>Ga0123355_10015131_pt1 | contig 12108 bp, 9 predicted proteins | sample TergutEmb28metaG_3_FD_89872 | JGI IMG/M metagenome (GOLD analysis project Ga0123355, IMG submission 89872) | Embiratermes neotenicus P1 segment gut microbial communities from Petit-Saut dam, French Guiana - Emb289 P1 | ecosystem: Host-associated > Arthropoda: Insects > Digestive system > Gut ... | reverse complement strand
GGGGAGGATATACGGTTTAAGAAGCCATTTGCCCAAATTCTTAGGCGAAGGAGACCGAGGCTCCGTAGCCGTGTTCCTTGGGCGGGCTTCTTAAACCGTATATCCTCCCCTGCCGGAGCTTTTGGCGGGAATGTTGACTCACGCGCGGCGGGGGGGCCTATCGCTTACCACAACAACCCCCTTCCCATTCTTGCCTTTAGTGTGGTACAATCAGCCAGAAGATACTTAACTTGAGGTATAGTCAGAATGAAGAATATGAGAGTGTCCGCAAAATTAATCGTCAGTTTTTTGATTGTTGGACTACTGGCGGTGGCGGTAGGCGGGGTGGGTATTTTTGGCATGGCGCGGATTGCCGATTCCAGCTACTACAAGTTCGAAGAGGTAATCAAGCCCATGCAAAACCTGTCCACTGCCGAGCGAACCCTGATTACCATCCGGGTACACATACGCGAGATGGTACTCGCGTCAGTTTCCGGGGATTTCGCGTTAGTCGAAACGGAGTTTGGCATCATAGAAAGCATGTTTCCCGTGCTGGATTGGAACCTGACCGCGTACCGGGCGTCAATAGAAGACCAGGCAGTCTTGCGCCTCTTTGACGAGGCTAGAGCTGTGTACGCGAATAATCTTTTGCCCGTCATTATGCAGTTGCGCGCGGCATCCCAAACAGCCGATATGCCCGCTATTCTTGGCTGGATGGAGTTATGCCGGTTGTACAGCGAAAGAATCCTGGCGATCCTTGCCGAGTGCCTTGAAATAAAAGTAGCCGGGGCGCAAGAATCGCTTTTGCGCACAGTAGACCTGTCTCAAACCCTGCTTGTGGCAATTGTTACCGTGCTGGTTTTCGCGTTAGCCGCCATTATATTTTTGACATCCTACGTGTCCAGCACAATCAGTAAACCAATTGCCCTTTTAACCACAGCTTTCTCTCATGTCGCCGATGGCGATTTAACAAAACGGCTTCCGGAAGAAGGCAATTGCGAAATAGCTGAAGCGTCCCGTTCTTTCAACAAGACCATGGAAAAACTTAAAAGAATGATCCTTACGATAAAAAACCAGTCGGAGAAAATGTCCGAAATAGGAAACGAACTCGCGAACAACATGACCGAAACCGCCACGGCGATAAACCAGATCGCCGCCAATATCCAGAATATCCAGTCGCACACTGTGAGCCAAAGCGCCAGCGTTATCGAAACCCATGCGACAATGGAACAGGTTGCCGTGTATATCAGCAAGTTAAACAGCCATGTGGAAAACCAGAGCGGCGAGATTACCCAAGCCTCGTCCACCATTGAGCAATTGGTAGCCAACACCCGGTCGGTTACCGACGCGCTTGTTAGAAACGACAGCAACGCGAAAGCGCTTATGGAAGCTTCGGAAGTAGGGCGTGACGGCTTGCGGGATGTAGTGGCGGACATTCAGGAAATCGCCCACGAGTCCGAAGGTCTTATGGAGATAAACTCGGTAATGGAGAACATCGCCAGCCAGACAAACCTGCTTTCGATGAACGCCGCGATAGAGGCGGCCCACGCCGGCGAAGCGGGCAAGGGCTTTGCCGTAGTAGCCGACGAGATTCGTAAGCTCGCGGAAAGTTCCGGCGAGCAGTCCAAAACCATAGGCACAGTTTTGCAGAAGATAAAACTGTCAATCGACAAAATTACCCGCTCCACGGAAAACGTATTGAGCAAGTTTGAAGCTATTGATTCAAGCGTAAAGACCGTTGTTGAACAGGAAGGAAATATCCGCAATGCGGTGGAAGAACAGGGGATAGGAGGCAGGCAAATCCTTGAAAGCATGAATAGCGTGCACGAAACAACCCGGCGGGTAAACGACGGCTCCCGCGAAATGCTTGAAGGGGCCGAAGAAGTCATAAAAGAAAGCGCCAGCCTTGAAAAAGTAACCTTGGAGATCTCGTCGAGCATGACCGAGATGGCTTCCGGCGCGGAGCAGATTAACTTGGCGGTGCATCATGTCAATGAAATAAGCGGCAAAAGCCGTGAAGAAATCAGGACCTTAATGAAGGAAGTTTCACGGTTTAAGGTTAACTAGCGCTGGTAGCGGCACAGGTAAGATCGGACGCCTGTTATTTCTCCGTCATGGTTATCGTCCCGTCCCAATCAGGCGGTGGCGGGCTGGTCAGATGCTCGGCGATCCGGGCAAGGTACAGCGATGAAAGATAATCCTCCGCGCCCGCTTTTTCAGAAATGGACAGGGCGCTAGTAAAATACTCTTTTGCCGTTTCCCATTCACGCATGGAATAAAGCGTAAGCCCCTTGTTGTATTGATCCAGCGCCTCCCGGTCGATAACAAGCTGCGCCGGGGTTTCCTCGTCCGCCTCTGTCCGCCACGCCGCGTATACCGTGTAAAGCCCCACCGGCTGGTCTTTTCCCTTTACGCGCACACTGTCAGCCTTTCTGAAAATAAAATGATCTTTGGCGGCCTGAAAAATATTTTCCGAAACAATAACCGTCTGCCGGTAATACTTGGTAACCCCCTCAAGCCGCGCGGCAAGGTTAACAGTATCACCGATAACCGTATAATCAAGTTTATCCTGAAAGCCGATGTTGCCGACAACACACTCACCGAAATTAACGCCAATCCCCGTGCCAAACCCTTCCGGCGGCAGGGCAATGCCCGAAGTCTCTACCCGCGCCAGAGCTTTCGCCATCCGCAGCGCCGCCCGTACCGCGCTTACCGGAGCGTTCGCAAGCGTTTTGGGCGCGCCAAAGATCGCCATAATGGCGTCGCCGATAAACTTGTCAATATTGCCGCCTTCGTCAATAATCTCGTTGCCCATAAGGGAAAAGTAGGCGTTAAGAAAATTCACCAGTTCCCGCGCCGGCGTTTTTTCAGAGATTTTCGTAAAGCCCCTGATGTCGGAAAACAGAATCGCCACCGTTCTCGTTTCGCTCTGGCTTGATTGCGAGGCCGTTTTTTTAATAATCTCGTCCATTACATCTACGGGAACATAGCGCGCGAAGGCGGCCCTTGTTTTCTTCTGTAGAATTTCCATCTGACGCACATGCAAAGCGTTAGCCGCGATGGGAGCCGCCGCCGAAAGAAAAACAGCGAGGTTTTCAAGAATAACCGGGGAAAAATATTCCTTAATGGAATTGCCGATATGAACCGTAGCGAAATCTTCGCCGGAACTGGCAAGCGGAATCAGGATATACGACTCAATCTTTTTGTCTTTTCCGCCGGGCGGGAAAAAATCGCTGACCTCTTTGGAAACAACCTTGTAATCGGAAAAGCGTGTGTTAAAATCGGCGATGCTGACAGCTTTAAAATCTTCGGCAACAGCTTCCGTGTATCCTGAATTGTTGGCGTTGTATACCACAAGAGCGTTATCCGTGTCCTTTATCATTATGGAACACATTTCCGCCTGACACACATTATTCAAAAGCGTGAAAACGCCTTTTACCGTTTCTTCAAGAGAGCTCGCCTTCGCGGACAACTCCGCGAGCCGCCCGATAAGCGTTGTCTGAAACAGTTTGTTGTCCAGAAGGTTATTCACCATTTCCACAAGGGAATCTGATGTTATCCTTTTTGCTTCCCGCTTAATCACTTCGTAATCGGCCGGCGGACATTCCTGTAACAGCCGCCGTATGCGCACCGAAAGCTCCTTAAAATTTTCAGGAGTTTTTTCGATGTAGCAATCCGCCCCGGCCTGCTCACCCCAGAATTTGTCTTTTGATTCGCCCAGAGACGTAAACATAATAACCGGTATCGCGCGGGTAGCGGCACGGGATTTTAAAAGGCGTGTCGCCTGATAGCCTTTGAAAAGCGGCATCTCTACATCCGTAACAATAAGCTCCGGCAAAAAATGGTAGACCTTTTTTATGCCGTCAAGACCGTTTTCCGCCCGGTCTGTTTCATAGCCTTCCCCGTCTAGGAATTCCAAAAGCATATCCGCGAAGACATCAGAATCTTCAAAAATCAACACCCGTTTTTTATCCATAAGCTTCTCCGATCAATTCACGCGCGGCGGCGATTAAATCATGGCTATTGAATGAACTCTTCGAAATATAGCGGTTTACCCCAAGCAGCACGGCCCTGCTTCGATCTTCCTCGCCGGATTTGGATGAAACAACAATAACGGGAATATCCTTTAAGCTTTCGTTCTTGCGGATATTCTCTGTCAGCGCGAATCCGTCCATATTCGGCATGGCAATGTCGGTGCAAATTAAATCGTACTGGGCGTTTTTCGCAGCGGCCAAAGCTTGGGAACCGTCGGAAGCGGTATCCACCTTGTAGCCTTCGGCCTCGAAAATATCCCGCACAATGTCCCGTGTCGGGCCTGAATCGTCCACTACCAGAATTGATTTTCTCATACGCTCATAATCAATGTGGCGTTTTTTCATATCAATAGTTTTTATGCGCCGGGCCATTCTAATGATTGTCGGAATGTGCAGCGCCGGAATCATTTCGTAATCCTCGCCCGGCGCTACCCCCAAAAACACTTCCATTTTTTCCATGAACGCCGGCAGCGTTTTAAGGATTACCTGCCTGACGCTGCTTATTTGATGTACCGCGAGGGCTACCGTTTCTTCATACGCCTGCACAATAACCACAAACACCGAATCGTCCCCGCTCTTTTTTTCGTCCGCGTTGATTTTCAAAACATGATGCAGGTAATACAGTTTGATAATCCGCCCGTTAAATTTAATGCCGGGGCGATCTACCACCATGATGATGTCTTTGGTCTGTATAAGCATAACCGTATCTACAAAATTGGCGGGGATAATGAATTTCATGCCGCCAGAGAAAACGGGAAACCCTGTCAGGGCAGCCATTGACAGCGGAACAGAAATGGTAAAAACCGTTCCTTCCCCGCTTTTGGTTTGTATCGCGATACTGCCCTTCATGCGCTCTATGTTGTTCCTGACGGCGTCCATTCCTACCCCCCGCCCCGAAACGCTGGAAATTTTATCCGATGTTGAAAACCCGCTTTGGAATATGTAGTTAAGAAGCTCCTCTTCGCCAAGAGTCAGGGCGGCTTCTTTGGAAACAAGGCCGCCGCCGACAATTTTTTCGCGTATGCCTTCCATGTCGATACCTTTTCCGTCATCGGCAATGGTAATTTTCATGTTTCCGCTTTCCCGGACACAGCGGATCGTTATAAGACCCGCCTCGCTTTTTCCCGCCGCGCGCCGGTCTTGCGGCGCTTCAATGCCGTGGTCGATAGAATTTCGTATCATGTGAAGAAACACTTCGGAAAGCGACTCTATAAGATTTTTGTCAATCTCATTTTCCGAGCCCTCAATTTTGATGTGTACCTGCTTGCCTAGCTCGCTGGCAATGGTAAAAACGTGCCGGGGGTATGCGTCAAGGGCGGTAGAAAGCGGCAGCATCCGCAGGGAAATTACGCTGTCATACGCTCCCTGAATGTGATTGCCCACATCAAGAGCGTAATTTTTTACAAAGGAGCCAAGCTTACTTGCCATCAATTCTATTGAACGGAATTCCTGAAGCTGCGGTACACCCGCCGCCAGAGAACGGCCTTCCCCGGCGGCGTTCAAACATTGCCGGAACGCGGCGTTAAGGGCTTCGGTATCCCGCGCGATATTTCTGGCGGCGATTTCCAGAGATTGAAGCGCCGCCATGTTGTGAATAATTTCATCGATTCGTTCAAGGGGTATTCTGATGCTTTCTGATTTCGCTTCTTCAAGCTTGTTCCGCACGGAATGTACGTCCTTGCGTTCCTGACGGGACGGCTGTTTCGCCTGCGGCGTTATCGCCGCCGGCGCTGTTGCCGCAGACGTTACCGCCACTGGCACTGTTGCCGCCGGCACAGTATACTCTTCGTTAGCTGACAGCGCCGACAATTCCTTTTGAAAAACATCGGCCCTGATAGCGTCTTTTCCGCCGGATTTAATGGCGCTTATTCCCGTCTTAAGCTCGTCCAGCCCCGCGAGAAGAAGGCGCAGCGCTTTATCGTTAAGGGATATCCGCTCTTCTTTCAGGGCGGAAAACACCGTTTCTAGCGAATGCGCGAGGCTTTCAATGTGTTTGAATTCCAGCATCCGTGACGAGCCTTTTAGCGTGTGCAGCGCCCGCATAAGCGTTACAAGATCGTCCTGAACGGAAGCCCCTTCCTTTACTTCAAAAAGAAGCGTTTCCACTGTCGAGATATTTTCCAGTCCTTCATCGGTAAACTTGCCAATGTATTTGGATTTATCAATCGCCATGTTCGCCCTGTTTTGCCGTATCCTGCGCGGTTAAAAACCGTTCCAGCTCGCGGATACGCTCTGTCAAATTCGCGGCGGACAGCGCCGCCGTTTTCGCCGCGCCGGAAAAACGCTTCATCCTCTGCGAGATTTCGCTTGTAGCGTCATATATGTGCCCGCCTGATTTTAACTGCTGTTGCGCGGAAACGGCAATTGTCTGCATTTGCCCGGACGTTATTTCCGTGCTGGAACGAATCCCCTTAAAAATATCTTCCAAGTCTTTGATAAGTTTGTAGCCTTCCGCGATTCTGTCGGAACCTTCTTCGCTGTACACAATAAGCGAGGAAGAAGAATTCTGTATTTCCTCAACCTGTTCCCGTATCTGGCGGGTAAGAACCGCTATGTCGTCAGCCAGCCGGTTTACCTCGTCGGCTACCACGGCAAACCGCTTTCCCGTTTCCCCGGCGCTCGCCGCTTCCAGCGCGGCGTTAAACGCGATCACCTTCGTTTGATCGGTAATGGTGGTAATGACCCGCACAATATCACGGATTTTGTTCACCTTATTGCTTAGCGATATAATGCCGTTAATGCTCCCCGAATTTTTTTCTTTTATGTCTGTCATTTTTTTTATGTTTTTTTCCAGCACGGTAAACCCGTGCGCCGCGTCATTTTCCATTTTGGAAACAATGGCGGCAACGCTGTTTGTTTTGTCAATAATTTCCGTGATGATCCGGGTGTTTTCATTTATTGCCCGCTCAATTTTTTCAATATTGCCGTCCTGATCGCTTTCTGACACCGGGCCGTCATGACCGGAAAGGGAAACAGCCCCGGCGGACTCTTTTACTAGCGCGGCAAGGCGGGCCGTGTTATCCCGAAACCCGGACTCGTCCCCGGCGGATCGCGCCGCCTGCGCTGAAAGTTCTTCAATCCGCTTCCTGTATGAACGCAGCAGCGGAACCACTACAGCTCCCGCGAGTACCGCTCCAAGAATAAAAAAGAAAAATTGTCCGGGCATGGCGGCGCTCCTTAACGTTCAGTGCGGTACTTTTCCACGTTCCCTTTTAATTCCTCGGACATGCTGTTCAGGCTGTCGGCGATGCTGGAAGTGGAAGAAGTGGCTACCACGAATTGTTTTACACCGGCGGATATTTCCCTAAGGGCGGTGAAAATCTGCGATGAAGCCAATTCCTGCTGCTTACTTAAATTCGATATTTGCTGGGATCGGGTAGCGACATTTTGCGAATTGTCAACGATCTGCTCAAAAACAATTTTTTGCTCGCTCATTCTTTCATAGCCGGTTTCGATTTGTCTGGAACCGCTGTTGGCTTCGGTAATTAAGATTTGCGAAGCGCCCTGCACCTCTTCTATCTTCTGTTTAATTTCACGGGTCGATTCGGCTACGTTGTCGGCGAAACGCCTGATTTCCGAGGCGACCACCGAGAACCGCGCCCCCGCCTCGCCGGAGGACGACGCTTCAAGGGACGCGTTAAAAGCGATCAACTTTGTTTGATCCGCTATGCCGTCGATTATCCTGATCGCCTCGCTTATTCTGACAATCATGTCCGACAGATTCCGTATTTCGCTTATGATTTTCTGGTTCTGCGTCCGGATATCTTCCATCATGGTCTGGTTCGCTTCCCTAAGGCCCGCGCCCTTGCTGCTTAATTCCTGCGTTTCCCTCGCGAGCTGCGCTACTTCGGTCGTTTTAAAGGCGATCTGCTCGGACAGGTTTTTACTGCCTTCCATCGTGCTGACAATCTCGGAAACACTGGCGGACTGTTCATTCGCCGTGGTGGTAATTTCTTTTGACGATGAAGAAATATCAAACACCGAATCGGCGACCAGCTTAGTGTTTTTCTTGAAGCTCCCGAATGTAGAACGAAGCGCGTTAAGAAAGCCGTTAAAAGCTGTCATCAGTTCGCCGAACTCGTCTTTGGAATTGACCTGTAGGGAAAGGGTTAAATCGTTTTCATTCAAGCCCCTGAACAGGGCTTTAATGGTTTTGACCGATCGGCTAATATCCCTTGTAATAAGCACCACAAAGCTTAAAGCGATTCCCAGCGATACCAAAACAATAAACCAGTATATGACTAACTGCCGTTGGGCAGTCCGGATGTTGCGCTGAATGTGTGTTTCAAGATGGACAAATACTTCGTCCCACAAATTGCACAAATAGGTATTCATGCTGGATATAGTGTCAAGCATTTCGGCGGCGGTGCTGGGGTTCGGTATACCAAAGCCAAAGAGCCGGCTGTGCTGGCCGGACAACACATCAAGCGTTTGCTGATACTGTTCCAGCCAGCCAGCCAATTCCCCAAACTCATCCTGCCTGTCAGCGGCTTGCATGAGCGGGGTAAGGTTGTTAAGAACCCTGTCCCTGTCCGAATTGAATAACGTATAACTGTTCCAGACAATTTGAATATCCGCCGGGCCGAGCATGACAACGGTGATGTCCCGCCCGCTTCCTTCAAAGGGCCTAACCATAAGCCTGCGCCCCAGCGTGTGGGCTTCGGCAAGCTCGGTATTCCACCGCTCAATCACATATTCGCCGTCGTGAAGGTTCCTGCGCAATAGGTGTCCGACCGATATAAGCCGCAGCGACGCTTCCGGAATAACGGTCAGCGCGAGGGCCACAAGATAGTAGGCGGTCATGTCTGTAACAAGACTTAAGCGTGAAAATTCCCCAATGCGGGTTATTGTGTTGTTAATGGAGTTGGCGAAATCTAAATGATGCCGGTACAGTTCGACGCTGTCCCCTTCAACCCTTCGCAGCGCTTCCCGCTCGTCCAAAAAGCGCGGCAGTTCCCTTCCTTCCGCCCGGTAACGCTCCAGCTCCCTGTCCATGGCTGTTAAAGAGGCGGTGAGCTGCCCGTCCAGTTGCGCCAAGTTTCCCTGTTCCAGCCCCAGATACACGTTAAGGTACGCGGGCAAATTCCGCATTACCGTTACTACGGGTTTAAGCGAATTTAACCCGTCGCGCTGATCCATGCTTTTCTGTATTTCTTCAGAGGTGATGTGCCAGATGAAGATAATCATTACCCCTATGGGTATCAAAAACACGGCGCTGGAAATGACAAGTTTTGCGGAAATCTTTAGTTTGGAAAAAAACATTCTTTCCCCCTGTTTGTGGTGTCTGCGTATTGAAAATAAAAAACATCGTTTTGATTTTTTTGTTCAAGACCGGCGTGGCATACTCCGGCGGTTTCCGAAACTCCCATGATAAGGATGCCGCCATCTTTTAGCGAAGCGGACACGTTGGAAAGTATCCGCTCCCTGTACCGGGGCAAAAAATAAATAAAGGCGTTGCGGAAAAAAATAATGTCGTATGCTTTTCCGGAAATTTCGTCCATAAGGTTATGTTGAAAAAAACGGATATTTTTTTTAAGCGTACCGTCTACCTGATACCCGCTTTCCAGTTTTTTCAAATAAGGAACCGTCATATACCGGAAATTTTTTCCGTCTTCCCGCAGGGCGCGCTCGCCGTACACGCCCGCGCGGGCGGTTTCGATTACTTCGGGGTTAAGATCAAAAGCGTCGATATGGTAGCGGAGGGGCTTTTCAACGCTTTTGTTGTAAGCTTCAATAAGCATGGCGATGCTGTACGCCTCGCAGCCTGAGGCGACCGCGGCGGAACAAACGCGTATCCCCGTTTTTTCAAAAGAAGGTAGCATGTCCCAAAGGAACGCGAAATGGGCCGGCTCCCTGAAAAAATAGGTTTCGCTTACGGTAAGAAAGCCCGCCGCTTTCCCCGATGAAAAAACGGCGTTAATTGTCTGTGCGTCCTCCGCTGGGCCGGTTTTCAGGATATATTCCCATAGCCGCTTAACGTCTTCGGGGGCCGCTTTAATCCCGAAGCGTTCTTCCGCCATCTGGCTAAGGAGTGTCATTTTGTCAGCCTGACCAGTTCTTCCGGTACGCGGCGCAGAGGCAGCGTCATATCCACGCATCCTGTTTCCGCCGCGGCTTTTGGCATACCGTAAATAAGGGAACTTTCTTCATCCTGAGCCAGAGTAATGCCTCCGGCTTCACGTATCTTCCGTGTTCCCAGAGCGCCGTCGCTGCCCATGCCGGTAAGCACCACGGAAATAACCGACTGCCCAAAACATTCCGCGGCGGTTCTAAAAAGGACATCGGCGGCGGGCTTCTGGTTGTTTTCCGGCGCGTCATTGTTGTAGCGCAAGCAACAGTTTTGCCCGTCCAGTTTTTGGAACGCCAGGTGCCTGTCGGTTTCAGCGATATACACCGTGCCGGGCTTGGCAAGCTCTCCGTCTTCGGCGAGTTTTACGCCTAGCGTTGTGTAATTGCCGAGCCACTGGGCGAACGATTTGTCAAAGCCGGAAGAATTATGCTGCACCACCACTACCGGCGCGGGAAAATCGCCGGGAAGAAGCGAGAAAACCTGAGACAGCGCCTTCGGGCCGCCTGTGGACGCTGTTATGACTACCGCGCGTATGTCCCGCTTTGCCGGGAGTTCCCGCGCCTGTTCAACAGAAGCCGCCGCCTTGCGCGCCTTGACGCCGCTTATCCGTTTGAGGGTTTCGTAGATTTCAAGCCGCTTGTCCGGGTGTAAGGCGCGCGAAAAAATATCCTTGGAATAAAATTCCAGAGCCCCCCGGATAGTCGCTTCGTAGGCGTTTTTCGCCGAGTCATGGCTGGAAATAACGACAATGGGAACGGAGGTCTTTTTCATCACGGCTTCGATAACTTCAAGGCCGTTCATTTTGGGCATTTGAATGTCCAGCGTTACGAGGTCGGGGTTAAGGGAAAGGATTTTCTCGACGGCTTCTTCCCCGTCCGCGGCCTCCGCGATAATTTTGAAGCTTTTATCGCCTTCAAGAAAATCCCGGAGCATATCCCTTGCCAGGGCGCTGTCGTCCACAATCAATGTGCCAATCACGGTACGCCTTCCATAAGTTTTTCCGTATTTACGATGAGGATTACATTGTGCCCGTTGAAAAAGGCTCCCCTGAAATACCGGAACGCCCCGGCAAAAACATCCGGCAGCCTGTGGATGCGGTCTTCCGGTATTTCCAAATCTATATCAATCCGGGGTGTCAAAAGCACTGTTTTCGAGGGGCGGTCTGTTTTAAGAACAAGACCGTGAGGGGCGGAGGGGTCTTTCTGCCCAAGCAGTACGGGCAGGGAAATGAAAAATTCCCCGTCCCCGGTTTCGTATCCGGCAGTCTGTATTCGGGCGGATGGAATTATTCGCTGTGTGTGTTCCGCCGGAATGCCCAACTGTACCGCCGCCAGAGCGCATATAAAATACCTCATTAAGCGTCCCCTTGCTCAAAGTCCTGTTTTATCCGGCTCACGAGTTCTCCCGCGTCAAGGCAAAAAACAGGGCTGCCTTTCCATTCAAAGAACGCCCGCACCGGTCCGGCAAAGGCGGCTTCTGTGGTCTCTATGTCCACCAAGGTTTCGGCGGAAATGTCCACGATGTCCGTTACGTCATCAATAAGAAGGGCGATCTTGTCGATTTCCTCCTTTAAGACGATGACTTTGCGGGCATCTGAAATATCTTTTGAAAGGAAAAGGCAGACGTCAATAAGGGCGTAGGGCAGAGAATACCGGTTAATAATGCCCCGCACGTAACCGGGAACCAGCGGCAGGGGAAAGAATTTTTCAAGCGCCGCTACTTCGCTTATAACCGCTGACGGCAAGGCATAGCGGCTTTCCCCGGCGGTGAAGATAAGGTATTTTTCAAGCGGAGTGTTTTCGACCGGGGCATCGACAGGCGTAGCCGTGGTTTCCGCGCTTTTTGGCATGGGGGAATTATAGCACGCATTGTTTTGTGTTTGCAAGTTGCGGGCTTGGGGCAAAAAAAAGCCTGGCGACGACCTACTTTCCCGCCCCTCTTGGGGGCAGTATCATCGGCGTAAGAGGGCTTGACTTCCGTGTTCGGGATGGGAACGGGTATGACACCTCCACGATAATCACCAGG
>Ga0123355_10015130_pt1 | contig 12108 bp, 14 predicted proteins | sample TergutEmb28metaG_3_FD_89872 | JGI IMG/M metagenome (GOLD analysis project Ga0123355, IMG submission 89872) | Embiratermes neotenicus P1 segment gut microbial communities from Petit-Saut dam, French Guiana - Emb289 P1 | ecosystem: Host-associated > Arthropoda: Insects > Digestive system > Gut ... | reverse complement strand
ATATTGCATTTTTTTTTTTTTTTTTGCATTTATTTGTTAGGTGTGCTATAATGAATTGGTACAAAAGAATTTACCAAATAGAAAGGTGTGTTCTTTTATGATACGAGTTGCCATATGCGACGATGATAAAGCTGTGACATCTGAAATTCATTGGTATCTGACACAGCAAAGCAGTCAACAGGATGTTAGCAAGCACATCTCTGTCTATCATTCTGGTGAAGATTTTTTGCGTGATGTTACCGAGGGAGAAGCATTTCATATCGTGTTTATGGATATTCAGATGGATGGTATAAATGGAATAAAAACTGGTCAAATCTTGCGAAACACGCCAACCGGAGATGAGGTTATCTTGGTCTATATGTCAAGTCATGATTCATATTATGAGGGTATTGCCTACATTGGAAGTTTTGGATTTATAAAAAAGCCAATTGTTTTGGAGAGATTAGATGAAATATTCAATAGAGCATTCTCACTTGCTCTTAAACAAGTCGAAAACAGGAAAAGGATGTTCTTGTATAAAGTAAATACAGAAATGCATTCGGTCACGATAAAAGAAATTGTATACTTCAGAAATTGTAAAAGAGTAATTGAGTTATATGCTTGGGATGAAGCGAAAAAGGAAGTCTTCTTTTTGGATAAATTTTATTCCAATATTGCTGAAACATTAAAGCAGTTGCCAGCAGGGCAATTCATTCAATGTGAGCGTTCTTATATAGTTAATCTTGACTACGTGAAACAAATGGGACGATCATCGTTCTCTCTTGAAGACAAAGACCGAACGAGTATTCCGATTGGAAAGACGCTTAAAGAAGAAGTAAAAGAAGCATATTTCAAGCGTAGAGGGCAACAAGATGAATGAAATGGTAAATCAAATTGCTTTATATGGAAATGGCATAATACTTGTTGCCATGAAATATTTTGCATTTATGTGTATTTTTGAACCAGCCGTAAAGAAGATATGGATGTTTTTAGCTTATGCGATTTTTTTAATAGCTACAACACAAGTATTTTTTGAATTTGCTAGTCCATGGCTTACATTGATCACAAATATCGTGGCATATATCGCGCTTACATTTCTTTTCACTGGAGACATTGGTACAAAACTCATTTTTGCTATACTGATCTATTTAACAGGAATATTAGCTGAAGGAATGGCGTTTTTGTTAATAAACGTTATATATCATGCTCGATACGGAACAGGAGTAGTCATGGAAGACATGCTGCTCCTTGGAAGATCTGTTGTCAACTCTCTTCATCTACCACTGGTATTCGGACTTGTTTTAATATTTCGAAAATTCGTTTATAAAAAAGCCAGACATAGGCATTTTAAAGTCCCATCCAAATATACAGCAACAATTCTATTGTTATTACTAGGAATTATTTTAATCAACGCATTATTCATGTTTGTGGCAGTAGAAGATTTGCAACGAGTTGCCATACCAATAACTTTTTCCAATATCATCTCTGCGGGACTTATCCTCCTTATTATCTGGATATATAATACGATTTTGAACCACTTAGAAGAATTTCAAAAAAACCAGCAAAAGGATCAGATGCTGGAGCGCTGGGAAGTACAATATCAAACCGCTATTAGCTCCCAAAAAATGATTGCAGATATTAAGCATAACTTAAAATTCTATCTCTTATCGTTGGCAGGCTTTTTGAGAGAAGGAAAAATTGAAGAGGCAGAAAAGCAAATAAAAAGTAAGGTAGGTAGTTTTGACTCCGTTGTAGTTACGGGGAATATGTCCATTGATACCATGCTAAACTACTATCAGCAAAAGGCAGACGAAGCACTAGGGATCAAAGTAGATGCAAAACTTCTAATTCCACCCAACTTGAAGTTAGAGGCAAGCCTAACTGCAACTATTTTAGGGAATGCTTTAGAGAATGCGCTGGAAGCTTGTAGTCATTTAGAACGTAAGCAGAGCTATATTCGTGTAAAGATGGAGATAACTCAGCACGATGAACTTTTAGTTATCATAGAAAATCCTTATACTATCGAGCCACTGACAGATGGTAAGGGCAATTTATTGACAACAAAACCAGACTCTCAGAATCATGGTATGGGGCTTTTGAGCATTCAAGAAATTTTAGACGTAAAGAAAGGTCATATTCACATTGAGTATGGCGACAATATTTTTCAATTTATGCTACTTTTCTACAATGTTTTGCCCGATAGCTCACCAAACGTTACGAACGTTTCGCCCTACGTTACAAACGCGCACTGAACCTCTTTTCAAGAATTAACATCCATGGTATCGTTACATAAACACCATGGATGTTAATTTTTTGTAAGGAGAATTGTCAAACATGAAAACGACTTTAATGCACGTGGTAAGTTGTTGTGCTTTAGCCTGTGCAACACTAATTGCAAACTTTAATTGTATCTTTCTCATACATCAAGAGAAGGAGCCTGAAGTTGTTCGTAAACTGCGTAGATTCTAATGTTTACAAAGATTGCAGCAAAGAAAATTGTTGCTTGGCTTACCCAAAGTGGTCAGTTGACAGAAGATGATCGTGTGGTTTATGAATTTGGTTTGGATAAACTATTTTCCAGCTTGGTCAACTTCACTTTCGCCACGTTACTTGGTCTACTGTTTGGAATATTTTGGCAAACTGTGGTGTTCTACACGGTATATATCATGCTCCGAGTATACGCAGGAGGGTATCATGCAGAAAAACCGCTGACGTGTTTCTTTGCCAGTATCGGCGTGTTGATTCCGTGCCTGACTGTGATTCGATTCTATCAGGTATGGATGACACCGCTAATGTTCTGGAGCCTGCTGATGGTAAGTGTTGTTGTACTGGTAATACTCGCACCGGTAGAGCACAAAAACAAGCGATTAGACGCACTAGAGAAAACCATTTATCGCTGGCGGATGTTACGGAATCTGGCAATTGCTGTAATGGGTGCCACTGCTTTGATGCTCTTGTCGTTAGATAGTTTTAGCATTGCAAGTTTATGTGGAATTATGCTATCTGCCGTTACAGCAGGGCTTGGGAAAGCGAAGTGGACAGGAAAAGTGTTTCGATAAGACTACAATGTGGAAGAATTTTAGGTGGCCACCTAGAAGATATAAGAAGAAAATCATATTTTATGAGGAGAGTTATTATGAAGAGAAAAGTTCTTTTAGTATTGCTGTGTATGTTAGTAATTTCTGCCCTTGTAACCCCCGCTTTTGCAACATGCCCAGATGATCAATTTGCTGCTGACATGGAGCGACTTGTTGCAGAGCAAGAGGTTGTTTTTGTAGAAGGTGAACTTTCCAGGATGGTTTGGGAGGCAGATGTTATCGTAGTTGACTATCGGAACATTCATGCTGTTGCGAGTGAGGCAAGAGCTCTTGTCGATTCTGGTGCATTGCTCTACATTACTTCCCCGATGTCAAGCAGAACAGATTTAGCTGCAATTCTCAATATTCCCCAAGATAGTATTCCTAGATATAACGAGCTGGTTCTACAGGGAACATATGTATATAAAATGTATGATGTGTATGTTTGGGGCAATCACTATGCGATGTTTGTAGCGACATCAGCAGATGAAGTTGAAGAATTTCCAGGTCTATTTAACTCATTGGAGAGAGGCAACAGCGGTTTTGATTATGAAGAACCAATCGTACCAGGTCAAAATGATATGCCATTTTCTAATGTAACCCTATTAGAAGAAGCTATTGAGCGCGGATATCTGAGCCAAGCGTTTGAAGTCAATGATTCAGTTCCAAGAATTATTGAAGCTCGATTGACTACTGAAGCGCGCCTAGAGCAAATTTCCGTTTTCGAAGGGCAAGCTGACCCGAATAGTAGACAACTAGTTTCACTACCGGCTGGCTCTCAAATTTTTACTGGGCACGCAGATGTATTTGCAGTGGGACAAAGTTTCAGAATTGGATGGGTACAAGCAACACAATATCTGTTCAATCGCGGTAGAGTTTCTGTTAATGGCACTATGATGACGGTCTTTGATGCTGTAACAGATTTTGCAGCACACCCCAATAGTACGGCCAGAGTGCAAAGATTTACAGGAAGAATGCACTCAAATATTGTAGGGCATCAGATGTTACAGGCCGCAGATTTGCCATCTGGTTCAACAGGAAATTTCACCATCAGTATGGGTACAAATCTTGCATTTTCCTATTCGTTTAATCCACATGGTGCGACAATCTCGCGGTCTGCTCCACAGTTAAATATAAGAGACTGGACCTATGCGGCTAGTGTTCTTGCACCTTTTGGAGTATCGAGATCAATGGCTCCTGCTGTTAGAGTCGGAACAAACAATGGTGTCGGACAGCGCGGAGTTTTCTCGCGGATGACTGTTCCAACCAATTTGTTTGCTGGTATAGGCACGATCAATGTTACACAATTCGAAGTTGGAGGCTGGGTATAATTGTTTAGTTAAACAGGGTGTTCTTCGGAACACCCTGTTCGCAGAGAGGAGAAGTCCATGAAACAGAAAGTATATGTCTATGTTATTATTGTCTTATTAACCGGGGCTATAATCGTGGGAGGTTTCTTTTTTCACGATAGAAGCAAGCAAATTTCTATTACATTCGAAGATTTTTCTCCATTGATTAGCTTTATGCGAGAGCAAGAGATGACGCAATTGTCAAGATTTACCCTATCTTCGAATAGAGATCTTTTTCACATAAGCATCATTAGCGAAACAGTGAGTGGTGATGGTACAACTTTACGATCATATCAAATTAATAACCAGCGACCCAGGCTTGACTTTGAGGAAAATCGAGAATATCCATTAGGCCAATCCTTGCTACTTTCGGTTGATATGTTAGAAAATGTCTTAATGTTGTTAAATTTTCAAGAATTAATGGATATGGCTGGAAAGTCCGATGGATACATATTTTCGTTTATGGGCAATAGTTTTTTGGACGAAATAGATAATGAAAATATTGTTTTTTTACAGGATGGTATACTAAATAAACGTATTGACGCTTTGCAAAACGACATACAATATCCAGTATTTTTTCTTGCCGGGAATCTTGGGTTCCTATGTCTGGTTGTTGTAGAATAACATTTGCTAATGCTTGGTTGCTTAATAATCATCTTTAACTTAGGATTACTATCCAACATTGAAACGGATGTGAAACCATGTTAGAAAAGAAAATGGGCTACAATAAGCAGCTTGTTATAGCCATAATCGGTGTAACGCTTTTTTTCGTCGCTTTGTATGTGTTTACACTCATATACCAAAGACCACTTCCAATCATACCGCCGGGTCATGATGTGCAGGTGCTTCATGTTGGGTATGGTCAATTTGATAAAGAAAATATTACCGAACTGATCGACCATGATGCGCTGATAGGAATATTAAGCCGTTATTACTATAGAAGAAGCCTCTCAGACAGAGAACTACGCAGCCCCGCTCAATGGCATATATTCTTGGAATATTCACGATCAGGAGCTTTCGAATGGTGGAATCTTAGGGACATTTATGTCGGCGGCAGTGGAGATCTCACCAATGTTGTAGCTGTTACCTCTTTTTTAGGGGGAAGATTCAGGGCAATCGATAATTGGGAGTCGCTCTTGGAAGAACTCGATGCACTCTTGGGTGTTGTGGCAATCGAAAATCCAATAGCGGAATAAACATAATTTAGCTCTTCGTTTTAATAGCTGTTAAGGAGATTCTGCCATGAACATAAAATTTAATAAATGGAACAGTAAATGGAACACTCTTGTCTTAGTTAATGTCCTCTTTCTTGGGCTTGTTGCTTTCTGGTTACATTCCACATGGCCGCCGCCGAATCGAGTGATTTTTGTTGAAGTGGGTGAAGTTTTTACGCCTCAAGTTTCTACCCGCAGAGTAATGCGTTCTGCTCAAAACGCTGTGGCTGATGCTTGGTTTGGCGAAAATTCACGAGCGATGAAACCATTTTTACTCAATGAACCAATATTTATAGTAAGTATTGTAGAAAATGACGATGACTCTGAATTAAAAGCTATTGTGTACATAAGCGCTGTATCGGGAGAAGTCTTATCGATTCACCACATTGCGTCAACACCATTTCGTAGCGTGGACGTGAAATCAAGCTAAACATATACTTCGATGCAATCATGTGAAAGGAGTCGCTTTTGAAAAAGAATTATACTTGGTTGATGATTCTCGTTTTTATACTATGTTTTGTGTTTGCCGGCTGCTCAACGTCAAGTGCTGAAACAAATCAGGATATTGATTTCAGAAATATTAACGGCGATATCTCAAACAGCCTAGGCTGGACTGTGTCCCAAAGCATCCCGCTTTGGAGAGATGCTGTACCAACACATCTTGGTGCAACAGCTCTGGCTGATTCCACTGTATTTCTTGTTGCACATGAGAGTGGTCTCGGACAAAATCAAAATCATGTGCTTGCCTTTTGCTTGGAGCAACTTGCATTTTCTGCACCGATCTACTCGATAGAGCAGGATACAGATATTGGGCAAGGTCAGATAATGCAGACATCTATCAATGGCTTAGCAACTACTGCGGACGGAGACCTTTGGCTCCATATATTCCATAGAATTATTGATACAAGTGTAGAAGAAGATGACTTTGAGAACATGCTAATAGCACAATGGATAACAATAAAACGGCTTGACCCTTATGGCGAAGTGCAGCAGGTCATTGAAATTGACAGTGCCATGATGGAAGAACTTCCCAATGGAGCGATGGCACTCCAGCATTTTGATGTTTTCGAAGATGGCATTTTTTGGCAAGTTCAGTTTACAACAAATATGTTTGAGCGGCACTTTGCTACAATTTTACTTTCGCATGATGGAGAGATGATTCATCTTGAAGAACCACCTATAGATATTTGGTTTCAGCATGTAATAACTACAGATGCAAATGAGATTATAAATTTTAGCTCTAGTGGTATTTGGAAATTTGATATGAATACCACCCAATGGGAAGAGATAAACGTAGACTCCGATGATCTGCAGTTGTTGGGCTTTACACCACGTCTTGCAATCGGCGATCTTGTATACGACTTCTATTTAATGAATGAGCTTGGATTTTTCGGTCTAGATTTTTCTGATGTAGGCACTTTGCCTTTGTCCCCTTTATTTGACTGGTCTGGATTGTTCGGAGTTGAAGAGCAAGATGTAGCTACTTTTTTCCGACTTTCTGAAAATCGTTTCCTCTTGCTTCAATGGAATGGAAATCTGCTTATTGTAGAACAAGCAGGAAGTGAAAGAACTGTTTTATATTTTGCCACTTCTCAGCAAGGTCATTTTGGTCGGATAGTGGATGAGTTCAATCGAAGACAAACAAACTATTTGGTTCGCATGATTGCCTATTCTGATGGAATGGGGAATGATATGCATAATCAGTTATATATTGATCTCATGACTGGGGCAGGTCCGGACATTATTGATCTTGAACTTCTTCGCTCCATTCCAGAGCGATACATCCGGGCAGGAATATTTGAAGATCTTTCCTCTTTCTTAGATACTGATCCTGATTTATCGCGTGAATCCATAGTTCCACAAATTCTATCTGACTTAACGCATAATGGCGGACTTTATATAGTGAGCCCCGCATTTTCTATTCACGGTCTTTATGCTGGGCAGCCGAATATGGTAACGGAAATATCTAACATGTCATTTCTTGAGTTGCTGGAATTTATTGCCGAAGATGGCAAGCAATATTTATTCCCCCACGATACTCGCTATTGGTTTATGCGAATGATGATTTCGGAATTTTTCAGTCAATTTGTTGATTTAGAAACCGGAGAGGCTCGGTTTGAATCACCCGAATTTATACAAGCTCTACACACAGCAATGCTATTTCCGGTAGAAATAAATGAGCAGGAACTTTTTGATGATTGGCGTATTAATCCTACATTTTCAAGAGTCAGCTTAACTGATGTTTATTCGCCACAACTTCATGAATGGTATTTTGGAACAGAGTTTCTTTACTGGGGCTTTGGTGGAGGCGGAAATCTTCGATTTGCAGATCCTGTCGCTATATCCGCAACATCAAATCAAAAGGATGGGGCGTGGCAGTTTTTGCGTGAATTCCTTTTGCCAGAATTTGGAGACACGGTAAATAGTTTTCCAATCAATCGCGAATCATTTATGCGGCAAGTTGAAATAGCTCAAACTCCCAATATTGAAGTTGATGAAGCAGGCAATGAAGTGATTGTTTATAACCATTTAGCAAATCCCCTAGACAATCATCCCCAAATGATAGAGATTTTTGCTATGACAGATGCGCAGGCTGAGCGTTTATTGCAGGTGATCGATGACGCGATGCATTTAAGCTCTCGGTTTTTAATGGTTGATGATGTTGTGTATGATATCGTGATGGAAGAAATACAGGCGTTTTTCCATGGTGATCGAACAGCCGAAAATACAGCCCGAATTATCCAGTCAAGAGTTCAGATTTATATATCAGAAATTATGGGGTAAGGGATATGATAAAAAAGAGAAACATATTATTCTTTCTGATTTTTTCATTGTTGTTTTCTTTATCTGCCTGTCAGACAGAAATGAAGGCGCTTAATTCTCCATCATATTCTCTGCAACTTATTCAGACACCGATAGATGTGGCAGATCTAGTTGACGGAATTAGTTTGGGCGATCAGCTTTTCACACCAGCACTTCGCCTCGATAAAGGGAGCGTTGCAGCCCGACGTCTAGTTTCTCTCCAACTAGGCAGTGCTGACTATACAAGAACAAATTATGTTTTAGCCGAAACCGATTGGGAGAGAGTTCAACTATTTGCTGGAAGAGATGATCAATTGTGGATGCTGGCAGAAACAGAAATCGCACATACCTATCAGTTATATACACTTGGTATTATTCATGCTGTAACAAGACGTATAAAGTATGATATAATGAAAATTAATGCACTCAATTTTGAGGAATATTTATGGACGCATTCTACCTAACAGGAAAGGCATAGACATGTAACTAAGCTTTGTACTGCACAACGGCAAGAAGTTAATAGTCCATATACTTAAGGAGAGTGCGAGATGATACGGATAACAAGAGAAGCAACAGGACCGATCCTTTCAGCAGCGTATAGGATATTCATTGATGGAACCTACTGCGGCAAGATAAAGCGAGGTGAAACACAAGTGTTTGAAGTTGAAACAGGCAATCACACTGTTTGGGCAAAGATAGATTGGCGTAGAAGCAATAAGCTTAGTATCGATGTGAATGATTCTGTAGTAGAGTTAGAAGTTGGGGAAAATGAAAGTGTGTCACATCCTGCGGCTCCTGACTATAACTTACTTTGCAGTATTCTTTTTTGGAATAAATATCTGTGGTTGAGAAAGAAGGGTGGCGCTGATGTACCACCAGAGGATATTTAAATGATACGAATAGCAAGAGGTGCAACGAGAGATGGTATTAATGCCTATAAAATATTCATTAACGGTATCTATCGTGGGAAAATCGGAAACAACGAAACCAAAGAATTTGAAGTTGAGGATGGCGATCATACTGTTTATGCAAAAATACTGTGGTATAGGAGCAAAGAAATCCATATCCATGTCAATCATTCCACGGTGGAACTTGAGGTTGGCAATGCGTTAGATAGAAGAAATCCTTGGACTACGACACCTGAATATGTAATTCTTCGAAACATTTTTCTTTGGAAAGAGTACTTGTTTCTAAGAGAAAAAGAGCGTGTTGATGAAGATGTGAAATGATACGGATAACAAGAGGTGGTGGACGAACAGCTGCTTTGATATTGAGACCAGTACAACAGCCAGCACAGCAATAGATTTGCAGATCAGGCTGTATCAGTTGCTAAAAGCTTGAGTTTCTTTTTGACTTGAGAAGATACCATTGCTCCGGAGGTGTGTTATGGAAGATTTTGGAATGTATATTATTGAAGTGATTAGTTGGTTCATTCCGCGTTTTTATTTGAAAATCAAGCAAAAACGGCTTCATATCATTGCAAAAATTGTGTGGTATGTATTGGTGTGGGGAATTGGTCTAGGTATTTTTGTGGGAGGAGTATTTATTTTGGCAACGCTATATAATCTCATCCTCAGCTAGCTTCCGCATTAGTCAAAATAACGCCGTACAGCCTCCTGGATCAACACAGCCAGGCAGCAGCATCGCAGCAATGGGGGATTTGGGTTAATAGACCAGGTTACATATCCTGTTAAAAGCATCCTCTGTCGGAAAGGTGAAACCTTTTCGGCAGAGAATGCTTGGATTTTTTATTTCAGGAGAATAACATAGCAGAAAACGAGGAAATAATCGTGTCAAAAAGAAAACAAAAAACGGTCTGGAGAAATTTTTAGAGAAAAAGCAAGAGTATTTGGTAGGAAAGCCGATACATATGCGTTGGTAGGTGTTACTGCTTTATATGACACCATGGATATTAATCTCTGGAGTGGGTTTTAATGTCCCCTCAGGTATTTGGGGGGTCAGATAGAGCAAAAGCAAAACATTGCAAACAAATTCAACTCTGCTTTTGCAATTTGAGAAAGTGTTACGCAAACCCTAAATTTCAATAAAAGACAAGTTCGGTGCCGAAAAAGTGAAAACGCTGTAGCCATTGAGACTACAGCGTTTCATGCTGGTACCGGTGGCCGGGGTCGAACCGGCACGGGCAATTAAGCCCACGGGATTTTAAGTCCCGGGCGTCTACCTGTTCCGCCACACCGGCTTGAACAGCGCTGATATCGTATCATTTGAGGGATGGTTTGTCAAGATGGAGTGTTGCTCTTTTCTTATGGCAATCTCTGACTGCCAGTTGCATGGCATATCAATGGAAAGGGCGCGGGCGGCTACTAGCCGCCCCTACACAAGCCGGAGAAATCATGATATACTCCTATTACTAGGACTATGAGAGGAGACTGCATATGCGTGTGCTGATCAAGGGTGCGGGAGACATTGCAACAGGGATTGCCCTGCGGCTTTGGCGTGGGCGGTTTGCGGTTTTTATGACAGAGATCGAAGCCCCTACCACAGTGCGGCGGACTGTGAGCTTTTCTCAAGCGGTGTTTGACGGCACCGCCACAGTTGAGGGTGTTACAGCGGAGCTTGCACCGTCTATAGAGACGGTGGAGGAGATTGCAGCACTGGGACGTGTGCCTGTGCTTATTGATCCTGAAGCCTCTTGTTTGGAGCAACTGCGTCCGGACGTGGTGGTTGATGCCATTTTGGCGAAGCGGAATTTGGGGACGGCGATCACAGATGCACCGGTGGTAATCGGTGTTGGACCCGGGTTTACAGCAGGTGCGGACTGCCATGCTGTGGTTGAGACGCAGCGTGGGCATGATTTGGGACGCGTGATTTGGCAGGGAGGGGCTTTGCCGAATACAGGGATCCCAGGCGAGATTGGCGGACGTAGTTTACAGCGTGTGCTTCGGGCGCCCTGTGCGGGGATGTTTCGGCAGGTTCTTGAAATTGGTACCCTTGTTCGTCCGGGTGATATCGTTGGGACAGTTGGAGATGTGCCTGTAAAAACTGAAATTGTAGGAATCCTCCGTGGAGTGCTTGCCACAGGGGTTTTGGTGCGTCCGGGGATGAAATGCGGAGATGTTGACCCGCGTTGTGAAGAGGCGCATTGCTATACAGTGTCGGATAAAGCGCGGGCGATTGGCGGCGGTGTGTTAGAGGTCATTTTGGCACTCACACCTGACATATTACGGTGAATGAGATGCGGTATACAGATGCGCTGAGACTTTTATCGGGAGATGTGGTGTCCATTGTGGGCAGCGGGGGGAAGACATCTCTGCTGTGGCGGCTGGCGGAGGAGAATCGAGGGCGTAGAGTTCTGGTTTCGACCACGACGAAGATGTGGCTTCCGCCGACAGAGGTGTTTGATTGGGATGTTTCTATAAGGCGCGATGCCCATAACATGCCGTTTGCCGGGTCTATGGATGACCGTAGGGGCGCGCTTTGCGCGTCCGCGGCTGATGGGTCACACCACATGCTTGACGGTGCGGAAAATGTTGAGATATGCGGACGACCACAGGTCGCCCCTACGGGGATTTCCTTGTTTTATGGTGCAATCGAACAGGGGAAGATTTTAGCGCCGGATATAGAGCGGCTTACAGACTTGTCTGCCAAGGCGGAACTGACGCTCTTGGAATGCGACGGCTCAAATGGACTTCCACTCAAAGGATGGGCATCTCATGAGCCGGTGGT
>Ga0123355_10015129_pt1 | contig 12108 bp, 1 predicted proteins | sample TergutEmb28metaG_3_FD_89872 | JGI IMG/M metagenome (GOLD analysis project Ga0123355, IMG submission 89872) | Embiratermes neotenicus P1 segment gut microbial communities from Petit-Saut dam, French Guiana - Emb289 P1 | ecosystem: Host-associated > Arthropoda: Insects > Digestive system > Gut ... | reverse complement strand
TCTCTCTCTCTCTCTCTCTCTCTCTCTCTCTCTCTCTCTCTCTCTCTCTCTCTCTCTCTCTCTCTCTCTCTCTCTCTCTCTCTCTCTCTCTCTCTCTCTCTCTCTCTCTCTCTGTCTGTCTCTCTCTCTCTTTCTCTCTCTCTGTGCATGTGCATTTGTACATTAGACTGTGGATCAGTAAGTGAGTGTATGTACATTCGTGAGTTCATGATTAAGTGGTTGCACCAGTGTGGTTCACTTTCCCTACTTCCTGCTACAGAGTGTCTATACATATGGTACAACATAGCTCATTGCACGAAAAGGAGCTGCAACAATGATACATTATAGACAATAAAGTTCGAAATAAAACTCTGAAGACAGTATAATTTCTTCTTAGCCTACTTTCATTTCTTAAAGGTTTGGAACAATTTGTGGTATGAGATTTTCTATACATGTACTGATTTTCTTATATAATTACCTATACTGGTAATTGACAATATGACTGTAGCCTTGTAAAAGTGTCCACTTAGTAGCTCGTTGTCTGACAACAACATCTTACAGACTACAAGAAGCAGAAATATGAAATTTTGTACAAAGATAGATTATTAACATTCTTAACTAACTTGTAATTTTGAAATTTTTCAATGTAAGGGGCAGCATGGTCAATGTACACCATCCCTGATCACAGCCCTGTTATTTAAAACAGAACTGTGTGTAATAAAATTAAGAATCACCTTTCATTTCATTTCATTTATTTTCCCAAATTTCCATATACAGGAATATATCCAATGGATATAGGAATAGTCAATCGATAATTAAATTGGCTCAATAATATGGTAAGGCATACATAAAAATTTACAATAGAAACACAGTACATTTTTAGTACGAATGTAAGTTTTACACAATTTGTGTTTCAGTGAATACATTAAACATTAAATGGTTTGATATGCACCAGAAGTATCATTGTTTGGCAAAAAATTCATCTAAACTATAAAATGAGTATTTTTCCAAAAATTTTCTCAAGGCAGTCTTAAACTTACCGGGCTGACTGGAAATGTCTTTCATTGCTCTAGGTAGACTATTAAAAACTTTTACACCCGAACAATAAACTCCCTTCTGGTACATAGTCAATGTTGCCTGGGGTACATGTAAATCATTTCTATGCCTGGTGTTGCTATCATGAATTACACTGTTTGAGGTTAAGTAGTTCCTATTTTTAACCACAAACAACAATAAAGAAAATATATATTGTGATGCAAGTGGCAATATTTTCAGTTCTACAAACAACTTTCTGCAAGACTCTCTATATCCACATCCCATCATTGTTCTAATGTGTACTGCGTATTTCCATGTATTTATTCTTGTGCTATATGTGAATAGGAAAGACACCATGCTACATCTCCAGATGGGGACAAGGATCGAGATGCGTTGCTGGTGAATCTATTGGATGAGGGTCAAGAGATCGTGCTCAACTTGCGACATCTGCAGCTGCGCCCACACCCATGTTATCGTGATGGGAACCATGTAGAACCAGTCAATCTGTACCACAAAGTGGGCCATGGCAAACTGGATATGTACATTATCAGCCCTGCAAAGGATAGTCGTGAGATCAAGGAATTTCTGTCTAAGTGGAATGCCAATGACCCTCGGCTTTTTGCTGGGAGGAAGGAAAGTGGAAGCCTTAAAGACTTCCATCTCCCTTTGCAGAATCTTGTGTCTATCTGCGCTCTCTTAGTGTGGCAGCCAGCAAATCCTAATGACAACATCACGCGAATTCTGTTTCCTGGAAGCACGCCTCAGCATAAAATCTTTGAAGGCTTGGACAAGTTGAAACATATAGAATTCCTAAAATATCCAGTGTGCACAGCCAGGTCCATTTCACCGTCCGCTTCAACTGTAGGTATCACAAGTCGTGCAAGTAGCAAGCAAAGGTCTGCCCCAGCTGTCATCGACAAGTTGCTACCTGGAGAGGGAGTCAAGGCAGTATCTAAGATCATTGGACCCACCTCAGAGACAAATAAGCAAGTAATTAAAGCAGCAACCATACCAGTAGCTGGACATATGCCAGATACTAAGCAAATTAAGCCTGTGGCGACCACCACCACCCCAATTTCTGCCCCAGTGCCGCCGCCCTTGAAGCCACTGTCCCAGACCAAACAAAAGGTCGACAAATTGACTTCCAAAACAGAGCCACCAAAGATGAAGACTGAACTTAATAAATCACTAGAAGTGGAGAAAAGCAGTGCCAAAACTGAGAAGGCGACGAAACTGACTGTGACTGAAATGTCCAAATCTAGAATTGAACCTAAACCCAAATCTGAAACTAAAACTTCCATCAGTAAGTCAAAAACTGATGCTAAGGCCCCAAGATCAGTAGAAAGGAAGAGTCAAAAGCCTCCCATTGAAAAGAAGAGTGATTCAGCCAAATCGTCACCCACAACACCTAAGAAATCTGTTGAAGGAAAGATGAATGGTGTTGCATCTAAGGCTGAAACAGCGAAACTCTCAAGAACATCAATTAAGAGTCAACCGTCACCGACTACAACTCCAGCCAAGAGCACAAAAGAAGCCAACAACCGAAAAGTGGTAGAATCTAAATATCAACATGTTTCAAGAATATCATCAACATCTCGAGGTTCTACAACTAAGATGAGAAGAAAAGAACAGCAAGAGACTCCAACTTCAACAAAGGCTGAAAGAAAGCCAATCAGTAGGAGGCCAAAGCCAGGCTCTCCCAGTAAGGCAACCACTTCCGGTTCTCCAGCCAAGTCTTCCTCTGCAAAAAGTACACCAACACCCTCAGTGAAATCAGACAAAGATGGTGTTATCCGCAAAGTCAAAGGAGAGGCAGATAGGATAGCAACTGATTCATCTGCTGTTTCAACACCTTCAACAGCAGATCCAGATACAGCAGCTCTGAAAGTGAAAACTGCAGAAGTCTCTGAAGCAACAACAGCAATATCAGAATCTGAAAAATTAAGAAAAGAAAAAGAGGAGAAAGTCGCAACTGATAATGAGAGTGAGATGGATAAAGTACAGCCTGAGCAAGGAGAGTCTGTTGTGGTATGTGAAATACCACAGATGACAGCTGCTGAGCTTCCAGTAGGTGAAGTACAAGTACATAAAGAAGATGTTAAAATTGAAGGTCAAACAGAAGTAGTTGCGTTGCCTACAGAAGCGGGCGGTCAAATGGCAGAGGCAGAAGTAGAAGAAGAATTGGAAGCACACAAAGAGTCAGAAGTTGCAGAAGAAATACAGCTAGTGGAGCAAGCTGAACTTAAAACATATGATGCTGAAGCTACAGAGGAAGAAAAAACAGAAGATGTGGAAGAAGTAGAAGGCGAAGAAAAGCTACAACATATTGATGGAAGAAAATCCCTTGCAGATGAGCTGGAGCTTGAAGGTAAAGAACATAAAGAAATCAAGGTACAAGAAGAAGAAGAAGAGGAGGAGGAGGAAGAAGAAGAAGAAGAGGATGAAGAGGATGAATACTTGATTATAGAAAAAGAGGAGGTTGAACAGGACATGGAAGACTCATTACAAGATCAAGAAAGTGTTGAATCACATGTTCCAAATGAACTTGAACTGAAGGATAGGAGAGATGAGGAAGAAGAAGATGAAGGAGAGCTTCACAAACACTTACGTGATGAGGCTGAGTCTGAGAAAGAGAAAAAGCATGATCTTGAAGTCAACGGCTTTCGTGAAGAATCCCAGGATGTTATTCAGAAAGAAGAAAAGGAGTGTGTTAAAGACAAGGAACATCATCCACTTGTGACTGAAGAAGAAGAAATAAATAAGAAGCCAGAAGAAAAACCAACAGAGACACCAGCACCAGAAAAATCTGAAGCCCTTCAAACCACAGAAGAAGTAAACAAACATGACGAGGTTGCAAAAGAAATTCCTACCAGAAATCAAGATGAAGTGGCAGTATCCAAAGAAATCTCTGCAGAGACAAAGGAACAAATTCAGGAAGAAGTACAAGAAATTATCATATCTGCAAAGGAAATAGTAACCAAAACAAAACAGGAAAGTGAAATCAAACTTCAGGACACTGGTGAGGGTAGTATGTTAGAGGACAAACATGTCCTTTCAGAAAAACTAAGTATGGATGAAAAGAAGGATACTGAGGAAGAAGAAGAAGAAATAAAAGAAGCTTCATCAATCAGTCCTGAAGAGAAATTGGATATCTCATCAGAGAAGAATAGAGAAGTGACAGATGACACTAGAGACACAGATCAGAAATTAGATGAAGAGGAAGGTGCAGAAGTTAGAGCAGCTGACCAGAAGTATCCAGCTGAAGAAAGTCAGCCAGATGAACGATTCTCAACGACTGTGGAGTCTGCAGCAACTACTGCACCCACACTACCGGAAGATGAACGTATACCACTAGATGAGATAAAAGAGATTGTGGAGGAAAAGTATGTAAAAGAGGAAACTAAAGAAGAGAAACAAATTGCTACTGCCACTGTTCCACAGCGACTTGAACAACCCACGACACTTCCTCAAGTAGTAGTTGCTGCTAGTTTTGGCATGTTTGACCCAATGGCACCTCAGGCTATGGTCCATCTTCAGCGTGACATAGTAAAAACCCCGGATGAGGTGGCTGACTTGCCAGTTCATGAAGAGGTGGACCCAGGCATGTATGAGACTGATGAATTTAGCAGGGATTTTAAAAGTAAGGATGACAGTGCTAAGAAGCAGTCTTCACAGCAAGAGATGCAAGAATCAAGACAAGAGCCTCCAGAATTTGATATCAAGGGAAAACTTGAAATGAAGTATGGTGATAATGTAGAAAAGCCAACTGTATTTCAGGACTCAGAGTCTGTGGACCAAGAGAAAGCACAGATACCAGTTACAGATAAAGATGAAACTAAAAGAATTACTGAGACTGAATCTAGGCAGAAGACAGAAGAATCAGAAACTCCTGTTACTGACTTTCTAAAGGATGCAAATATGACTGGAAGTATTGAAAAGATGCATGATGTGAAAGAAGATAAAGATTACTTAACAGATGAGAAAGACATTGAATATCACATACTTGTCACAAAAGAGGCTGTGAAGACTGAAGAAGTGCATAAATTATCAACTACAATAGAAGCAGTTCCAAAGTCTGATGTAATCAGTGATGATAAGACAGATGTGCATAAAGCAGTACCTGAACAAATGTCTGAACATTTTATTAAATTGGATATAGAAAATGGAAAAGACGAAGGCCCCCTAGAGAAAGAAATAGATGGCTCAACCTCAGTTGTAAAAGACGACGTACATGATGGAGTTAAACAAGAAATTACCAGCGAGTTAAAAGAAAGTGTTCAAACGGTATTAGAAACCAAAGACGAGTCTGTATACCAACAAGAAGAAAAAAAAGAACTGAGTATTCCTGAATTTAAATCTGCAGAAGTCTCCAGAGATGAAATACAAATGCCTGAAAGTAAAGATGAAGTAAAGCACCTAACAGAACAATTTATTGAAAGAGAAAGTCATGCAGTTAAGGCTGAGACTTTACAAGCTGACAGACAAGAAGAAAAACTTGGTGTTTCTGAACTGGAGGCTATAACAGCAGAGAAAACTGGTCTTGAGACACCAGTACCAGAAGAGTCAAAAGACGAAGACCAAACTTTGGGAAAATTGGCCTTAGAGACATCTGAAGCAGAAAAATTTGAGTTGGAGAATATGGAACTTAAAATGGCAGGGAAGGAACAGAAAGATTTAGAAGAAGGTGTTATAAAGACAGAATTAATAAAGCATTCTGAAGAAGCAAATCAGTCAGAGAAAATTTTCATGGGTTCTTTAGACAAAGAGGAAGTTCTTGCTCCAGAAGGAGAGTTTCTTTCTGATGTAAAGTCTGAAGAATCTGCCATCAAGGCAAAACCAGGAGAGGGGAAGACAGATGTTCAGCAGGATCAGTTTGAAGATGAAGAATTAGAAAAAGAGTCTCAGAAGCTGGACATAGGGAAATCCGTAACAATAGAACCCAGGTCAGAGAAGATGGAAGATTTTATTTTAAAACCTGAAGAATTGTCAAGCACTGATTCAGTTGCTGAAGTTTGTGAACATTCCAGATTCGATACGCATGATGTGGTCAAGCAATCTGAAATTCATACCAAATCTTCTGAAGCAAAAGAAACAAGTGAGCCCTCAAAAATAGACGTAATAGAATCAGAAGAGTTAGATTTTGATGGTGGTCATGCAGAAGAGAAAGACAAAGAATCAGTGGCTGTGAAGGATAAGGTACTGACAAAGGAAGGAATGACATTTGATGAGGAAAAGGACATAGATGAGAAAGATAAACCAAGCAAAGATTTGTCTTTAAAATCAGGTTCCCCTGAAGGAGATCAGACTGATACTTCAAAGTTAAGTGCTGAAGCACACAAAGATACTGACTATTCAGGAACAGAAATTCCTATCTCAATGGCTGAAGGTGAATCAGAAGACAAGCCATCCCCAGGAACATTGTCTATGACTTATGTTGAAATAATAGACAAATTACAGAGAGATTCTCAGAAGGTGGAAGATTCTACAGTCACTTCAGCTGAAAAATCATTACCACTGATGGAACATAAAAAAGATGTCAGTGAAGAAGAACATAAAGAAGAAGCCTTTGTTGAGCAAGTTTTAGATAGTTTAAGCACAGATGATTATAAGACTGATGAGAAGGCAAAAAGAGAGTTAACAGAAAGTGTAACAGAAGTTCATAGCTCTAAGGATACTGATATGAAGAGCACAGATTCAGTTCAGACAACTAGTGAAGTAGTACATGACAAAGCTGAAGGACAATTGAATCAAGATGTTCAAGAGACAGACAAAGTAGATACTGATGAAACTGTAAAAGAAGAACCATTGATTGCACCATATGACTTGAAACACATCCAAGATAGTACTGAATGTATTCCTGGCATATTGAAGGAAGAATATTCAGAAACAAAAACTGACTCAGCAAAGTCCTCCACAAAAGCAGTTACTGAAACCAAATCTGATCAAGTGTCAGATGTCTGCAAATTGGAGGAGTCTACTGCTCACCTATCTCAGCTAACACATAGCGAAGACGTGGTTCAAGGCAATGCACAGAAGAGAGCTACAGATGACAGCATTGCAGAAGTGGAGAGAAGTGACCTGAATGTGGACGAAACTGACATACATGCTGAAATAAAACAAACAGGTGATAAAGATGATAGTTTTGGTGATGGAAGTATTTCTCCGTGTGAAGCATATGTTGACTCAGGGCTTGAAGAGGAGCCAATATATGGAAAACTGGAAGCTGCAGAGGTTGCAGAGTATGTAATGGTTACTCCAGACTCACCACCCCCATCACCATCATTGCAGAAGGATAAGAAATCGCCACCAGGGATTCAGGACAGGGTGTCACAACAAGAGCAACTTGCTGCAGTTAAGGTTTCACTTGAAGATGCTGAAAAATTTGACCATCCTGAAGGTCAGCAGACTGGAAGTAGTAAACTTCATGAAGATATTGGTGAAGCAAAGCATGAATCACAAAATGTAGATCTGGCCTCTGACGAACGTGATGGAACTACTGATGCCACGGAGGAGACGCAGGATTTGGTGGTTGAAATGGCCAAGGAAAAAATTCAAGAAGTTGCAACAGCAGATGTGCCTATTCACATACCTACCACTGTTGCAGTCTCTGAAGAAAACCATGACATCAGCATAATTCCAAGCAGTGATGAAGCACGTCAAAAACTGGGACTAAGTATTTCAAAAATGCAGGAGATTGGTGAAGCTAATGCATTGGATGATCTTGTGAGTGCAAGTAAATCTGCTATTGCTGAGATTGAGGGTAAAATTTCTATCCAAGTAGAAGAGATTCTCACAGAACCAAGAAAAGAAGAGTTTGAAACAAAACTGCAGATCCAAGAAAGTAAATCTGAGGTGCTCTCTGACAAAATAAGCAGCACTGTTGACAAAGACTTGACAGGAATACCTGAGCTGTCAGAGGAGGAAGTGATAAAAGGATCAACAGAAACTAAAGACGAAAAAGAAGCAAAATCATCACTTACGTGTGTAACTGAAGATGACGAAGTGACACAAAAGACCGGTGAAGAATTTAGGCATGAAACAACATTAGTTTTAACAGGAGCAGATGATTTAGAAAAAACATGTGGAAGTCTAGAGAACAAACAACAACCAACAGAAGAAAAGTCATTAAAAGATGATTTTGCTGAAACCACTGTTACAAAGGAAGCAGTATGTTTGGATCATGAGGCATTGAAAAGCAGTGATTTAAATGGAATATGTGACACTTCCGTACCACCCACTGTGATTTCAGTGGAAGTATCTCCTTCTGTAACATCTGAAATAGATGAACTAAAACCTGTGAAGTCGGAAGATACAGACAGAAAAGGCACAGAGCAGTCAACTGTCACTGCAACACAAGAAATAACAGTTGCCTCAACTACAAGTGGCTCAGATCCAACTCATATGGCAACATCTGATATTACTAAACCCACAACCAGCAAAGAAAGCATACCAGAAACTTTCAGTACCGGTACTGAAAATGGTGATACACATATAGATAGCCACAAATATGATGATTCTACTGGTGAGAGAGAAGAAAGTAATAAATCAGTTACAAAAATGACAAAGGAACTGAAGGAGCTAGATGACGATATTCAGCCTGGTGAGAAAGAAATTGTGGAAGAGTTCACTACCCAAGAAATTGGAGAAGATGGTAAAATTGTAACAAAAACTGTTAAAACTACGAGAACATTTGCACCTGTAGGAAGAGAAGAATCAGATGATTCTGATTTTGAAGATGAAGATAATATAGAATCTACTGCAGCAGAAGATGGCTCAGATTCTGGTCAAATAAGCAAAATCACTGCATCATTTACAGCTGTAACTAAGAGAGATGATAATGGTGTCAGATGCCTCTCAACAGACAGCACTGCTATTACTGGCAATATTGATCTAGAAACTGTAACAAAAGTAACCACTGCTAGCATCACAACTGCTGCTACAATATTGTCTGATGATGAAGCCAATGAGGTGGTAACTGCAACTACTACAACAGAAAGGATTCCAGAGGTTAAAACCGCAACTCACGATAACAAAGATGTTGAGCTACCCAGCAAACAAGAGGAAGTCTCAGAAACAAGCTCCACTGACAGCAGTAAACTAGCAGAATTATCAAAAGAGTCTTCTCCATTGAAGGTTGCCACCACTGATATAAGCCATGCTGTTCCGGCTGAAATGGACACTGAAAAAAGTGTGTCCTGTACAGCAGATGGGACCATGAAAGAGGAAGAGAAGGGAGTGGTAAATGGAACAGAAGGTGATGAGGAATCAAAGACAGGAGTTGTAACCAGTGTGGTAGGGAAAAGTGCAATGAGCGGTGTGGAAGAAGCCTTGTTTGTTTCTGGAGTGCATGTTTCGGTAAAGAAGGAAGTCACAAGCAGTTTCTCTGAACTAACACGTAGTGCTACACCAGGTTCAGATGCACTGAGTGACCATGACATAGATGTAGGCTGCGGCCAATCTACTCCTCACAGTGACATCAGCAGTGGGCAGGTGTCAAGGGTAGCCTTGAACACGTGGGAAAGCAGTGAGGGCCGGCCAGAGTCACAACACCGTGATAGTGATGTTGACGATGATGATGATGATGATGAGCCAGGGTCACCTCTCAGTGTCACCTCTCAGCTGGCACCTTCTCCCCCATCCAACTTTTATTTTGAAATGGGTGATAGAAACCTGCCTGACTATGATCATACTTCCATGAAGCACAAAGAAGTAGTTACTTCTGCAATGACAAGTTCCCTTTATGGAAGTCTCCCACCAGATCCATTGCAAGAAATTACTAAGGAAGAAAAGGAAACAGAATCACATATGTCATCATCCCATCTAAGTGAAACTCCAGTCAGATACAGTGCAGATATTTCATCTGGGGAAAGTGTCATGATGAGCAGTTTTTACGGGTCTATAGAAGAGGACAGAAAGGGCACGGAATCCATTGGTGTTGAGCATTTTGAAGAACAACTACAAGAGGATGAGCTAGTTGATTTTGAGAGAGCAAAGCATGAACACCGAGCAGCACGTGGAATGGATCTTACTCCCTCTGGGCCTTCATACCATTCTGAAAGTACATCTTCATCCAGGCATATAACAAGTAAATGTGAACAACATTTTATGTCTGAAATAAATGGGCAGAAGCAAAAAGATGACAATTCATATCAAGAGTCTATTGAGGACCATGGGAACGGTAATGTTGTTGCTGGAAGAAAGAAGGAGGACTTTCTGAACCAGAGCCATGAAAGCAAGGAAAAGGAATACAATGGAAAAACAGAAGTAGGTGTTGTGGATCCACCAGAGTCTGAATTTCACCAAGAAGTTAACAGGAAAGAAACTGAACACATATCAGCCAATATCCCGAAAGACAAGAAACACACGTCAAGTATGGAAACAGAACATGATCCCATGTTCCAGACCCAAGCTTCTGCCCAAGCTACATCTACTTTAAGTTTCCCGGACCCTCCACAGGGATTTACACAGTCCTCAGTGGGAGAGACAAATGATGAGAAGAAAGATCCAATTGCAGACTGGGGCAAACCACTTGGATTGCCGGCCCCAGCCCCACCACCCACTAATAACACCAATACTGTTTGCGAAGTTTCGCCAGGCACCCCTAAAAAAGAGAAGAAGGTGATGCAAAGTAAAAGGACACTGATGATGAATGAAAGTAACAAAGCTGCATCAGGAAAGGATGGCAAGACTAAGAGACCAGAATCACCTATTAAACTGCCAAGCTCAGAAAGAAAAGGCAGTTCAAATAAAGAAGGTGGAAGGAATACAGGTGGAGGAAAAGCTTTTGGCAGTCCTATTTATATTGACCTCACATATGTGCCCCATCATGGCAATTCATATTACACCACACTCGAGTTCTTCAAGAAAGTGCGAGCAAGGTACTATGTGTTCAGTGGAACTGAGCCTAGTCGGGAAGTGTACAATGCATTACTTGATGCCAAGCAAACCTGGGAAGATAAAGAACTAGGTAATTCAATTCTTGTTTATTTTTATGTTGACTCCATAGCAGCAGCAGCAGCAGCAGCAGCAGCAGCAGTGGTAGTAGTTGTAGTTGTAGATGTAATTGTAGTAGTAGTAGTAGTAGTAGTATCAGCAGCAGCACAGAAGTATTGAAAATTGTGCCATATCTTAAATTATATAGCCAAACTTTATTTCAGTACTGTAAAGTGCCAATAAAAGGTAATTTTATTTATATATGAAGCAGTTAAATGAATAAAATTGTTTATCATTATAACCAGCCAAATCTCAAAGAGAGGTACCTGATCTCCACTCAGGGAATATAACGCGTGGTGGTCACAGGAAACGTTAAGTATCTACTGACTGGATGACAAGAAGGATATTTGTGGTTAGGCCTCTTTAGTTTCATTCTTACAGTCACTTCAATTTTTATAATTTAATATTCACAGTCAATTTACTTGTGTCCAGCACTGTTACAAATTGTATCAACAAAATACACCTCTTTATTACCGTCACGCTTCCCCTTCAAACTGCTCACACCAGTGTCCGCTAAGAAGTCCCCAAACCCAGCCCGTGTTAGCTTCACGGCCTCTACTCTCATCAAGCTTAACAGTTGTCTGACTGATGCATGCCGAAAGGGGCATAAAATGTACTGTTCACAGGGAGACAGAGTGGCAATATGGTTGTAACACTAGCTAAAAGCATGTCACATCCCTTCGCGTGATAAACACAGTCATAAACTTAATACAAGTAACCTTGAAGTCTACACCCTCACAGTATAACAGTATATCGCACACAAAAGAAATTCTTTTGCCGTAAGTCCTACATTTTACTTTATTCATCCCACATATTTTTGCCTGTGTCTCCGCTGAGCATATTTTTTATCTGGCTTCAAAAGAGGATCAATGGTAACATCATATTAAAAATTATAGTCCTAAATTATTTCTGCTGTATACTTCTAAAACTTGAGTAAAATCTTTCCTGATACAATTTGAAGTGTTAAGAATTCAAACTTCGTAAAGTTGCGTAAAGAGAAAAAACCAACTTGATGCCACTTATTTTATTATTTAATATTCATTCATTACTCAACATGTTTCGGCCGTTAATACGACCATCTTCAGGAGTCTGCGACTAACT
>Ga0123355_10015128_pt1 | contig 12108 bp, 5 predicted proteins | sample TergutEmb28metaG_3_FD_89872 | JGI IMG/M metagenome (GOLD analysis project Ga0123355, IMG submission 89872) | Embiratermes neotenicus P1 segment gut microbial communities from Petit-Saut dam, French Guiana - Emb289 P1 | ecosystem: Host-associated > Arthropoda: Insects > Digestive system > Gut ... | reverse complement strand
TCACCTTTCTCATCCTTCACTATATTACATCTAGGCTGGTACCCCTTCTTAAAGTAATTGATGCCCCTATACAAGTCCCTAATGTTTTGGATCTTACTGTTAGTTTCCAGTTCCTCAATTTTGACAGACACTAACGCCCATTATTTTATAGTCGTAATTAAGAAAGATAACAGATTTTGAAAACACGCGCGCTTGAACTGTTGTCCTAAAACAAGGGAGAGTAATGAGTTGAAGAACTGGTATGGTATATGGAATACTCCCTCAGTTATTATTATAGGGTATACCTTCCATTTAATAAACACATATAAACGTAAAATAAGCACGCAATAATACTTCAGAAACTGAACGCTACTCAAAATAGTGAAGATAAAAGATAAACCAGGTCATTCCTTGATTTTAATTTCAAGTTTATGTATATATATCATACTCTGCTTTTTAGCGGTGTCTGTAGGCCTGGCATGAAATTCTTTCGGTCTGTGGCAGAGAGCCTAATTCCCTTACTTTCTGGCTCGTCATGGAGCTTTTGCATAATCAGACGGAGATTAAATACCAGACCAATTATGCAGAAACGAAAATGCCACAAAAACTGAGTTCTGTGTTGACTTCGCATGTTAGATGTTGAATGCGATATCGATTCTATGGCAGACCTCTTACTCTTCCACCGTTCTCTCATTTCGCCCCCACATTATCCATTGCAGATGCCGAGGCGACACTGGATGCTAATTGCCGGGTCCAGGAAATCCCGTCGCTGAAGTACTGGGTGGAACCGTAAATTATATCACGACGCTGTATCATTTCCAAGCGAAAGTGTACGGAGATCTGCTATTATTGTAAATTAATGACTGATCGAGCTGTATTAGTTTACCACTGTATTTCTATCAAGCAAGCATAGGGCATCAGAACCAGCAAAATCCTGTACTTCTACAGTTCGACGTTACAACGCTCGAACTTGGAGCTCTGGCAGTTATGTTTTTGTACGTGGTGAGAGAAGAAGAATTGTACAGTGATCTGCCTGATAACGTAAAGTATTAAGAAGTTGCAATAGGGGAAAATACGTGTACTAACTACATTTATGCAGGAAACTGTATGTATCACTAGGCTGCAGCTATGATCATAGTTTTAAGTTTTCACAAAAATCTACTAGGATTCCAGTTTGAAGTCCGATAGTAACGAGTGAAATTATAAGGATTGCAAAATAAGTGCTTTGCCTTAGGGACGTACGTATTAAAACATGCAGTTCACCTTTTCACAGTTTTTAGGCGCGCTCGCAAAATTGCGAAAAGCGACGACTAGTTTCGTTATGTCTGTCCATCTGTTCGCCCATCTGCGTGGAAGAACTCGGCTCCCAAATTCATGAAATTCGATATTTGAGTACTTTTTCGAAAATCTGTCGAGAAAATTCAAGTTTTATTAAAATATGACAAGAATAACGGACACTTTATACGAAGACAGATATACATTTTTGATCATTTCTTTTCATCTCTGCTTATAACGAGAAATGTTTCAGACAGAAGTTGCATAGAAAATCAAAACACACGCTTTATGCTGTGTAACTTCTTTTTGAAAACCGTTGTAAGATAACGTGGAAAAATATTATAGAGCCGGACAGGCCACAGATGCGTAAAGCTACAGACACACATTCAATATGTAGTATTTATTGCTTCTTCCACGGCAACAATGGTTTCGCGAACGCGCCTGAATATTACGTGTATATGTACATTGTCTGTTCTGTTAGACTTTGTACTGTGTATAAAATGCAAGAATCTTAATACTTCTGTATGGGAATGGTATTTCGTTTTGATGTTGGTTACGCGATTGACGACAACATGTAGGAGTCTGCATGAAGAAATGTCCTCATATATCTAATTAGCGTATTTTAATTATGTTTATTTGAAGAGTAATTGCACGGCAAACAGTTATCATGGCTGAGTTCAAATTTCTTAAAAGTGAACGTAAAAATTGCACCTGTACATGCCATGGAAGCGTATGGGGTACTGGGTGTCTGAATCCGCTCATTCGTAACCTCTGCACTATATGGAGGTGAATGATCAGCTTCACATTCCCTCTACTCATGTGGGGGGGGGGGGGGGGGGGGGGGAACCCACCGTTTCTTGTGGTTTTGTGGGCCCCCGCGCCCCCGTCTGCGGGGTTGGGGGGGTGTGGGGTGTTGAAACCCCTTTATTTAAACCCTTCACAATAGTGGGGGGTAAAAGGTAACTTTCCACCCCCCCGTCTTTGTGGGGGGGGGGGGGGGAAGGGGAGAAGCAACCGTTGATTGTTAGGTTGTGTGGGCCCTGTAGCCTGTCTTGGCGGTTTGGATGGTAGATAAAGCTCTTGCCCCAGCCATGAATAAAATGACGGACGATTCAGCAGTTATCCGTCATGTAGCCTTGTCACTGTAACGATTACTCTAGCCAGAATCCCTTGTTCTTCTTAAAAAGTGTTAGCGGTCAGTCTTCATGACGGACAATACTAGAAGCGGATAGTGTAAATTTGCTAATACATTGTCTAAAAGTAGGTAAATTCCCGAAAAAAGAGAACTACAACTTACTTAACATAAGTGGTTTCATTGGCGTCATTATGTGAAATTAATAGAATGACTGTCAGTGCTTCATAAACATATGCTGTAGAGAGATGCTTGAAAAGTGTTTAACCTTTTACAGTAAGGTTGTTACTTTACTACTACCAGGTTAAACATTAAAAAATTATGCAAGGTGCTCACGTTGCGTTTAGGTGTTTCACATGGATCTCAGAACGGACAGAGACTTTTGCCTTATGCCACATTAACAGATTGGTTTTTATAACCTAGGTTGAGAGTGTTTATTGCGCGGTACGAACTGAATGCTTATTACAACAGACACGTTTCGTCTTTAAAGGTTAAGACGAGCAGCGAATGTTCTGTAATATGTGAAACTTTGACGAGGAATGCTGAATTTACTGGTGCGAAAAGCCGCATCTTAGTAAGTCAGTCACTAACGTTGGGAAGAGTTGCTCGCTCACATCAATCAGCATGTTCGAACCATAACGTAGCTTTTCGCTCGGGAACGTCGTAGTTTAGTGTTCCTATTACCATTACCCAATAAAAATCACCATTTAGCCTTAACAACCTTTTTCATTTTGTTACTGAGTTCTTCTTCCTCAAATTTACTGTTGGCCGTTTACATTCGGTTGGATTTTTTTTAATCAAGCTCTCTTGATTAATTGATACGAACTATGAATACATGTTTCGGCGAAAATTATCCATTACCCTTTAAACAACAGATATTTCTGACTCTAAGGATACTGAATGTGACGCACTGAGTGCCGAAGCCAATACATAATGTGATTCGAAATATCGTGTTTACACTTTCGTCCAAGCAACTCACTTAGGTGTTCGTTCACAATTATAATTTCTCGATTTATGTTGTGTCAAATGATTACGGATCGGTTGTGGAAGGAAGTGGTTGTGGCGTAGTTTTCGTAGTACTGTCTCGGAATTAATGTGTACGAACTGTTGGACGCCACTACACGCCTCAGTTGTTATAGGTAGTCGTCGGACCAGGATTTGAACCTGTGATCTTCTGAAAGCATCCCCACTCGACCGCGAAGTTGGTTGATGAAGCCATTATCAGCACCACTTGGCATTCAGTTGACAGTGGTCACTCTGCCCTTCTCTGTTCACTGGGAAAGCAGGATAAAATAAGGAAAATGATGAGATATTTTACGTGTCGTGAACACAGTGGCTCAATGGGTCGCTATAAAACAAAACAAATCAAATGCAGTTCGTATCAGCGTCACTGTGATGTCCAGGTACCGCTGGATACCACGTCTGATGCCCTTTTTAGCCCAGAGAGCTGGAACAGCATCGGTCGTTTAGCTGTGAAGTGGTGTAACGTTCAGCTGTGGCCAGTCCATCCCATTTTATCATTATCGCATCCTGTGTGCATTTGACAGGCCACAGGGGTCCGTTAGTTTGCCTCAGTACACCACAGTTTCGCCCCCTTCCCCCGCCTTATCCTAACACTAGATTATTACCCCACTTTCTCCCGCTAGTTGTCATCACACGTCATAACAAATTCAGCATGAAACTAAACATAAATTGCAGTTTCTGTATCCCTGTTTTTCCAAAGCGTGTGCACAGTATATCTGTACATAGAATGTGTGAGTTAACTAAACGGATTCTGAAAATGATGTATTACGATAATCAGACAAGTGTTTTGGATATTTACAATTCTCTTGGGGTTTCTTATGAGGCAGTGTTTCAAAAAGTTCTGTTTTTGTATTCCGGTGGAACCGAGTAAGAAGGCAACTGTGCTTCAGGCCTGTTTAAAAAAAGTTTAATTCCGTAATAAACCCTTTCAAACGGCTCCACCTTTCCCACACGGAGTTGAAAACTAACCCAGTATTTGAAAGGTTACGTGAGATTTTGTACAGTATGTTTATGTATAAAAGGCAGAATATTTAAATTTGGCCCTGTTCTTGATACCAAGAACCGTGCCGTTGAGACATATTAGGGACTGGAAAATTTAGACCCGCACGATCTTAAAACAATTGTTTATCAGTGCACGTCATCTGTAATGCTTACTGGACGTAATAGGAGCAATCGGAGATGCTTTTAGTTAGAGCGAATAGCTACTTTCATTTTCGAAAAATTGCTTCTTTGTGGCCTGTTGTCTGTAGTAATCAGCTGCATAAAATGTACCAAGATATATTAAAAACCAAAAAATGCGCATTTTTTGTAGATGTAATTTTATTGCGTAGTGGTCACGAACATGTTCCAGCCAATCCTGTGGCCATCTGCAGTGTCGTGAGAACGTGAATACAAATATTATTTGTATTCTTGCAGATGTCCACATGAGTAGCCGAAACATGTTGATGATTACGCAATAAAATTACATCCATAAAACCAGAGTGCATTTGTTGCTCTATTAGTACATTTGATAAAGATAAAGCAGTCCAATTACAGGCCTGGAGTGACCCAGAGGGTTCCAGGAAGTTAAGGTTCCCAGATTTCATGACAACGGCACAGGATGATGGTAGGTTATTAGCCTTACGCACCGGCCGCCTTTACCCCCAGGAAATACTCCTGGTACTCATTTCTGTTAGAGGCTGAATCGACCCCAGAGCCATAGCGCGATTGGAAGGATTTTATGTCAATGAAAAATTCCAATGACACCAGCTGGGACTGAATCAGCGACCTTCCGATTTGTAGCACAGCACTTTAACCACTGTGCCACCGGGGTCCCCTTTAATACATTTTGTGCGTCTAATTAATGCACAGAATATGTGGCATATTAAATTAGGTAATCAACATTAAAGTAAACGTATTTAAAACCCGAGATGGGCTGGCCATGTGGCGCGTATGGGTGAGGAGATTGGGGTGTATAGGGTCTTTCTGGGGAAACCGGAGGGAAGGAGACTCTGGGGAGACCAAGGCGTAGATGGGTAGATAATATTAGGATGGATCTGCAGGAGGTGGGATGTGGGTATATGGACTGGATTGGACTGGCCCAGGATAGAGACAGGTGGCGGACGCTTTTGAGTGCGGTAATGAACCTTCGGGTTCCGTGAAATGCGGGGAATTTCTTGACTAGCTGCAAACTAGTTATCTTCTCAAGAAGGACTCTGCACCATGGAGTAAGTAAGTATTTAAAACCTATTTAATAAATCTAGTGTTTCAGAAATAGAGTTTTTGTATATTGTTGTAGTCTGTACCTTCTAGTACGGAACACCTCCAATATTTTCCTCGACATATACACGATCGCCTACTGTATAGCGCGGGTGGCTGTGACGTTCTAGCATCGCTTTTCATTTAAGGAAATGAATTCAGAGAGGGGCGTGATGCTGTGTGTGAGATTAACTCCGGATAATACAGAAGACTTCCAAAACAGGCCAGTCGCGCTGAATAGAGAACTGGTCGTTGTTTTCACACACTTGAGAGAAGCCGACGGAACTGGAGGAGACAGATTTAATCACTGCGATGCCACAGAGTTACTGTAGCTGTAAAAATAAAAAGACAGTAAAGTTCTTTAACGTATTCGTTCTCATTATGTTTCTAAGGACTTGCCGTTAAAATCATAGTGGTAACGATATGGAACACCTGATTTAACACTCACAAGGAAATCTTCGGTTTGCCCACAGAGTGTATTTATGATTCTCAGAATACATAAACATGATTAACCAATTAGTCTTGTAGCAAGCGTCGCTGTGTGCTTTCTGTGAGGTAGGGTGTAACTTTTCCTTTGGGTACTGTAGTTCAGATTACTTTAGTCCTATCTGAAGATTCACATTTGCTTGTATCTGAAGGTACAACTTGAAACGTTTGATGACACGCGGAGGAAAGTTGGGTCTTTTTTTAATGAACTTTGTCAATAATTGTGAGGAGTAATAACAAGCTTGATTCGCATTCAGGAGCGCAAGGTTCATATCTCACCTAGGGTTCATACTATCATGATTTTTTGGTGCTTTTCCTCGATTTCTGGAGACAGAACCCGAAACAGTGCAATAAAATGGACCACGACCCACCTCCATTCATTCCAACATAGCCAATTTTTCACTAATTGTCTAATAATTCAAAGCTGTTCTGTAATAAGAGCTTTTGAAAAATCAAAAAGTTATAAAGGACGAAGTTATTTTATGGCATTCATATCCGTGCATTAATTGTTAAAATTCAAGAATATACCAACAAATGTACTATATTACAGTATACAAGCCTATATGTATTTACGGATCTTATACGTACAATATTTTAATCATTCAGAACTTTGGAGTAACTTGTGTATTGTTCCACTGTAGCTACCTACAATGGAACAACACACAAGTTGCTCCAAAGTTTTGAAAGATTACAATACTACACACACACACACACACACATACACACACACACACACATATATATATATATGTATGTATATATAAGATCCATTTTACACGTAATACCTCATCAAATTTACGCATTTACAGCACCAACATGAAAATATCAAACGATTTTAACACAATTTTAGGTTATTTTATCTGTTTAAGCGATACGTTTTATTGAAATAAAGATGTAGACTCCTCGCGGATGACCCACAAAAGGTCACAAGGCGTCGATAGTGGATGAACTGACTATAAAAAATATAGGCGACTCTATGAGTGCAATAAATAAACTCCGAAGGCGTAGAGGACTTCGCATTCTTCAGGTAAGGCTTTTTGAAATGCGTTGTGTGTACATTTTTGGAGTACATCTGCACAAACGCCTGTTCCTCAGTGTGACGGCCAGCTGAAGTGTCCGCATGTCCCCCGTGCAATGTTAATGGTGTGCTATCATCGCTCCGTTATTTGTGTGCACATACAACGATTCCGGAAAAATCACACATGATTATCCCATGTTTGCTGTCTTGTGTGTTATGGAAGAGCTGAAAAAACATACATTATTTACCCCGTCATCTATTTTCCATGTTACTATTGAGGCCGTACAGCTGTGATCGTTTTCATGTGTTAGTCCGTTCGTGTCTCTACAAAAGGAGGAGAAACGTAAAGGCGCCTATTGCTCGATGTTAGCTGTCCTATCAGTCATGGAAGAAGTAAGGAGAGAGCTTCAAGTTTACTTCTTTGCACTCTTGTTACATATTGTGACGGTCCAGGCTTTTATATAGATTAAGACGTCATAACGTCTTTACTGGTCTTCAGACTTTCCACTTACGCCAACCAAAGTGACCACTTGGAACGTCGAAGTAATACCAAAGAAGCTTACTTATTCAGTGTGGCTTCAGGGGGTTTTCACTGTGATCGGTCTGCACCCTGTCTGCTGGGAACAAAATCACAGCGGGACATATATGTGCTGTCAAAGTGCCCGAGAGTTAAAGTGATGTCGGCCATGATTAGAAAGGCAACAGCAGTCTCCTCCGAGAAGTTAAACGTGTTTTGATTCCTTCGAAGTCCGTTGCAGCAATGAAATACGTACTCAGTGAAGCTAGAAATTAAAGATAAATAGTATTTTTTTTTTCTGTGGCGCTGCGGTCAAACGCGGGCCATGGCCTCCTCATTCTTGAGGTTTCTAGATCACACACAACGACGCATCACAGTCGGTAGGACTCCTCTGGACGAGTGATCAGCTCGTCGCAGATACCTCCACCTCACAACACACAACACCACTCACAACAGACAAACATAAATGCCCCCGGTTGGATTCAAACCCACGATCTCAGCAGGCGAGCGGCCGCAAAATAGTAATTATACTTGAAATTATATGTATTCATACACAACCTTAACGAATATTGCAAGTAAGGCAAAATTAAATGTAATGTTTTTCTCTGAATATCTTCGCAAATATAAATCGGAACTAAAAGCATGCATTTGATAAAAGCTATGTTTTCTTTGTGGGTAGAATCTACAGCAACGTATGATCGGCGTTCTTTCGTAATTAATGTTTTTTTTTGGTAAAATATATGTAACGAGGGTAATATGAAATTTACAAATTATTTAATGAAATTTTCTCAGGCAGACAGCCGCTTCAGGATATAAAGTTTTACCGACGTTTCGGGAACAACTCTGTCCCCATCTTCAGGGTGTGCTGGTGGTTTGGTAGCACCAGAACTGATGACTAGGTGTCCAGTTGCAGAGTCGTCGGAAAACCTTTACATTCTGACGCGGCTGTCTGCCTGAGAAAATTTAATTGAATTCTGTCACCGCGAAATCTTCAAGACATATCACAAAAAATTGACTTTTAATGTTGTAATATAAATGACTTCAAAACTGTTCACATCAAGCTATACTGAAGGATATTTATAGTTGTCAATCATGTGATAATATTAAGCTACATGTTTAAATGTTTATTCTGGTACTACGATAGCGTGCTGTTACAATATTCAACATTACTCACAGTGCCGGCTACAATACGGGTGCCTGTCACAGCACGTAACAGCAATAATTAGTGAACTAACTCCATGGAACAGGGTCCTTCTTGGGAAGCTAATAGTTGTCATTTAGTCAAGAAATTCCTTTGCCTCTTATGAAACAAATAGTTCATTTCAGCACCTTTAAACAATTGCACTGCCTTCCAAAGAGAAGATAGGTGAATTCCGTTGTTTCTTAGTGGCCGCTCTCTTTACAGTACCAGACATTCTCTGTTGTACTAGTACTGTTTCATTTAATGCCACAGTTAAGAAAGTGTTGCATTATTTTTGTAAAAAACAGTCCTTCCTCTTCCAAATCCTGGAAGTCACGATGCACAAGTTAGTAATTTCGTAATTTCTTTTTCGTGTGTGTTTGAAACAAGTTTTCCCATATCGCGCCCTCCAGTACATCACGGTACCTCTCGGAGTGTTAGCCTGATTGTGGAAGAGAAGGCTGCTTTGGGATGTCAGTACACAGCTATCAGACTTCACGACGTCAAATCTAGGATGTGCTAATCTTCGTAAATAAGTAATGTTTGAAATCAAAGGGAGAAACTTTTAAGGTATGCATATTACATAACCCAAAACTTCGTGACTCCCTCACCCCATATGTTATAGGACAGTGGAATAAAGAGTAGTGGGTTGGGAATAATGCGAGAAGCACGAAATAGGTACAGAATTTTTTGAAGGGAGACCTCTTGTTTACCTTCACTTTGGACGAACAGATTTGAGCTTGATCTTAAGGAGAGGGGTATTTGTGGCTCGAAAGTTACGGCGCTGGCTCATGATAGTGTTTAATGACGGTCTTTGATGCTAGTTGTGTTGTCGTTCTGTTCCTACCGTGTTAACTGGAACGGAAAAAGATTTTATTTTGAAGTCGCATATATTAATGAAAACTAAAATTCAAATTTTAAATGAAGAGCTGTCCTTAGTATTCAGATGCGATGTACTTGACAAACCATGCAAGTGTTCAGGCTGTGTACTTGTTAACATACTAAAGGCATGCGTGTGTGTCAGCATGTAGATCAGACAGGGCGGGAGGTAACCACAAAACACGCAAAAGCCGACTCGCCACCCGGAATGACGAAGGTGTTTGTACATATCGACCACACAGCTATCTCTTTCTGTGCTTTACAAACAGCCATACCTTGACGTCACGGCTGAATGAAATCTCGTAGTCGCAAACACAAATCCTAATTTTTGTAACATGGCTGTGTAGGCTTGCAGTTCCTGCCAGTAGCAGCTACGAACAAGATTACCAGTTAGGTTCAAGTAGAGACGTTTCTAACTTTATTCGGAAGGTGACCAGTTCGCATCTCGACTGGGAAACCGACTCTCCTGACAACGTTTTCCTGAGGTTTCTCATCGTCTTCGGGGGCTGGACGGTTTGTGGTTTGATTCTCGGTGCGTCCACACCAGCCCTGCGGCCCTTCCAGCCACCCAAACAATAGGTACCGGCTCATTCCAAGGGTAAATCGGCCGGGACGTGTCCTTAACCACCCTCCCCAACCGAGGGCTAAAGTGAAAGAAAGGGTAGAGCTATACCTCTGCTCCCCCTCCATGCCTGCAATGGTATGTTCCGAGGAGACTTCCACGTTTACTTCATGGTCTTCAGAGAAGTACCGGGGGTAATAAATTCAGCAACCAATACCTCGTGCCAAAATATTTCCAATTCATTATTAGTTGATCATTCTAGCACTGCGCTATTGCGCCTGGACTACTGACAGCGGCGTTAAATAAAAAAACGAATAAATTGAAAAAATATGTTATTTTAATACGTTGCTGTGCATCTAATATGTTAGAGAAGAGTTATTACTGAGAAGCTGATAGTCACTGAGCTGGCCAGTAAATGTCCTTTCTTTTATGGAACTGCAAGTTGATTACCATGATCACACTATCCTGCTGCTGCATCCGATCAAGAGCCAGTTTATTCGCGTCCACACTGTGACACCCCTATTCCTATAAAGAAAGGCTGGGGCTGTTCCGTAATATACAAGGTAGGCTACTGATGGGAGGAGGTGGTACGGCTGTGCCCTAATTCAACCTCGGCGCTTGAAGGCGGTGGGTGGCCAGCGCAACACCCCGACAGTTTTACCCCCGAGAAAGAGACTCATTACCCATTGTACAGGAGGCTAAGTGGACTCTGGGATCGGGCTGGGAGGGTCCGGAAAATATCGCCAAACCTGGGGTTCGAATCCCGAATCGTCCAGTCCGTAGCGAGGCGCTATACTAACTGAGCCATCCGCCTTGTTCCTGTAAGAGTGAATATATTACTAACCTACCCCTTGTTAATCTGAGATCTCCCAAGTTGCCTCTTGCTTAACATTTTCTTTCACTTCTCGTCTCCGGTATTCATGATACGTGATTCACGCATGTCACTCTTGATTCGATCATTACAGCAGTATTTTTTTAAGCTATTTATTTTGTCAGGCACCTTTAGTCTATGTTGTCACTTACGGCTGACGATATAGATCTACACGAACATACAGCAAAATGTTAAATTTTAGTTTCTTCCATTTTCAGGCCCGTTTGCAAAATTGCGAATTGCGACCATTGGCTCCGTCACGCCTTTCCGTCCGTCTGTCTGTCTATCCGTGCATACAAACTCGGCTCCTTCTGAACGGACCTTTATGAAATCTGACTTTTGATGATTTTTCGAAAATTTGTTGAGAAAACTCATGTTTGGTTAAGATCTTACATTAAGGGGCCCTTTACACGAAGACCCATGCGCGTTTATGCTATCTGGTTGAATACATTAGTATATGTTCCCCCTCTCCACATTCACACTAATTTATTTCTGACAGACGGAAATATGCGAGAAAAGAGGAAAGCAAGCATTCCAATTCGTAACATTCTTCTGTGCATGCTGTCCGTTTGTCCATGTCGCATTTCCTTTCTCCTCCATCTCAGCACATCACTCTTGCCACACGCTCCTTTATCAGAAGACACTGTTGTATATTTGATGAACTCGTTTCTTGGAAACGACAGGTACAAACGTGTACGTTTTGTGAATGTGTTCTGCAATGAATCTTCGGTCAGTGCTAAATGTAGGTTATTTACAGATGTCATGCTGTTGAGGAGTTAAAAATCTAAATAATGAAGACTGTATCTAAGAAAGTTCCTTGTTATTCTGAAGAATAAAATTCAACTAGATGCCACTTATTACTTTATTATGCTTATGTTAGGTTCCTTTGGCTCAACATGTTTCGGGCACCATTATGCCCACCATCAGGAGCTCAAGACGATAGCGTTG
>Ga0123355_10015127_pt1 | contig 12108 bp, 9 predicted proteins | sample TergutEmb28metaG_3_FD_89872 | JGI IMG/M metagenome (GOLD analysis project Ga0123355, IMG submission 89872) | Embiratermes neotenicus P1 segment gut microbial communities from Petit-Saut dam, French Guiana - Emb289 P1 | ecosystem: Host-associated > Arthropoda: Insects > Digestive system > Gut ... | reverse complement strand
TACTGGCTTTCTTGGAGTGCGGGTCGGGCGAGAACGATTGTAGTAACACTGGACGGACTGTTCCGAGTCAGACTGAAGCCTGCTTGGCTACCCACTCCATTCGCCTCTTTCCCCTTCACTTCTTCTCCCGTGCGTTGCCGTGTGCCACCAGATTCCGTTTCCACTCTACCACTGCCATGAGCACCTTCAATCTCACATGTAATGTTACGAAAATTTCTCTAGACTTGGGTACAAGACTTAGTTCTGTTGAGCAACACTCACTGAGCTTGCTCAGTACCAATAAATGTTGCAACGTAATTTCTGTTACTGGAGTGCTACCAGTGGATGCATATGGTACTATGACTGCAATGGAATGAAACTCGACTGTCACTATGCAGTGACATACCACACACCAAGATACAAAAAACCCATTAACAGTACAGACAATAAAAGTTGTCAAGAGACATGCTATTCAATGACATGAATGTGCTGACAGCTCACAGAGGAGGAGGAAGCATAGAGCACTTAAAATGTCAGTCGACTGATCGCCTGACGACATAATATGACCCACTATCAGTGGATGATGAATCAGGCACCCGGCACTGAAAGGGTTCAAGGCTATTTACTTTCAAGAGGCCACCAATTAAAGGAACACACAGCAAACATGCCTGGCCAAGAAACGGGTTACAGCATAACTCCACCACACTCAGAAAATATTCTGTTAACAGCAAAACATAGATAAACATGCTGCCATCACGAAGTGTTTCTGATTAAAGTTATGAACTTGAAAATTCTCAATGTGTTATGACATCAACAAACTCAGAATTATGACAAAGGAAGCCTCCTAATAACAAGGACTTCCTCCTTTACGTATGTGCATGCTAGATAATTACTCAAAACCAACTTTCATAATAAATACTTTCCTGTAACGAATTTCTCTTCTGCTCAGTTCATTCTGTAAGTTGTATTTCAGTATTGCTTTCTAGTTGTCTTACCTTTTCTGTGCTTTCAGCTGGTTGGCAACATACTGCAACAGTCCTGTAAGTTCGATGTTGTACTTCTTAAAAATGGCACCACAAAAAGAGGCAAGACTTTGTAGCCATAAAGAAATTGATGTTCCATCATGTTTGAAACGATCACGGTCTGCTGATGCTAAGGATTCAATGAGACAGTAGCCCAGTACATCATACGACAAACTTGTCAAGTACTTCAGTGAATCCACAACTGGGTTAATGAGGTTGTCATAGATCTGTATCTGAAGAAGAACCTGGAGAAATAACAAACAAAACATATTATGAGTATGCTCCAGTTATGTCATTTTGAAAAACTGTCGTGTACTTCTGCTTCACCGGGTACTTTTAAAAATGATTAAGTAATGAAAGGCTATTAGTGTAAAAAAAATACTGAACTTTACAGCAGACACTTGCAATATTAAAAATTAAAACTTTATTAGTACAAATGTGAACAATACTAAATTATGTTACAATACTATAAACACTATAACTCATCAACTGATGACTGACTGTTACACATCATGCAGCTACAGCAGCATATCAAACAGTATCACCTAAACAAAATAAACTGGGGAAAATCTAGTGGTAGATTCTAAACCTAAATGCTTTCCTTGCCAATACCATACTGCTATCTGGGGCGAGGGGAATAAAAACAACAAGAACTTCTCTGAGACTGCACTGTGATTTTGGCTCTCACAGGGTTAGGAATTCTTTCACAAATATCACGTTAACTCAAATGTAAGATGAGGTTTCTTCTTCAAATATTGTGCTTAAATATTTGAGTTCATCTTAAATTTGGGTACGAAGTGCTGAACCTGACTGCGCCCAACCAGATCACTCTGAATAGGACCATTTTGAGCCAAACCAAGGCCTGCATTGCCAAATCATTATGCGTAGTCGAAAGAGGAGAACAAAGCATGACCATAGTTGACAATATTTTTTTTGACTCTGTCCATCCTCAAGTGTTTTAAAGAAGTGCAATGCTTTGAAAGCAGGCTTTGTTTCAATCTTCAGACAAAGAAGCGCCTAACATGGCAGACCCCTCAGACTGAGCTATTCAGTCACTTAAGATATGCACCTGAGAACAGATCTAGTCCAAGGGTATTAACAGGAAAACGGCAATTGAAAAATGAAAAAGTAACTACGAGACTCAAAAATAAAACCTGGATCAATTCTCAAATCAACAAGACGGGCAATGCACATATATCGTAACAGTGAGACATGTTTGTGCAACCATTGCTGCAGTGGAAAATCATTAAGTATTTTATATTCTGACTGTGCATTTGTAGTCTTAGGTATCCAGCATGCAATGCGCATGCACCATACTAGACTGCAAACTGTGGCATGCCTGGCTCATATTTTTCCACATTATCTCCTGAACAACATAGTTTGAAAAAAGGTTACTGAACAAAAAATGTGTTTTGATTTTCTCTACAACTTCTATCTGAAACATTTCTCATTATATGAAGAAATGAATAAGATATGATCAAAAACGTATATTGGTCTGTATGTAAAGTGCCTGTTATTCTTGTCCAATTTTAATGAAACTTGAATTTTCTCAACTGATTTTCTATAAGTGCTCAAATAACTAAGTTCATGAAAATCAGTCCAGTGGCCGCTGAGATGTGCCACGCACATAGGCGGACGGACAGATGAACATGACGAAGCTAATAGCCGCTTTTTGCAATTTTGTGAACATGCCTAAAAACCGTAACAACAACCATGGACTCTGACTGATCAGACCACAGACAACACCACTAAAAATCAGAACACATGTTTTTAGAATTCTTAACACACAGCACCTGTGGATATAATTGTGAATTGTCATGGGTTGAATTTTATATACCAAGAAATAAAAATGTATTGTTTAGTCAATGTGGATGATAATGGCATGGGACAGCATCTCACCAGAAGTGAATGTGAAGGGTTTGAAGAAGTACTGTACATCCAATGCAATGCATGGAACTGAGGATGATTTGTTGTGGAATGGCACTGAAGAGGATGGGAATGCTAGGAGTTAGTGAGGAAGATAAAGGCACTGAATGATAAGATGGAGAAAGTGACACTGATTGATAAGCAAAACAGAATGTGACATGCTCTGTGTATTAAGTGTATGAAATTAGTAGTAAAATATTCTTTCAGCAGGCATTTTATATGGGGAGTCGTCTTGCATTTGGGTAAATACAGTATACAGAAGGAAGTGAAGATAAAGCTTCACATTAACTCCAGCACTAGAAGCAGGTGAGCGGTCAGCTTCACGACCTGCCCGCTTCACCCTCTGCGAACAGAACCCTAGTACTTACCAGCAAGAACAATGTGCGGACTATAGAAAATTTCTGTACAGTTGTCAGTTCTCATCTTATTAAATCACACTCTAGAAAAACATTACCTTACAAGAAGCTACATATTTTTATGAGGTCTACTACCACACATCATTTAAGGACCTCACAGCAACTGGTACTTGCATCTCCCAAATTTGTGTGTTGTTTTTATTCATGACTGCAGAAACAGTAAAATAAACCTACTTCTTTTTTCTGTGTACAGAGGAAACGTAGGTTAAAAACAATACACTATTATTTTATGAAACTAAAACCTACAAGCATACAGTGCCATTCCTCTCACCTCACAATATACAGAGTACGTAAGCTCCTACGTTTCAGCATACATACATAATCAAAGAGGAATCCTGGTGAGCAATGTGTGAGTTTTCCTATGAGTCTTCCAACAGGTTTAATATTTTCCTTGCTAACTCTCTTCATGATGGACTTAATCTTCTTCTGCGCCTCACCTCGTTTCCGCAACAATTTGGCATGCTGTTGATACGTATCATTCTTCCAACGACTATATAAACAGTATCTGCCATCAAAGAACAAACATTAAATAAGGACACCTAATTTTAAGTTTTATGCAGGTATTCAAAATGAGACATAAAAATGCCCTCAGCCTTTATTTACAAAATAATTTACACATTAATAGCCTTTGTTCCTTATGAAAACCTCATCCTTCTTCTTCTTGCTGTTTATTTTATGATAATGCCACCTCAGATTATGTAGGATAAAACAGTAAGATGATGGATGATATGGAGAGGAAATGGAAGAAACCCACATAAACACTACAAAAAAAATGCAGCCATGACAGAACCCTTGATGCTGGCAGTTCATTTACAGAAGCTATACCAACTCTTGCACTCTTGCGGGAAATCCCAAGCCACCAACCACTGAACCAAACTCATTTTTATATGTAAGATATTCTCACACAACACAACCAGAAAAGAGAAGCTCAAATATCATGCACATGCCAAGTAAATCTTGAAAGCCTTCCATGCATAAATACTAACTTTTCAATACATTCTGTATCAGGATTTTACAACTAACTGACAGTGCACTGCCAGTACTACTACAAAACTCCTCACCTGTCACCCAGAATAATTGACAAGCACAAACAACTAAGAAAAATGTCTTTATTCTTCTGCTACCACAAGGACGTGTTTCTGTTAGAAATCGTAGCATTTTCAAATATCTTCCACATTCTTCATTTGGCAATTTCTTTTCTAATGACTTGCTTTCCATTTAAGGTATATGAGACTGGACCATTATGAAGAATACCAATTACTCTGTTTTCGTATTAGGTTCAAACTTTCATCTGCAGTCACTTGTAACAGTTCGCTCTGCATACTGATTTAAATCAGAGATTTGAAATAATCATGGCAGCTGTATCCTCCTTACATACTAATACAAACAAAAATAACTACCTCTAGTTTTCTACAGAAAATGTGAAGAGGTGCAGGGGGAGGAGGAAAAGGATGGGGGGATTGACTGTTGTCCTTTGAGTTACTGGAGTATTTCTTAAACACAAATTAATTATAAGAGAGAGAGAGATCTGTTTTAGCTGAGAAGATACATCATGATTCCCTTGTTGCATCTTCAGTAGATTTTAACATGTGTTCTAGTTCAAGTGCCACCCTCTGTTCACTTATCCTGAAGCAATTCAATGATGATGCTCCTACATCTGCAGGTATTGGGTGGAAGGGTCTTTCATCCTGAAGGCAAAGGCATCAGGTTACTGTACAGTGGTGGTAACTGGACTACATGGCATCACATCACAGAATAAATTAATATTCATAGTCAATATTATGTGAACCCGCCAGTTATTCGATATTTTTGAAGACTGAGACTGATAAAACCAATCAATCAGTAAAGAATTTTTGTCTCAATCTCTTTTTTAAAAATTTAAGACTTCCAAATGCTTGGCTTTAAACTTTAACCTGAGATGGTTTTCTATTCAACTCGAGAGTTGTTCAGGAATCTCAAACACATACACTTACTGCCCATGCTGGCATCGTTTTTCATTCTTCATTCACCACATCTGACTAACAATTTAGCAGATTCCTTGAAATGAACCATTTACTGTCAATCTGTCAGTGCACTATGTGACACTAACCTGCACTGGTAAGGATACAGCTTGATGATGTTCCACACCTCTTCAGCCACACAACAGTTGCAGTCCATGTATGACAGGGAAGGAAGAATAACTTCATCCAGTAGGGTAATAACATCATAGTACAGACTATTTTCTCCTTCAGGGGTGGCCTGCTGGCTTTCACCACAGCCCTATTAATAAATAAAATTAAACAATGGCATATAAGAACATGGAAGTTTCACAGAAATTTATCAGCACTTCCTGGAAGAGTTTACAAATTGGGACATATTGCTTATTACGATGAGGTTATCAACACTAATATTTCTGAGTACCAGCTTATCTTTCACAGCTTTCTCCTCCTTTTGCATATGAAGCCACCAACTCACATGTACCTGCAGCATGTAAGTGGACTTATTCTGTGAAGTGCTGTGCACATGTTCTGGTAAATATGACTATTAAGCCACACACTTATGATCCTTCACAGCTTCTGAAAAACTGGAAATAATGTAAGAGGCAAAAGAAACTGAAATCATAGAGGGTAAAAAAACATTCCTAAAATCTGTAGTCTAGACAGAGACAAAATTATGGAATTAGTGCTGCAAAAGCAGGAGTAATTGAATGGTAAGTCATGGTCAGGAAGTACAGATCCTAACAAAGATGAAATTCTCTGCTAGTACATAAGTAAGCAGTGAAAGTTCATGTGTGACATTCATTAACTTTGAGCCTGAAGGAGTGCCAACAATTACCATTTAAATTTGATTAGCATATGTTCAGAACAGGGATCAGTAAATACATGACATACCAAAAATAGAATGATGTTCCTTTACTACAATACCATTCCAAAAAAACAAACCATTTTTAAGCAGGAGTGCTTGACAACACTATACATACAGTACCTGGGTAAGCGCAGCCTTGGCTAGCCGAAGAACCTTGTACATGAGCACTGGGTCATAATGCACAGATGGCCCTAGGGCCAGCAACATTGGGATCACAGACTCCCTCAGCTCCACAAAACTCCGTGCTGGCTGTGGTGCCAAAGGATTGTCTAGTATGGTCACAGGACGGCCAACAATCTTTGCTGCCAGGCCACAGTTTCTGGAGAAGAAAAGTTCCATCACAAATGAAGCAACAAGTAAAAGACTCAAATCTGCCAAATAATAATACTGTACCAGAGAGGACCATTGGTTTAACAAATAACAGCTTTTATTATCACTATAGTTCAAATAAGTAAAAGAACCAGTTATTGAAACAGCATAATGACAAGAGTCACAAGAATTATTCACATGAGTTTACCCTGCACTTGTGCATTCAGTACTCCAGGCCCATAGCCCTATCTAAAGTTTTCCTTCAGTTCCGTTGCCTCCTGATGTACACCGCAATGGTTACTGACACAGATCACAGCACTTCACAGATTCACTTCTACAACACTTACTCTGCACTATGCAGTGCCACAGTCACATTCCTCTTAACAGAAGCCATCCACACTCAATATGCGATATGCACAATGGCTCACCACAACACACTGTCTCTCTCCAGCTGTCCACTTGCCTTATATGCCATTATATGCACACCTCAAATACTCTACTCTCTTCCAGTCAGTACCATTCCATAACATTATGGAAGCATTTGTCTGTCTACTTCTTGTTCAGGGAGGGGCTGGCATAGAGGGAAGTCTGGTGGTCTGACATCAGAGGCTTTGTGGGTTACCATGCTACTAAGTGCTGCTGCATTCTGTGACAATATAAACTCATCCTGGTAGCCACGGGTAGCAAATAATACAATAAAAACCCAATTTTACATTTCTGTGGTGACTACCTAAGCATGGTGTAAAATCTGATAAAGCATTAAACCCAAAATACTTTGGCAAGCTATTTAAAATACGGACTTTTGAACATTTTTACAATGTAAATGCAACATGGTATGTCTATGTAAACTGGTAACAACTTGCTCACAGTATTGTCACAACATGATCTCACACACACCACCATAATAGCCGGACACCCACATCATACATACTCATACACTTTAAACTGAAAACAGCAAAAATGGGGAGAGAGGAGTCTTAGCCACAAAGTACAGATATTAACTTAGAGATGCATTTTGACATAAAGTACGAGCAGATTCCAGTTCCTCCAGCAGTATTTCAATGATTTCCACTGCTTGGAGACAGTACCACACTGTACGTAACTTCTTTCAGTTGTTTCATGGTTTTTCCACTTGTGTTTAATATGGACAACAGAAGTCCCCATCTCTGATTCCGAGTCAACACACAATCTACTGCATGTGTCAACTTTCACTACAATATCTATTTTATTACTTATCCTAAATGGTTTCCATTTTCTATTATACATATTTCACCCTCTTTGGTGACATTATGCTCAGTCCACAATATAAATTGTTCTACACAAAAATTATATTCTATTCAAGACTACAGACGCACAGCAATACTTCTTGATACAATCGTTACTGACTACGGTCAATGAATTGGGATATGAAGTCTGTTTCCATCAAACCTACCGTCATCTATACAAGACTGTTGTAAGTACTTCATTTAATTCAGGGAGATTTCACTGAGATGTCTGTAGCTATACCTTGTCAGATGCAAATAAAAATTCTGAGAAGAAAACTATGAAATGTACAGAGGTTGCCCAAAAAGAAACCCCACAATTTTTTTTCTCAGCAAGTAACAGAGATAGTAACCTCTAATTTAAGGTAGTACACAAATTAACTTCCCTCATCCTATGTATGAATTTGCAAAGCGTGGTTTTAGGCTTCCGCTACTAAGTAGCTGAGAATGGTGCTTGTCTGGGTTATTACACAATGAGAAGTGGTAATTTATTACCGATGTTTCAGGACAACAAATTGGTCCCATCTTCAGGGGTCAAGAATTTGCAAAGGTTCCTGATGCATGAAACTGCCGTGGCTCTTCAAAATGGAGTCTACCAGAGAAAGTTGCTACAAATAACATGCTGTAATAACAGTTCCTTGTTGCAGTGAAAGAAACAGTGGGGAACATTCATAAATGGCTCTGCAATGTTTATGGCAATGATGCAGTCGAAAGGAGCAGTGGACAAAAAAGAGCGCGGGATAGAGTAGCAGGAAAAGTGCAGTTCCTTGACGTTCTCCATCGGCCACAAACATAATGGTCAAAGTGCACTGGGACTGTGAAGGAGTGATTCTCCTTGATATGAAGCAGAGAGGAATAACAGTCAACTCAGACACGTATATCAGCATGCTGACAAATATGTAGAAATGTTTCCAATGTGTTCGGCCTGACAAGAACCTGTGTGAAATGTTGCTTCGGCATAACGCAAGGCCTCACACCATCAACACCACTTCGGAAGCCCATAACACAACTTGGATGGACAATGTTCCTGGATCCAACCTACAGCCTTGGCTTAGAACCTTCAGAATTTCACCTCTTCAGACCACTGAAAGATGCTGTCCACGGAAGGAAGTTGAGTCGGATGATGATGTGCTTAGCATCGTCAGATCTTGGTTGCCTCCAGGACAGGGAAAGGTAATGGTTGGGCATACATGCCCTCATTCCATGCTGGCACAAAGCTATAGAACTGCATGGAGACTTTGTAGAAAATTAGGATATATATATATTAATGTTCAATCAACATTATGTATATTTCCAAGATTCATGAATAAATATTTGGCAAGAAAAAAATGTGGGGCATAATTTTTTGGGCAGCCCTTATAAAAACTGTGTAAACTCTACAGTTGGTACTAGGAAAATGAATTATAAATTCTGTGGAAATGTACAGTTGGGGAACATAAAATCTGGGAACATACAACATTGTTCTTACGGGCATTTGATCAGCACTGTACAAAAAGCATAAAAAATCTGGAAAAACACAAAATGTGGGTATATAAAATTGAAATTTCACCGTATTCCCGAATGCTCATTTATTCTCCTTGTATTAAATCTGTCTGAACAAATATACTGCAAAAAGAGTCTTGAAATGTCTCATAATAATAATAATATCACCACCACTCACTATTAAGTAACTGCTTCATTGGTCGGCCCTCAGATAAAAAAGACGAACAAAACTGTTCCATGAATCTACTCCAAATGTGAAATGTTGCTGGTCCAAATTACCTATCTGATGTGTATGAGCAGTCCAAATGGCCAAAACCCATTAAAAGCAATATCACGGTATTGAATGTCTTGATATCAGGCAAAGCAGGATAAAATTTGGTGTTAAGTCCACCTTCACGTTCAACTTAAACAAGCTAGTCTTTCCTATCTCCCCATACAGCAGCACTGTAACCAACACTCTTGTAAGTGAACACGATAGTCTGAACTAACTGGCACTGGCCACAGCCACTAGTCAAACCAAAAATGTTAAGTTCACTTGCTGAAGTAGTTATGTTTTAAGTATGCTAACCAAAATTACATCTTCTCTGCCAGTTTCAATGAAGATATCCAAATCCAGGCAAAAGGTTTGCCAACAAAACATCCAGATGGACAAACGGTACCACCATTATGTGATAATTTTATACACTCTGTGCAATAAATGCATATTCTGATGAGGTGAGGCATAAAACCAAAAAAGTTTAATGATAATTACATACAAGTATACTGTCTGCTTGAAATTTCAGAAAGTAGTATGTCACAGATTTAAAATAAATAAAGAAACTAAAAATGAAAACAGTGGGAGGATGACAAAAGGATGGCCAGGTTATTATTGATGGTTCAAATGAGAGATGGGAACCATTTCAAAGTGACGTTTCAGATTTGGAAATGTAATGCAGTCCATCCCACTCACCAACATGCAATACAAGATGGCAGAAGAAAGGGACTATCACTTCAGGATTCAATTTATTAATCTGTATGAAGGAAACGTGGACTACCTCTACCTACTTTCTGTACACAGGTTCCATAACTGCATGGAGTAACTGACACAGAGCACGTGCCACAGGTGGCTGTTCAAATACACAATGTTCCGGTAACCGCTTCGTCAGTTGTCTGGCATGATTCCAGTCTCCAACCTTCAGCAATGCTTCACACAGACCGAACTTCTGATTTGCTGCATACTGTAGTATAAGAAAGCAACATACCATTAAAGCCCACCCGTTTGGTCAACATCTGTTCTGAAGTAGAAATAAAAAATTTTCAAAAAAGGTAACAATGACTCTTTTCATTCTCAGAGTTCCCACACCCAACAAAAATTCAAGAACCTTCACACCTAGGAATCATACACCTGAATTATTACAGCGTTTATTTGGACATACAACTAAGCCCTAACATAACCCCAAACTGATGGAAGGGCTACAGTACTAAAAATATGGAATGACTGACAATGACAAAAGTGAAAAAGCAAGCACCCATGCCATGTGCATGAATCCTACTTATGATTGCAGAACCTGCTCATCGCAAGGCACCAGCCACATTGTGTGCATGGCACATTAGTGTTATCTCAGTTGGCACTGCCGCTAAGTAGAGTGGATGACATGCCATTTAATTTCAAATTTCTGTATAACATCAAATTGGTTGGGACAGCTGTTCCCAGCTGCTATCAGCAACTTGCAAGAAATCCCACAGGCCCTTTGTCATTGCCGTGCCAGCAGCAATCAGTGTGCACCAGTACTGTGTGGACACCAAGCTAGCACAACACAGTGGCTGGTGATTTTATTTCACTGACAGTCATATGACAACCAATGCATGACACTCTTCTCAGTGAGGAAGGACCCTCAGACTGGCACCCACTAGCATGTGACAGTGATACAAAAGCATACTGTAAATATGTGACTCTCAATTACTGCAGAATGATTCATGTACCTTTTCTTGAACATTCTCCTTCTCTTCCACTGGCTCCTCTTTATCTTTTTCCTTTGTAGATATAATGCTCAATTTCCTCACGTATTCCTTGGCTTCCTTCATGTCTTTCTCCCACTCTTTCTGAATGATTTTGTCATCAGGAGTCAACTTCATTAAAATCAAGAAAAATAAACAATTTAAAAAAGTAAACTAAAATAGGTCATCCCATTGTGTGTGAAAATCATTAAGTTATTGTAGATTAACAATTTTTATTTTCCATCACCACAACACTAACAGAGGAACCTATTTTATATCTCTATTCTTACAGTGTTGTTTTACCACTTTGCAGTCGGGATCCCGCATGCATTACAATTAGAGTAAGAGAATCTTTTTCTATTGTCTGTACGTAACACTAAAGGAACTTCGTGGACCTGCCACACGTATCCCGTCCACAGCCACGAAGTTCCTTTAGTGTTACGTACAGACAGTACAAAAAGATTCTCTTACTCTAATTGTAATGCATGCGGGGTCCCGACTGCAAAGTGGTAAAACAACATTGTAAGCATAGAGATATAAAATACGTTCCTAAGTCCAGCCTGAAGATGACCCCCATGGGTCAAAACATGTTGTAATAACATTAGCCTACGCTGTTATTGTTGTGGTGACGGAAAATAAAAATTGTTAATCTACAATAACTTAATAATTTAAAAAAGTTTTCAAAGAATAATCAGTGTTTATTTTGACTCTTTATTCTGTACCAACATCAAACACAACCAATTGGCTGTGCTCAAATGCACAATCTTCTCTACTTAACACTTTCAGCCCGGCGTCCATTTAAACTTTAAAATCCCCCGTGCCGGCGTATTTTAAGGGTACCGAAAAAAAATTTAAAAGTGCGGTATTTCCTATCATAAAAATTTTTTATTT
>Ga0123355_10015126_pt1 | contig 12108 bp, 10 predicted proteins | sample TergutEmb28metaG_3_FD_89872 | JGI IMG/M metagenome (GOLD analysis project Ga0123355, IMG submission 89872) | Embiratermes neotenicus P1 segment gut microbial communities from Petit-Saut dam, French Guiana - Emb289 P1 | ecosystem: Host-associated > Arthropoda: Insects > Digestive system > Gut ... | reverse complement strand
CCCTGACGATTATATACAAAAGTTTGGCGCGGACGCGTTTTTGAAAAAGTTAAACACTGCGATGAGCCATATCGCGTTTAATATAGCACAAATGGAGAAAGAATATGATTTAGACACGGATGCGGGTAAGATTGATTTTACGACGGCGGCGGCTAAGCTTCTATCCAAGCTGCCCGGTGAGATTGAAAAAGATGTATATATCGCGGAAGCGGCGAAGCTTACGGGTATTTCCGAAGGCGCGATTAAGTCGGAAATAGCGAAACAAGCAGGAAGTGCGGGCGCGGTAACGCCTAGGCTACGGCGAAGTTTTGAATTTGCCCGAGCGGACAAGCATAGGCAAAAAGGCTTGTATGACGCGAGAAAGAGCATTGTTTTATACGCCGCGCATGATACGCGTTTCGCGCGGGCTATTCGGGATTTACTTAGCCCGCCTGAGCTTAGAGATTATGTGTTTGTCAAACTTTTGGAGGCAATTTTCGGTATATATGATAAGGGGGGTAATGTTTATCCGGCTGAACTTGTGAATCTTTTTGAAAGCAACGAGGAGCAGCGGCAAGCGTCCGATATCTTTATCAACACGATTATGCCGGACAGCAATGAGGGTAAGATGCGCGCTTTGACCGATTCTATCAAGGCAGTCAAAAAAGCAAACATAGAAGAGCAATTGTTTGATGTAATTGATAATAACGAGGCAATAAAGCTCATAGAAGCTAAAAATAACCTTGAAAAACTGTATATTAGCTTGTAAGTTAGTTAAATATAGGGTTTATATTAATCCGCCAACTAAACATTAGGCAAAGTCTACGCCGCTAAAAGCCGCGGCTGACCAACGGATTATCGCGGCATTTTGCTTCACCCTAACTCCGGATTAAACAGCAAAACTTCTTCACTGATAAAACCACCCTAAAACGGCTTAATTCCCGCCGTTTTAGGGCACCCGTTGGCGAAGCGCTCGAACTTTTAGTTTAATCTAGGATTAGTATTAGGTCAAGGAAGTACCGCGCAGTAATACCCTATGTGGTATAAATAAGCGGCACTGATGAAGAGATGAAGCAAAATGACCGACAAGGTTGTCTAATGTTTAGTTGGTGGAGCAATACATATGGAAGGGAGTATTTAATTTGAAACCAGTTGATGAAAAGACATTTGAGGCTAAAGTGGCCGAGCTTATAAGCTTGGGCAAGAGCAAGAAAAATATGCTTGCGACCAAAGAAATTGAGGAGCATCTTGGCGACATAACTGATGCGGACCAGATTGAGAAAATCTATGAAGGGCTTGAGAGCCAAGGCATAGACGTTATTGATAGCGCAGAGGACACGTCCGAGCCGGGCAAGGATCTAGATTTGAGCGCGGTCGAGAGCGGCATTAATATTGACGATCATGTCAGAATGTATCTGAAAGAAATCGGCAAAGTGCCGCTTCTTAGCTCGGAGGAAGAAATCGCTCTTGCTAAGCGCATGGCTCTCGGTGATGAGGAAGCTAAGCGAATGCTATCAGAAGCCAATCTGCGCTTGGTTGTAAGCATCGCAAAAAGATACGTCGGGCGCGGAATGCTCTTTTTGGATTTGATTCAAGAAGGTAATCTTGGGCTTATGAAAGCTGTTGAGAAGTTCGATTATCAAAAAGGTTTTAAGTTCAGCACCTATGCTACTTGGTGGATTCGTCAGGCGATAACAAGGGCGATTGCTGACCAAGCAAGGACGATACGAATCCCTGTCCATATGGTTGAGACGATTAACAAGCTCATACGTGTTTCGCGCCAGCTCCTTCAAGAGTTCGGGCGTGACCCAACTCCGGACGAGCTTGCAAAAGAGATGCAGATGCCGGTCGCAAAAGTTCGCGAGATTATGAAAATTGCACAGGAGCCGGTTTCTTTAGAGACACCTATTGGCGAGGAGGAGGATAGCCATTTAGGTGATTTTATCCCTGATGATGATATACCGGCTCCGTCTGAAGCGGCGGCCTTTACGCTTCTTAAAGAGCAGCTTATAGATGTGCTTGACACTTTAACCGAGCGCGAAGAAAAGGTGCTTAGGCTTCGCTTTGGGCTTGACGACGGGCGCGCGCGTACATTAGAGGAAGTTGGAAAAGAGTTTAATGTAACCCGCGAACGTATCCGTCAAATCGAGGCAAAGGCACTTAGGAAACTTCGCCACCCGAGCCGCTCTAAGAAGTTGAAGGACTATCTAGAATAAAATTATAGCACGCTAGATAGGCGAATTATGGTGAATTATGAATATTACAAAAAGAATTTCATCCATCTGTCGGCATATTGATGGGCAAAGGCTGGCTGATATCGGCACGGACCATTGTTTCTTGCCGATACACGCGATAAAAAGCGAGAAAGCCCTGGCGGTAATTGCGACCGAGCTAAACGCAGGACCGCTTGAACGTGGGCGAGTGAATGTGGCGCGTGAAGGGCTTTTGGATAGAATTGAACTTAGGCTGGGTGATGGGTTTTCGCCCATAATGCCGGGCGAGTGTGACTGCGCAACGATTTCAGGCATGGGCGGAATGTTGATTGCGAATATTTTGGAGCGTGGCGTCAGTGTCGTTTGTGAGCTAAGACAGCTCATTCTCTCGCCGCAATCAGATCACGCGCTTGTCCGCCAAACGCTACATAAAATCGGATTTGAAATTTATGCTGAGGACATGGTTAAGGAAGGCGAGAAGTTCTATCCGCTGATAATCGCGCGACCATGCAAGGGCTTAGCGTGCGATTATAGTGATTTTGAATATGAGTTTGGCAAGCTGATGTTAGAGCGACCAAGCGATGATTTTTACGCATATTTAGATGAACTTCTGCGCAAGAATGAAAATATAATAGATAAAAACCCTCTTTCGGCGGATAGAAGAGCTGAGTTTTTGGAAGTTAATAGATTTATCGAGGGATTTTGTAAATCGCGGGAGGCTTGGAAAGATTAATGTTATCGCTGACTAAAATCGCTTTGCTCGCAAGCGGGGCAGTGTGTGCGGCTCTTGCTTGTGTCAATATCCGCGTGAGCTTGAAATGCCCTGAGCTAAAACGTGTAAATGTGCCGATTTTAAAGCTTCCTGAGCATCTCAGAGGCTTGAAAATTTTGCATCTTTCAGACATTCACAATACTTCGAGAAAGCGCATTGATGTGAACATATGGGACACGGTTTTTAGGCAAAAATTCGACCTCGCGGTCATAACCGGCGACATGACAAAAGAGTATTTTGACCAAGTTCTGCCGCTTCAAAATGAGCTGACGCGCCTTTCTAAGCGTGCCCCAACCTTCTTTGTTGACGGCAATCACGAACAGGCGCATTTTGTACAGATGAAAGCGTTTATGGAATCTTGCGGGGTTCAGGTTTTGGATAACAAAAAAGTTGCTTTGAATATAAACGGTGCAGAGCTTGAGATTATCGGGATTAGGGATTTTTATTATCAAAAATGGCGTGGCTTTGAGCCGCTGGATGAGCTTATGAAAGATGAACCCAAGGCAGGCTTTCGCCTGTTCCTTAGCCATCAGCCGCAAGTGATAGATAAACTTGCGGACTTTCGTGATATATTCGTGATAAGCGGACATACGCACGGCGGTCAGATTCGCCTACCTTTTGTGAAGACTATTATCGCGCCGGGGCAGGGCTTTTTCCCAAAATACGGCGATGGATTATACAAAGTTAAAAAATGCCATTTATATATCTCGCGTGGGATTGGTGCTTCGCGTATTAGTGTGCGTTTTTTCAACCGACCAGAAATAGGGCTAATTAAATTAACGAAACCATCAAGGAGGCGCGCATGAATCGTATTTTATCAGGTGTTCATGAGGCGATTGGCAATACGCCAATGGTTAATTTGAGCCGAATTACCGAAAAATATGGCGTTTCGGGCAATATATTTGCAAAGCTTGAATATCTAAACCCAGGCTTTAGTAAAAAAGACAGAATCGCGAAACAAATCATCGAGGATGCCGAGAAAAGTGGGGCGCTTGCGCCCGGGCAAGCAGTCGTCGAGCTGACCAGCGGCAATACAGGAACCGGGCTTGCGATAGTTTGCGCAATTAAGGGGTATAAATTTTATGCTTGCATGTCGCGCGGCAATTCGGTGGAGCGAGCAAGAATGATGAAAGCGTTAGGTGCGGAAGTCGTGCTGGTAGACCAAGCGCCGAACTCCATCGTAGGGCAAGTTTCCGGCGAGGATTTGGCGCTGGTCGAGAAAAGGGCGCAGGAGCTTGTAAAAGAACTGAACGCGTTCAGAGCGGACCAGTTTAACTTAGTCTCAAATACGCGCGCCCACGAGCTTCATACGGCAAAAGAAATTTGGGAGCAAAGTGGTGGAAATATCGATGTTTTTGTGGATTTCATGGGCACAGGCGGCTCGTTTGCAGGTTGCGCAAAGGCTTTGAAGGAACGTAATAAAAACATAAAATGCTACGCCGTTGAGCCGGGGGCTGCTGCGGTTTACGCTGAGAAACATATCGGCTCGGGCAACCACAAAATCCAAGGCGGCGGATACGCTTTGAAGCTGCCCTTAGTGCCTGAGGAACTAATCGACGGGCTGATTAGTGTTTCGGACGAAATGGCTGCCAAAGTCACGAGAGAGCTGGCAAAATACGAAGGTGTTTTTTGCGGCTTTTCCTCAGGCGCGAATGTATATGCCGCACTTGAGCTGCTAAAAGGGCGCGAGCGAGGTAAGAATATTGTTGTATTGTTGAATGATAGCGGGCTCAAATATTTGAGCACGGATTTATATGATGTTGAGCTGTGATGATGCGTACAAAAAGTAGAAACGAGGCTGTCTTCTAAGGGGAAAAACAAGGCAGTTCTTTTTTGAGAATTATTGCAGCCATCGTCAATAAAAGTAGTCAAGAACTGAGTCATTAGCGCCTAAGCCCAAAACTGAGTTAAGTGTATGCAAAAAGATATATTCAATTACAAAAGATAAAGAAGAGCTAATCAAGTGCAAAGAAACGCCATGAAGTTTGCGGTTCTTTTTGTTGTGAAGCTTGTTGATATTAAAAGCAAAAGCATAGAGGATATTATCTCGTGGATTATTTGTTTCATCAATTCAATTTTACCACAAAAAATGAGAGTTGGCCTGTGCCTTCTCTCGTTTTTCTTGGGGTGTGAGGCAGCCCCGTTTTTTATGAACATGTGACCCCGCTTACGTACCCGGAGGGGCGTGCCGGAAAGCTAAACCATCTTAGAAATCTCCCTCTTGAGCCGGTTTATTATCTTCTTCTCAAGCCTCGATATGTATGATTGGGAAATACCCAACAAATCTGCGACTTCTTTTTGCGTCATTTCCTCGCCGCAGGCTCTTAGCCCGAAACGCAGCTCTACTATTTTTTGCTCACGGCTGGAGAGCTTTTCCATCGCTTTGGATAGCAGTTCTCGGTCGACTTCTTCTTCAATGCCGCGGTAGATAATATCAACATCAGTGCCCAAAATGTCGGAGAGTAATAGCTCATTGCCTTCCCAGTCAACGTTTAGCGGCTCGTCGATTGATACCTCGCTTTTGGTCTTTGTGTTGCGCCGCAGATACATCAAAATTTCGTTTTCGATGCATCTTGATGCGTAAGTCGCGAGTTTTATGTTTTTGTCCTTCTTGAACGTATTTATCGCTTTGATTAAGCCTATTGTGCCGATGGAAATCAAGTCCTCCACATTCACGCCGGTGTTTTCAAACTTGCGCGCGATGTAGACTACAAGCCGCAGGTTACGCTCGATTAAAATGGCTTTTGCCTCGGTGTCGCTGTCGCCGCCGAGCTTGGCTAGAAGCAGCGCTTCCTCGCCTGAATCAAGCGGCGTAGGTAATACACCACTGCCGCCTATGTAATAAACACTTTCCGTATCTTCGCCACTCACTTTTGAGCGGATTTTTTTGACCCAATCTTTGATGTTTAAAATTGCAAGCCTGAAATAAATCATATCATCCTCCTACTCTATGCTCAGCATACTTGGGCTCAAAAGTCCTTGATAGTCACCGTTTTTTGTCAAGTTAAGATTATAGATACCAACAACAACATCGCGCAGCGTCAGCGTTTCGTTTTCTTTTGTAATCAAAACCGTGTCCGGTTTAAATCCTATCAGCATCCCGTTCTGCGCCCCTAGGCTTTTGAAAGGTATCATTCGTATATTTTTCTCAATCTCCTCGCCGGAGATGGCGGAGATAATGAGCGATAAATCATCCTCTTGGCGCGATATGTATAAATTGCGCAGTTTTTCAGGCAATAACTCATGTAAATGCTCAAACTCGGCGATTATGACAGGAGCCTTAGTCACCGGATCGACCAAATTGTTGCCCGTATCCAAAAGCGCTGCGATTTCAGCAATGTTCTCGCCTTGAATAATCTTGATATCATAAATCGCTTGTTTTTTTACAACGACCTTGTTAAGCGCCAGTAAAATAAGTTTGATAATTATGTAAGAAAGGCAAGCCGCCGCGATAAGAATACGAAATGAGAAGTAATTTACGCTAAAACCAATAACATTGCCGATAATATTGCTCATATTCGTTGAGAAAAATATCGCGCTCCCGATTCCACCTATAGCGAAAGCTGAAATGTGAGCGAAAACCACGATTTTGCCAAGCTCCTTCAGCGGCGCAAAGCCGAATGTAATCAAAATCCCCGAAAGCAGAACTATCAGCGCGGAGAAGATGTTGTAATACTGGCTTATTGTCGGCAAAAATATCAGCAGGCAAAACAGCAGAGCTGAAGCCCCTGAGCCCGCCAAAACTCGCCAAAACCGAGGCCGCTTCCGAACGATCATTGCCGTTATGCGAAAAATCAGAAAGTTCATTATCCAATTTATTATAAAAACGATATCAGCATAGATTTCAATCATTTTGACCCCCGTGATTTTGGTGATGATTATAGTTACATGAATTGAAAAACGTCTAAAGAAAATGCAGGAATTTTTGTGCAAGTCGAGAAAGCGGGTTCCAAGCGTGCCCAAAAGGCACGATTGAGTTTTGATGACAGTGACCTGTCAGGCAACGCCCGTCGGCAAACCAGAAGATACCGGCGGCGCGTGCGCCGTTTTTGCCGTAAACAAAAATCGTGAGAAGAGTTGTGCGAAAATTATAAATTTTATTGGACGGTTTCCGGTTCATGTGACTATATTATAGGGTTTTGTGGGTGTCAGATTTTGTTGTAACAGTTGAATTGTGGTGGAAAACAAAGTGACATGAGGTTACATAATTTGCATAGGGAGGGGATTGTTATAGTATGCGTCACTTGTGTGGGCGACCGTTGGTCAATGACCGTTGGTCAGTGATATAAAATGAGTTTCTATAATTGCTGTCTCAATCCCCGACAAAAACAACATTTGCTATTTACACAAATTCAGTATAAAATAAAAACATCAACAACAAACCAATGAAAGGATGATAACTATGAAAGATACATTGTTCAGCGCGATTGATAGCCTAAAGCCTGAACTCGTAAAACTCAGCCAAGACATCCACGCAAACCCTGAGCTCGCTTTTGAAGAGCATAAATCAGCCGCGTTTGTTGCGGAGCTTGCAAAAGCGCATGGTTTTGAGGTGGAGTTCCCAACAGGCGGACTTGAAACCGCGTTTAAAGCGACTTTTAACGGTAACGGAGACGGGCCGACAATAGCATTTATGGCGGAATATGACGCGCTGCCTGAAATGGGTCATGCTTGCGGGCACAACTTGATTGCTATGGCTTCAGCTGGTGCTGCGATTGGCATGAGCAAGATTATGGCGAATTTGCCTGGCAAAGTGGTGCTTTTAGGCACGCCTGCGGAGGAGCTTGGCGGCGGAAAGATACATATGATTCAAAACGGCGCGTTTGAGGCCATTGATTTCGCGCTGATGGCGCATCCTGGTCGCGAGAATAAACTGGGCGGCAAGAGCCTTGCTATTACTGATGTTACGGTTGAGTTTTTTGGAAGGCCTGCTCATTCATCGCGCCCGGAAGACGGGATAAACGCGCTATCTGCGATTCTTCATACGTTTTATCTAATAGATTCGCTGCGAACTGCCATGCCGGTTAAGACCAATATAAACGGCATAATAAACGAAGGCGGCAAGGCAGCGAATATTATACCTGAATACGCCAAAGCAACCTTCGCGGTGCGTGGCGCATCTGTGAAAGACTTACAAACCATACTTGAACTGGTTAAGAGCGCGATAAGAGCTGCCGAGAGCTTCACAAAAGCGACTGCGAAGGTTCATATCGACGTGCTTTATGCTGAATCGTATGAAAATATGGAGATGTCGAAGGTGTATGAGCAATACATGGAAGAGCTTGGTGAGGAGTACACATATCAAGATCCGAACATCAAAGCCGGCTCATCCGATACTGCGAACGTGCAGATAAAAATGCCTGCGATACAAGTGGGCGTCAAGGTATGCGACAGCCATGTGGTTGGGCATACTCTTGAGTATCGAGATGCGTGCATCACGGATCGGGCACATGATGCCATGATGAAAGCGACGAAGGGGCTTGCGGCTATTGCTCTTGAGCTTTTTACGAATGAAAAACTGCGCGAGGCGACTTTGAAAGAGTTCAAAGAGACCGTTCCTGCGTATACTGATGAGGATACGAAAGTGATTCCATACTAAAAAACATATTATCAAGGAGGTAATTTTATGAATATTATAAGGACAGCAGCAGTTGAGCTATCAACAGTACCGGCGATCGCCTATAAGCAAAAGCTTAAAGCGGGCGGTGCGGGCGTAAAAATCATAAGGCTAGACTGTGAATCGTCGGCGGTTGCGACAGTCGATAAAAGAAGCGGCGAACCGGTTCCGTACAAGGCTTGCGACGAAAACTTGTTCCCATACGAAGCGTTCAGCGAGGCGATTGAGCTTACGGTCGGGCTTCCGTTCTCTGCGCGTGGCAAAATCAGCCTAAACATCTCTTGTGATGCTGAAGAAGAGGACATTGTCGAGGAAGAAGTGAATAAAACTGATATGACGCTAAGCGACGAATACATCGCGATAGTCGAGCGCTACAGCGATGAAAAAGGCAAGATGAACTATCAGCTTATGAACAGGGATTTCATGAATTTTGCATCAAAGAGCAAAGTCGTTTCCGAATTAGTAGGCAAAATGGCGCATACGGACGAGATACTTGCGCATGTAATCAAAAATCGCGCGGCACATATTGCGAATAAGAAGGAAAACCTTTCGGATGAGGATACTGTTGCGCTGATTGCGGTGCTGGATGAGATTGACCCAAGGAGCGCGTTTAAGGAGCTGAAAGCGTTTATTAATAGGCGCTCGTCGGCTAGTCGAGGCAGGTAGGGAAAGGAAAGAGAGTGGGTTTATTTTAGGGGATGCGCTTTGCGTGTTCCCTTTTTGTTGGAGAGTGGCTGACGACCGTTGGCTGACAGTCGTTGGCGACAGCAGATTGCTGCCCCTACGAGTGGCTTTTTTGTTCGCCGTGCTTGTTGTTGAAATGGAGGGCAATCCCCCAAAAAAAAGTTCACAAACTATTCATGAACTAATACAAATCAACAATTGCGTATTGGAAAAAAATAGTGTATACTATAGTGTGAACCATTATGTAGAAAGAACTAAAAACCATACATTATGAGGTGACAAATGCCTGCTAAAAAGAAGAAGACTAAAAACGCCGGGCAAAATAATGCTCCTGATATAGATTCGAGAGGCTCGGGCTCAGCGATTAAACGCGAGATCTGGAGCATAATTGTTATCGCGATAAGTATACTTATGCTGGTGAGCGCGGTTGCGCCGGATAGTGTGGGTTTTTTAGGGCGCATGATTAGCTCTTTGCTGTATGGAATGTTTGGCGTGGGCGCGTTTGTTATCCCTGTGGTTGTTATCGCGCTCAGTATTGATGCGATTATTAGCAAAAATGGTGGGATCAAGACGTTTCAGACCGTTTCGGGCGTGATAATATTGGTACTGTTTTTGAGCTTGATGTATTTGTGGAGCCCGGCGGTTGAAGGTGGTTATAACAGCTTTATTTCATACTTAGTGCGCAATTATGCTGAGGCGAGCGCGTTTAGCGGAGGCGCAACAGGTGCGCTGTTTGGAAACTTTTTGCTTGCCGTCTTAGGACCTACAGGCTCGCATATCGCGGCGATTTCGGTGATAATCGCACTTATTGTTTATGTGAGCGGCCGCTCGTTTTTTGGCGGCGTTAGAAGCGCGTATAAAGGCGTGAAAAGTGGCATTGAGGACCTTAGAGACAAGTCGGATGACGATGAGTATTATGAGGAAGAATATATAGATTACGAATCGGGCGAGATATTGCAAGAACCGCCTGAGCCGAGGAAAAAGCCTAAATATAAGAGCATGGTTGACTTTGTTATGTCGGGCAGTAAAAAGAAGGGCGGCAATGAGCGCGTACTTTTGTTCCAGGATGATTTTACGAAAAAAGCGCCGACAAGATCGGCTTTAGATATCGAGTTTGAGCCGGATCAACGCGTGAAACAGCAAAAGGAGCAAAACTTTGACCATGAGTTTTATAGCGGCGAGGATGAGTTTAGAATAAACATAACGGGCATAATTGACGATTCGGATGAGGAGATAATGCCTGCGGATGACGGTTATGAAGAGCGCGAAATCAATTTTAAAGGCGATATAGCCGATTCAGATGATGAGCCCCTAGGCGACAACAAAAGATACACCAAAAAAGAGCTCGCCGAGCTTGAAAAAGAGGCAATGGTGGCGGAAATTGCCAAAGAGGCATCGAACGCTCAGGACAAGCCTAAGGTTCACGAGTTCCCGCCGGAGGAGCTTCTCAAGAAAGGCAATAAAGAGAATAAACTCGAGTCAAAAGCGCAGATTTTAGAGACCTCAAGGAAGCTTGAAGCTACTCTAAAGAGCTTTGGCGTTGAGGCGAAGGTGATGGAGGTTTCAAAAGGGCCGACGGTTACGAGATATGAATTATCGCCGGGGCAAGGCGTGAAAGTTTCAAAGATATCGGGACTTGCTGATGATTTGGCTCTTAACCTGGCGGCGCAAGGCATAAGGATAGAAGCGCCGATTCCTGGTAAGGCCGCGGTTGGCATCGAGATACCGAATAAAGAGGCGCAAGTTGTGTATTTTCGCGACATAGTAAGTGATGCGGAGTTCAAAAAGTTCCCATCCAAGCTCGCTTTTGGACTGGGCAAAGACATCGCGGGTAAAACGGTCGTCCATGACATAGCTAAAATGCCGCATTTACTCATAGCAGGCGCAACGGGCGCAGGCAAATCGGTTTGTATAAACACTCTTGTCGGCAGCATTTTATACAAAGCGTCGCCGGAAGAGGTTAAGCTTATTATGATCGACCCGAAAGTGGTTGAGCTTAGTGTATATAACGGGATCCCGCATTTGCTTATACCTGTTGTGACTGACCCTAAGAAGGCGTCGGGTGCGCTTAACTGGGCGGTTCGTGAGATGCTTAGAAGGTATGAGCTTTTCGCAGAGACAGGCATGAGAGACTTAAAAGGCTATAACGAACTCGCCGCAAAGAGCGACGAGCGCGAGAAAGAACCGCAGATTGTAATAATCATAGATGAGCTTGCCGACCTTATGATGGCGGCGCCGGGCGAGGTGGAGGATTCTATTTGCCGCCTGGCGCAGATGGCGCGCGCGGCTGGACTTCACCTTATCATTGCGACGCAAAGGCCGTCAGTTGATGTTATCACCGGCGTAATTAAGGCGAATATTCCATCAAGGCTTGCATTCTCCGTATCGAGCGGGACGGATTCACGCACGATACTTGACATGGTAGGCGCGGAGAAGTTACTCGGTAGAGGCGACATGCTCTTTTCGCCGATCGGCACGAGCAAGCCGATAAGAATCCAAGGCGCGTTCATCTCCGATACGGAAGTTGAGGCGATGGTCGAGTTCCTAAAAGACGGGCACGAGCAGGAATATAGCCAGGAGATGATTGACAATATCACCTCTGTGGGCAAAGAGATTGAGCTTGGCGATGACTTGGACGAGCATTTTGACCAGGCGGTCGAGTTTGTAATACAAAAAGAAAAAGCGTCCGCGTCCATGCTGCAAAGGCAGTTTAGGATAGGTTATAACCGGGCGGCGAGGCTGATTGAGGATTTGGAGGCGCGGGGGATAATAGGTCCTGAAGACGGGTCGAAGCCGCGGAAAGTGCTTATGACGAGTTATATGTGGCAGGAGATGCGGAGTGG
>Ga0123355_10015125_pt1 | contig 12109 bp, 12 predicted proteins | sample TergutEmb28metaG_3_FD_89872 | JGI IMG/M metagenome (GOLD analysis project Ga0123355, IMG submission 89872) | Embiratermes neotenicus P1 segment gut microbial communities from Petit-Saut dam, French Guiana - Emb289 P1 | ecosystem: Host-associated > Arthropoda: Insects > Digestive system > Gut ... | reverse complement strand
TACAGAAAGCTATTGGGAGGTGGGATGCGCCAAGTAGGGATACTAGCAGCCAGCGGCCTAATGAGCCTGGAAAAAATGGTAAAACGCCTATACCAAGACCACGAGAACGCCCGTTACCTGGCAGATTGCTTATCAAAAATCCCCTACATCACTGTGGATTTACCCTCAGTTCACATAAATATGGTATTTTTCAAAATTACAAAGCCCGATTTTAACCACACGGCTTTTTCCGCTCATTTATTGGATAAAGGCATAAAATCAAACCCCGGCGAAAATGGCGAATACCGCTTTGTCACCCATAATGACGTCAACCGAGAAAATATCGACTATGCTCTATCGGTAATTAATAGCGTAATATATATGTGAAAGGACGCCGCCATATGACTCAAAAAGAAAACTTCTACGAGTTAATATGTTTTAAAAACCCTCAGCGCATCATATGCAAATACCCAGAATATTGCCTTAGCTACATGGGCTGCAACCACGAAAACAGCCAGGGCTTTGGCCACCACAGCCCAGTGGGTACAACATGGGTAGATATATGGGGCACAACCTGGCATAAAGACCTAGAAGGTGTTATGGCCTTCCCAAAAGCCTTCCCCTTAGAAAACTTAGAAAACCTAGATAGCTTTGTGTTCCCAGATATAGACAGCGATGAAATAGGCGGGCAAATTTTTAGGATGAGGGCCGACTATGATGATACCGATAAGCTGCTAATCGGCCTGCACCGCGACACCCTTTGGGAGAAGGCATATATGCTGGTAGGTATGGAGAATCTAATGGTTTACATCCATGCAGAGCCTGAGCTGGTTAAAAACCTACTACATCGCCTGATGGATTTCCAGCTAAAGGCAGCCGAGAAATATGTGGCTGCCGGGGTAGAGAAGGTTTACATGGGCGATGATATGGGTACCCAACATTCCCTGCTTTTGGGCGAGAAGATAGTCTATGAGTTTTTTTATCCCGAGTATAAGCGACTAATCGACTTCTACAAGGGAAGAAATATTATTACTAACTTCCACTCCTGCGGGCATATAGAGCCACTTTTGCCTATGTTTATTGACTTGGGCATAGACATCCTAAACCCCATACAAAGCACCGCCAATAATTTATCAAATGTCCGTAAACTAACCCAAGGCCGCATGGCCTTGCAGGGTGGAATCTCCTCCGCCATCTTAATGAGCGGCACCAAAGAGGACATAGAAAAAGAAGTGCGGCTAAAAATAGAAATCCTGGGAAGCCAAGGTGGCTATATCTGCTGCCCAGACCAAGGTATGCCTTACCCAGAGGAGAATATTGCATATATGGAAGAAATGGTAGGCAAATATGGAGAGCTATAAAACCATACCCGCAAAAACCATAATCACAAAAAACCAAAGCCCTAGCGAGTGGTTTGGGCTTGACTATAATATGAACATCTATCGTGGCTGTACCCACGGCTGCATCTACTGCGACAGCCGTAGCGACTGCTTCAAAAATCTGGACTTTGATATGATAAAGGTAAAGGAAAACGCCCTGGAAATAATCCGTAATGATTTAAGACGAAAGACCAAAGCGGGGGTAATAGGTACAGGGGCCATGAGCGACCCGTATAACCCGCTGGAAAAAGAGCTAAAGCTGACCCAGAGCTCATTAGAGCTGATGAATGCCTTTAACTTTGGCGTATCTTTGGTAACAAAGTCTGACCTAGTAACCCGTGATGCTGATATCCTTAAGGATATTAAAACCAGTGCGCCTACAATAGTGAAGTTTTCTATAAATATAGCAGACGACGAATTATGCAAAAAAATAGAGCCAAACGTAGCCACAACCTCTAAGCGATTTGAGGCAATGAGCCGACTATCCGCCCAGGGTATCTTCACCGGTGTATTCATGATACCCCTGCTTCCCTTTATAGGGGATAGCGAAGACAATATAATAAAAATCCTACGCATGGCAAAGGATGCCGGGGCAAAGTTCGTCTACACTTACATGGGCATGACCTTAAGAAAAGGCAGTCGAGAATACTTTTACAATCAGCTAAATAAAGTCCTACCGGGTGTTAGTGAAAAATATATAAAACGCTTCGGCATCCGCTATAGCTGCATATCACCTAAATCAAAAAAACTGTGGGACGTGTTTACTGCAGAATGCGAAAGGCTAGGTCTGCTATACGACATGAAGGCCATAACATACCGCTACAAATCCGGATACAATAATAACCAGCTAACACTATGAGCAGGAGCAATCCAATTCCCCTCCTAGGAGGGGAATTAATGCGGAACAAATCAAATCCCACCCCGTTCAAATAGTTAAATTTATCAAGGAGGTGTTAAGCTTATGAAACAAAAACAAACCGCTATTGGCCTGGCGGTATTTTTATTCTTACTCGTAGCAACAATTCAAACGGCTTATGCCCGGCCGCCAGAAGATTTTCTAATCCTGGACTACTCTATCTCAATAGTAGTAGACTGCTTAGAAGATGCAATACTACAAATGGCAGAACTGCCGGGCTTTGAATTGTCCAGCCGCATCAACATACCCGAGGGCCGGGGCCGTGCACAAAGGATAATAGAAAGCAGAGACCGCACCAGCACTATAGACGCTTTGGCCAGGATAGGCACGGTAACAAGCACCGATACCAATTCCGAAAACGCCTTTGCAAGCTGGACAGCCCTGCGCCGGGAGATAGCTATCCGCCAGCGGGAGTATGAGCGCCTGGTAGAGCTTTTACACGAAACCATCACCACAGCCGCCTTCGAAGCTGTAGAAGTACGGTTAGGCTCGGTTATAAGCACAATGAACCGCCTAAGAGGGGAACTGCAAGGCCTAGAATTTGAAATAGGCACAACGGTAATAGATATCACCCTATCAGTACCAGCTCAAGTCATTGAAGAACCAATACCAACGCCTGAGCCAACGCCAACACCGGAGCCAGGCTCTATGGCAAGGATAGGCAGTGCTTTTACATCTTCAGCTAGTGCCACCGGGCGAGTCGCCCAAGGGATTGCAATGTTTCTGGCATATATAAGCATCCCCCTTGCCGGGATACTGGCAGTTGCAGCAATAGTTATGTGGGCGAGGAAACGCAATAACAGGCCAGGAGGTGACGTGAATGAAAAATAAAAAGATATGGCTAGTAGCGGGGTTATTAATAGTGGCAATGACAATAATTGCAGGCTGTGGTAGTGATAGGGATGATGAAGCCTGGGATTGGGATGCGCCTATAGTAGCAGAGGCACCAGACGCAGCACCAGAAGCTCCGGCAGATTACTTCTTTGAAATGAGCGAAGCAGAAGACTGGGACTGGGTAGCAGACGAGCTGTTTGCGTTCGAAGCGGATCCCCCGCCCCCTATAGAGGGCGACGCTCCGCCAACAGACCCAGGCCATGCCACCCAGCCGCTAATAGGTAACCTAAATGTGACCCTAATGCAGCGTATGATAATCCGTTCTTCCGAAATGGCCCTTAACACCCTTAACTATGACGAAACAATAGCACAGGTAGCAGCGGTTGTGGCAAACCGCGGCGGCTTTATAGAAACATCCCGCCAGTGGCGGGTATTCCATCCGGAATACGACCAGTGGCTATGGCAGGCCGAATATGTGCTGCGTGTACCGGTAGGATTGTTTGATACCACTAACCAAGATTTAATGGCCCTGGGGCAGGTAAGATATTTCAGCACCCAAAGCCAGGACGCGACAAGAGAGTTTAACGACCTAGCCACCCGTCTTGTAATCCGGGAAGCAGAGCTAACACGTGTAGAGCAGCAGCTATACGAAGCCACCACCTTGGAGGAGATTCTAAGATTAGAATCTACCTTGACCACCTTACGCCTAAATATAGACGCCTATCGCCGCCGCCGGGAGGAAATAGACCACCTAGCTGCATTTTCCACCATTAGCCTTACGGTCTTTAATGTATTGGAGCTAGCAGAGGATGACTACGTATGGTATGAAGCAGAAATTCCGCCCCCGCCCCCGGAGGATGGATTTGGCAGCAGCCTAGGCCGGGCCTTTAGTGCCTCAGCCAACGCCACATTGCAGGCCTTGGAGATTGCGGCAATTTTTATCGCAACGATAATTTTGCCCGCAAGTTTATTTGGAACATTGGCCTTTGGGGCATATGTGCTAATAAAAAAAGCCACCGATAGAAGGTGGCTTAATCGAAATAATCATTAAAACTTACAATGCTCGCCTCGTAACATTGCTGCTTCGGCGGATAGATTTTTAGCTATCCGCCTTCTTGCGTGGGTATTTGTGAGATACAAATACGCATGTATCATGTACACAGTTACCCACGATACAAGGGGTGCGACAAAGTAAAACTGAAACATGTAAATTTGTAAGATAGCCACCGGGATAAGAATAAACGAATGTATCACAAACCGCCTGCGCTGGCGCATCCGCTTGTCTGCCCTGGGAATCAGCCAGTTAACTAGCCTGTCGTCGTTATATAGTGGGGTTGGTGAAGGTATAGCGGGAGTGGCGTCGGCGGTTTTATTTGCCGTGTTTTTTTGCACATGCTCGATTATTTCACTTTTGGCATAGGGGTGTTCGACTGGGGCTGCGGTATCATCCATTTTCTCCATGCCTGGGTAGAAGCGTATTGCTGTGTGATTATCATCTACCCATACTGCCCGTTGTCGCCTTACTAATTGCCTTGCCCTACGTACAAAGGTTTCGCCTATTTTATCATCGTTGGAGTTTATCAATAAAACTTTGCTTTCCATATAATCCGTCTCCTTAGAAATAAATATATTTAGAAGACGCTATAGCGGTTTTTACACGGGCAACCGGCCCTGTGTATGGGGTGCCTCCCCCTTGAGCGTCGTTGTATCAAAACCTATAAAACACGATACGATGTCCGGTTTGATTAGTCTGACCTCTGTTACATATTACATAAACCCGTTTTGCCGTAGGGCCTCGTATAGCACTATCCCCACAGCTACCGATAAGTTAAGAGAACGACCATCTCCTGACATGGGGATGCTAACTACGCGCTCGGGGTATTTGTCTAAAATCCAAGCGGGAAGGCCCCTGGTTTCGCTACCGAATATTAGATAATCGTCTGGCTTGTACTCCACATCGGCATAAGTGATTTTACTGCCGGTTTCCACTAAGAAGAAGCGGGCTGTGGGGGTTTCTTCTATAAAATCATTAAAATTTCGGTATTCGTGTACGTTAAGCTTATGCCAATAGTCCAGCCCTGACCGCTTTAGGGATTTTTCGTCTAAATAAAACCCCAGGGGGCGGATAAGATGTAACCCCGCCCCGGTCATTAGGCATGTGCGGCCTATGGCCCCGGTGTTGTGGGGGATTTCCGGCTCATGTAATACGATGTTCATTCTTTATCGCCGTAATTTTCTGTCAAAAATTTGCATACAGTGTCGGGCTTTTCAGCCAGCCGGGCAAAAATTTTTTCAATTTTTTCCCCTAGGCCTATGGTGTATAAATCCACGCCAAAAAGCCTGGTGTCCGATAAAATTGGGCGCAAGTCTGCCCTTTCACCAAGTGACATGTCCCCTATGGGTTTTACAGATTCCGGTAGTTTAGGATCGGGGCTAAGATCCATCTTCACTCCCATATCGTCAATGCCCATGCGGAAACGCAGCCACAATGCTATAAACTGTGGTATCGCTGTTAGCCCGGCCATGTCCATTTTAGCGGCTAATCGGGATTGTAATGTTACCCCAAAGCGTATGGGTATCTTTTGAGAGGCATCCATGTTTATACGAGCCGGGGTGTCTGGGATAAAGGGGTTGGGGAAACGCTGGGTTATGATTTCATCCAGGAAGGCTTGCGGGTCTATTATGCCGGGGCTTTTAACTACGGGCATAGCTTCTTTGGCAGAAAGATTTATTAGCTTCACCAGGCGTTTATCCTGCATACAGGCTTCTATGGTTGGGTAGTCAAGTAGTGTACCGCATACGCCTAAAATCGTGTGTAAGGGGTTAAGGCAGGCGCAGACCTTCATCCGGTCTGTTTTTTTAACGGTTTCCCGGTCGGTGAAAAATACCCCGGACTGGGGCCCGGCTTTTTCCAAGGGCGGGCGGCCATTGGGGAAGCTGTCTTCTATTACTAGGTATTGTGGGATTTCTGCGTTAACGAAGGGGGCTATGGTGGTGTGTTTTTTTGTTTCGGTTATTTGGGTTTGAGTAAAGCCTTCCGCCTCCAACAACTTCGCCACCTCCTGGGAAGGCATAGGGGTGATTTTATCTATCATTGTCCAGGGATAGGATTGGGCTTTTACATATTTTATAAAGCCTGCCGGGGCATGGCCGTTTTTGACCCATGATGTGGCTATAACTTCCATTGCATGAGCTACCACGGTACCATTTTCGGCGAAGTTGTCCAATGTTACCAAAGCTAAAGGCGGAGCGTCTGCTTTAAAGCGGGCGTACAAGCCTGCAGCGGTTTGTTCCATTGCGGTTTTAGCTTTGTCAGGGGAGGGGCTAATATCCGCGTCGGAAACGATATAGCCCTTCTCTGTTATAGTGAAGCTGACAATTTGCAGGCTTGGCTTAGCCATTGTCTGCATAAGGCGCGGGAGGTCTAGGTGGAAAGCGTCGGCTATGCTGGCGATTATACGCTTAGATACATTGCCGTCATTGTTAAGGCCTACGGCTAGGGTTAGGTTATCATAGGGGGCTAGGGATGCCGGGATTATGTCTTCGTCATAGGCTTCATAGGCTATTATACCGGTGTCGGTTAGGCCTAGTTCCAGTAAATCTTGTTGCAGTGCGGCTATAAAGATGCGGAAAATATTGCCGGCACCCATGTGCAGCCATGTGGGGGTGGATATTGTTTTTCTAATCATGGCGGGCACATCGAAGCTGGGCAATTGGTATGTGTCGGGCCAGTTGTTAGGGTGGCGTAGGGATTCTAGGTTAAGGGTTAGGTTTTCCATGTTGTCCTCCTAGTAATAGTTTATATAGATTCATGGTTTCGCTTGGACATGAGATTATTAGGTTTTCTAATGATTCAAAAGTGTCGATGTTTACGAATGATTTCTCGGGGCTGAAATATACCAAGGATTTTTTGCTATCGTTTAGCAGATTTATGATGTTGTTTAATGTCCCTTTACTTTCGCCGTTCCACAGCATAAAGCCGTAATCGGCAGCATGGGCCATTGCTTTGTCTTTCGCTGCATAGAAATCAAACCCTTTGGCGTTTCCAGACACAGGTACCCCTTCAACCGGCCAGCTTCCTATATTATTTCTGGCATTGCCGTTACTGGCGTACACAAGTACATTGTTATAGTTAAGCGTAGCAAAATATTTTTGAATAGCCTTGTCAACGCCGTTTGCGTCCCCTACCAAAACGGTGTAGTTCTTTTCATAAATGCCGTGTAGCCTGTCTTTTACCTCTTTGTCTAAGACGGAAATGGCCCTTGGCCCTGCAATAAAAATCTTCATGCTTTAATGCCTCCTTCGTCGGCACAAATAGCGTCAATACATTTGCTGCGCAAATGCCGCCTTTGGCGTCCGGTCTTCTTGCCGGTACCTGTTTACCTGGTCTTTGTCATGGCAAGCACATAAATATTATCTATATTTGGATCATCCTTTAGTACGGCTACGCATTCTTTAAGGGTCTTGCCGGTTTCGTATAAGTCGTCAACTAATAGAATATTACTGGGTACATCTAGCTTCATTTTAGCGTCGATGCTGCCTTTTAGATTTCTTGTACCCTTGCTCATATTTTTGACTTGAAGCGGCGAGGTTTTTTCCAGCACTTCGTCAGAAAATTCCACACATAAATATTCCGATATAGCCATAGCTAGCTCGTCTACGGGCTGGAAGTCTCGCCTTTTTGACGATGGCACAGGGATTACCAAGTTTACATCTTTAAGCTCAGTAAAGGAACGCAGAAACGGCTTAATAAGCGAAATTATTTCCCCAGCAATTTCGTACTTGCCGCGATATTTTAGCTGATATAGTAACTCTCCTAGCTCTGTTCTTGTTGTTTCAAAATCATTTTCGCTTTTTGAGGTGCTGGAAACTATATGCACATCCAGTACATAGCCTTTATCCCAATTGCCTTTGATTTTAGTGGGGTTAATGGGCATTTTGCACGCTCCTGTAGGTTTATGTATACTCGCATTATAAAAAGGGCATAGCCAATCGTCAATTGGCTATGCCCTTTGGGTTTACACAAGCTGTGAAATTAATGGGGATAGCAGTACTCGGTGACAGTCCCAATACCCAAGACATAAAGACCTTCCTGAGGGCCCCATACTTCAAGCGGGAACAAAGGAAGCCGATGCCCTGTGCTGGCAAGAGCAAAATAAGTATTGCCTTCTATAGGGCGCCACATATTTGTAAATGTCTGCGATAAGCTAATGTCCAGCAAGCTACCGTTTTCGCTGTAGCGGTAGTAATAATATTCAGGTGATAGCCTTAAGCTTACTGCACGGGTACTTCCGATAAAAGGGCGACCGCTTCCGGTTAAACCGCTATCCCGTGTAAACCATAAACCGCTGTTCAAAAGTTCAACATTATAAAGATTATTACGCTCAGCCCATATAGAGAACACTGCCTCGGCATTGCCGTATACCTGCATAACCTCGGAAACAATTTCATTATTTTCTACCCAAAAGATTTCTATGTCAAAGATAGAATTATAGGTTTGCAAGTTCCACAGCATGTAGTCATTGATGGTGCGTGGAGGGTAGGGTAGGTGGGCTAATGGAGGTAAGATGGGTTGTGACGGAGGGAAGTGGGGTGACCAGGTTGGCCATGGGGTGTGCACCTGTGGCGGTGGCGGCGTAGCCCATGTGGTGCTGACGGGCCATGGGGTCGGATGGACAGACGGATTAAAGGTTTGTGAAGGGAAATAGTAGTCCCACCCGAATGGCGGGCTTGGCGATGGCCACGATGTGCCTGGCCATGGGGTCTGGGTTGGGATTGGGGAAATTGGGCATAGGGACGGGCCATATGGATAATCATCTCTGGTGACAAATATTTCGCTAAAAAAGAGCGCGTCCTCAGGTCTGTTTGGGAATCGGAAATGATCGATTGATTCTTCGCATATTACTAAAGCAAATTGAATATTCCCTATTATAGGCCGCCACATGTGCTTATATGTGTACGCAAGGCTTTGCGCTAAAAGCTGGCCGTTTTCACTCTCTAGATAATAGTTAAATCCTGGTGATAAGTTAATCCCAACGGCACGGCTAGTCCCGCCGAAATAAGGGCGGCCACTTTCAGGATTGCCGGGCCAAATGTCTGGGAATACAGCTATATAGCTATTGATAAATTCCGCGCCAGAAACGTTGTTAAGCTCAGCCCATACAGAGTACACACTTTCCATGGCACCATATGTTTGAACTGATACCGAGACAATATCTCCTTCCACAACCTTAAAAAACTCAACGACAAAAACACTATGGCGAGCCCCGCCAAATGAGAAGTTGTGGATGCTTTCTGTTGGGATTGGCGGAACAGTAGGTGCCGGGACGCCGGGCACAGGCGGGTCAGTTGGCCATGGCCCCGGTGTTGGCATACCTGGTATTACGGGGTGGGTTGGCCATGGGAAGAGGGGCGAGGGGCTCGGCCAGGGATTTGGCCAAGGATCTACCCATCCTGTGGGCAGTGGTGAAAAAGGCGGGTGAGGCGTAGGACGTATCAATGACGGCCCATCAAAATTAGGCGGTCGCATAAACGCGTGCGTACCATCACTATCAGAGCCGACAGAGGCCTCGCCCGGTGGAATAATAATAGCCATCCGCCTATCAGAATCCCAGTGCGCAGACCATCCCACCAGCTCTGTCACTAACCTTAGAGGAATCATCATCCTATTACCCATCATCCGATGGGGCACGTCGGGAATGATAATTTCATAGTTAATAACGATACGAGGTATATCGGCGGGGATAAATATCGTATATTCGGCATTGCTTAGCCTGGCTATGCGATTATCATAATCCCAATGCACATCAAAGCCCATCTTCTCGAATACTCCGCGTATGGGTACTAAAGTGCGGTTATCCACGATAACCGGCTCCTGACCTTGGAAGGAGATGGTTTGACCGTCTACGATTACTGTCACGGCACGTGGGGCGGAAAATGTAGTAAATGCAGGAATAACAAGAGGTAAGGCCACGACTAAAAAAATCGCCGCTGCTATGAAATAGAGATTTTTCTTCATGAGGTTCACCACTTTCTACGGTCATGAGTCTAATATGTACATGATAACACCTTAGTGAGTATGGCAAATTGTATATAATATTTTGTACTTTGTCAATGCAAGCTATTCATATCTAGAAAATTTAATTTTAAGCAGTGACATACATAAATATATAGCTAAAGCACACACTACAACTATATTTTACAGAAAGGATGCATACCTATGAATCCAAGTGAAGGCCATAATAATAAAAGCAAGGGAACAAAGCACAACTCTACGTTAACAGAGACAATACGATCCGCTGAAAAAAATAAAAAGAAAAACCCGCCCGGTGTTTCCATACCACCAGAAAAAGAAATGTCACCACCCCAGCTTGGTTAAATATTAACTAGCGTCAATAATGCAATTATCTGTAATTGGTGTGGTTCGGAAAGAATCTATTAATCAAGTATAACAGCCGCCGATGTGATTTATGCCATCAGGCGGCTGTTTTAATGATGAGTTATTTCTTGTAAAACATCCGACTTAATACATACTCCTGGCCTTCCACTCGGTTAATCATGCATGCGCCATCCAAGGGCCGGAGTCGTATATATTCTTGGGCTGGTTTTGGATATGCAAGACTGTACGGTGGAATATGAAGTAAGATTCGGATGAAACCGCTAATGCTTGACGTTTTAGAATAGCTGTTCCGCTAGCCGGGCGAAGGTGGTCATATCTAGGGTTTCACCTCGTATGTCTGGATTAAGGCCGCAGCTTGCCAGTACTGCATATATGTGGGGCTTTTCTAGCTTTAAGCCAGATGACAGTGCGTTTACCAGTGTTTTTCGCCGTTGGTTGAAGGCTGCGTGGATTACATCAAATAGCTTGACTTTGTCTATGGATACCAGTGGGCCTTCATGTAAATTTAACTGAACCACAGCCGAATCTACTGCTGGGCGCGGCATGAAGCTGTTTACCGGGACATTTGCGACTAGTTTTACATCGGCGTAGTATCTCACGGCTAGAGTGAGAGAACCATAATCCTTTGTGCCTGGGTTTGCCGCCATGCGCTTGGCTACCTCTTTTTGTACCATTACTGTGATGGATTTAAATGGGAGACCGCTTTCCAACAGATATAATATCACCGGTGTTGTGATATAGTATGGCAGGTTTGCTACTACTTTAATTGTGTTATTGGTGTGTTGGGCCAGGATTTCGGGTAGGCTAATCTTTAGGATATCCCCTTGTATAATTGTGATGTTTTGGCCTGTGAACATGTCCTTTAAAACCGAGGCTAGCTGCTTATCAAGTTCCACAGCTATTACGTGGCCTGCGTGGTTTAACAGGGCTTGGGTCAGCCCGCCGGGGCCGGGGCCAATTTCTAATACACAGTCTGTATCGGATAATTCGGCCGAGGCAATGATCTTGTCTACTACATGAGGGTCTACCAAAAAGTGCTGGCCCAGCTTTTTACGGGTCTTTATGCCGTATCGTTCAATTATAGTGCGCAGCCCTGCGCGGGTTGTTAGGTTTTCTATGGTGGTTGCTCCTTCGCATTGAGTTTATATGGATTATACTACATTTCATAAGAATGGTTTGCCGCACGAAGGTGCGGCCCCGCAACGTAGTGAGGAAGCGAGGACGGGCTTTGCCCGCCGCAGTGGCGGGGGTTTGGGGGCAGAGCCCCCATTTAAAGGAGGTTACATGAACATCATTACCATTTTACTTCCCCCTATTCTAGGCGGGATTATAGCGTTATCCACCAACTGGATAGCAATAAAAATGCTTTTTAGGCCCCACAAGGAAGTCAGGATATTTGGGATGCGTATGCCCTTCACACCCGGGCTTATCCCAAAAGAACGCAGTCGTCTTGCCAGGAAGCTTGGCGAGGCTATTAGCACCCATCTTTTGACGCCGGATATTTTGGCTGATAAGTTGGCGGATCCTTCTATATGGCCTTTGCCGGACTGTACTATCGGTGAGGCTTTAGAAAGAGGGGGAATAGAAAATCCGGCGGCCTAT
>Ga0123355_10015124_pt1 | contig 12109 bp, 13 predicted proteins | sample TergutEmb28metaG_3_FD_89872 | JGI IMG/M metagenome (GOLD analysis project Ga0123355, IMG submission 89872) | Embiratermes neotenicus P1 segment gut microbial communities from Petit-Saut dam, French Guiana - Emb289 P1 | ecosystem: Host-associated > Arthropoda: Insects > Digestive system > Gut ... | reverse complement strand
TCTTATCGATGACGGGCATGTGTTCATTGATGGTAACGATATAAATCATATTCCTCTGAAAATTATTCGCAGCAATATCGGCTGTGTGCCGCAGGACAATTTCCTGTTTGCCACTGATATCAACCAGAATATTAAGTTTTTTGACGATATGATTAGAAACGAAGCGGTAATTGATTCGTCCAAGCTGTCGTGTGTCTATGAAAACATCCTCGATTTTCCTGAGCAGTTTGAAACGATTATTGGAGAGCGCGGTATCACCTTATCAGGTGGACAGAAACAGCGATTGTCCATCGCTCGCGCTGTAGTGAAGGACCCTGACATATTAATTCTTGATGATAGCCTCTCGGCGGTTGATACCAAAACCGAGGAGCAGATTCTTGCCAATATCAAAACTGTGTTGGAAGACAAAACAGGAATCATCATTGCGCATCGTGTGTCTAGTATTAAACACGCTGATAATATAATCGTGCTGAACGAAGGAAAAATTATTGAGAGCGGAACGCATGAAGAATTACTTGAGCTGGGTGGAGAATATGCGCAGCTGAGCAGGACGCAAGCTTTGGAGACAGAGCTGAAAGAAAACGGAGAGGGGGCAGCGCAATGAGTAATATCCCGGTAAAGCGTGGGGGTGCCATGCGAGGCGAGTCCTCTGAGAATGAGTTTAACAAAAATGTGGATTTTAAAGTTTGGGGCAGGATGTTTAAGTACTTTATGCCGTTTTGGCCTCTGTTGATTGTGTGTATGATTATAGCGGCACTGATTAACGCAGAGATACTGATGCGCCCAATAATCATTAGGTATGTCATTAACGAATATATTGCTACAGGCGGCGAGGGCGCAATTAATATTTATTTGTTGGCGCTTGGGTATTTTGGGCTTGTTTTGTTCGGCGGGATTTGCCATGTTATACATGCGTGGTTTCTCAATATCATGGGGCAGAGAATCATACATAAAGTCAGGATGGATGTTTTTAGCCATATCCAGCATATGCCGTTCAAGTTTTTTGATCGCAATGCAAGCGGCTCAGTACTTACACGCGCAACAAATGACGTTGAGGCGTTGAGCGGGTTTTATTCTGACGTAGTGGTATCTGTTTTTAGGGATGTAATAATGCTTGTTGGTATTGTTATCACGATGCTTGCTTTTAATGTGCAGCTTGCGCTTGTCAGTTTCTCGATAGTGCCACTGATTATTCTTGTAACAATTTGGTATAACAAAAAGGCGAAAGCAAATTTCCGCTGGGTTCGTAGGCTTACAGGGCAGATGAACGCATTTTTCGCTGAGAATATCTCGGGTATGAGGCTGGTTCAGATTTTCAGCCGCGAGAAAGAGAAATATAGCGAGTTTGAAGAAATCAATAATGAGTACAATGTGGCGAGCGTGTATGGCGTGAAGCTCCACGCGTTGTTTAGGCCCATGGCAGAGCTGATTAACAATATCGCTATTGCGCTGCTTGTTTGGGTGAGTGCTCGCGGTATTTTGGGAACTTTCTATGGATATGAATTTGACGCTGAGCTGGCACAGTACGCTCGTGTATATATCAGTGCGCTGGAAGTTGGTACATTATATCTTTTTGTTGATTACTCGAGAAGATTTTTCCAGCCTATTAACAACCTGGCGGATCAGTATCAGACGATTCAGTCTGCGTCAGTTTCGGCAGAGCGTATATTTGACTTACTTGACGACAAAGAAGGCTATGAAGTCTTTGAGGATGGCTTGCCTGCTGCTGATATAAAAGGCAAAATTGAGTTTAAAAACGTATGGTTTGCATACATCGACGAGGAGTGGGTTTTGCGTGATGTGAGCTTTACTATTAATCCGGGCGAAACAATTGCCTTTGTAGGCGCGACAGGCTCAGGCAAGACTACGATAATTAACTTGATTTCAAGGTTCTACACCATTCAAAAGGGCGAGATTTTGCTGGATGGTGTAAATATTAATGACTATTCCATAGAGACTTTGCGAAGGAACATCGGCGTGGTTATGCAGGACGTGTTCATGTTTTCAGGCGATATCAAATCGAACCTACGCCTGAACAACAGCGATATTTCTGACCAGGAGATTATGGAAGCCGCGAAGCATGTTAATGCGCATCCTTTCATACAGCGGCTGAATAAAGGCTATGATGAGCCTGTAAAAGAGCGTGGCGCGACATTTTCCTCCGGTGAGAGGCAATTGCTTAGCTTTGCGCGTGCTGTGGCATTTAAGCCGTGTATAATGGTGCTGGATGAGGCGACCGCTAATATCGATACTGAAAATGAGCTTATAATCCAGGATTCGCTTGAAAAAATCTCTGAAGGCCGTACGAATATAATTATAGCGCACAGGCTTTCAACCATAAAAAAAGCGGATAATATAATCGTTCTCCATAAAGGTAAGATCCGCGAAAGCGGCGCGCATGATGAGCTTTTAGAGATGAATGGGATTTATAGAAGACTGTACGAGTTGACCTTGCAATAAGAAGTAGTGGAGCGGATATAAAGCATAGTAAGGCCCCATAGCGAAGTATCTCAGATGCTGGACTATGGGGCCTTTCGTGTAACTTATACTTAATTCCTTCAAAAACAGTAACATATTATAGCTTGCTATTAATATGTTACTGTTTTTGAAGGCAGGCGGCGCATGGTGGCTGCGCCGCCTATCCGCACAAAGTAGTTATATCTATGTAACTACTTTGTGCGGATTTCAGTATATTTACTTTCAAAAGCAGCAACCCGTTGGGAAGCTGTCGGGTGAGTATGATAAAGCTTGACAACAAACGGGTGTGGGGTTAAGTTGCCAAGTTCTTCCCTGTAGATTTTTTTAATTGCTGAAATTGAAACCTCTTTTCCCGCATGCTCACGCTCAAATGCGTCTGCTTCGTATTCATGCTTGCGTGAAAGTGCGTTTTCCGGTATTTTCAAGATAAGATCAAGTGGTTCAAATAAAATAAATAGTGCATAAGCCCCAAAGGCTAAGTTTGCGCCCTCAAAGCCAAACGCCATGGATACATAGGGGTTTGCGACAATGAAATATGCAAGCGCAACAATGACAATATTGTACAATATATCAAGCGGAAAAGCCTTTATTATATGCAGCTTTTTTTCATGTCCTATTTCATGGGCTAAAATAGCAAGGGCTTCTTCATGTGTGAGCTTTTCCAGCAGATTATCAAAAAGGCCTATGGTTTTTGTTTTGCCAAAGCCTGAAGCAAATGCGTTTATGCGTGTGCTTCTTTTTGACTCATTAACCACATATATTCCCTTTAATTTAACATCTGTTTTGCTTGCGAGAGCTGTGATTTTGTCTTTTAACTCCCCATCTTCAATTGGAGTTAGCTTATAGTAAACCCTAACAAGAAGTGGTGAGATAAAGCTTATGAAAATATCAAATGCCATAAACACAAAAAAGAATGCTAAAAATACCCAGTTGCCGATTAGCCCATATAACCATAAAAATAGTGACATCAGGCCGCCGCCAAGTATTGCAATCAAGATGAGTCCCTTAAAAAAGTCACTAACATAGGTAATCGGGGTAGTTTTATTAAAGCCGTGGCGAGCCTCTATAACAAAGGTTGAGTATATTCCCAGAAGGCTGCCTACTATCATGTTAATAATAATTGGGATAAACATAATTAATAGCCCCATCACAATGGTGTTTTCTACGGGAATTAGAGTGTAGAGATAATGATGAAAGTTAAATAGCAGCATTAATAAAGCTGTAATAGTGCTTATAACCCCACTTATAATAGAAAATCTTGTATTATCCATTGTGTAAGCCATGTATTTCTTATAAGTTTTTTCGTCGTATACGTCTTTTACGTTTTCAGGGATTTTGGCGTTTCTTCTGGAGTAGTCAAGATGCTGCATTAAAAAGCCAAAGGCTGTTGTTGCGAAAAATATTGTTAAAATCAGTAATCTCATGTTTTATCTCCCTACGATGGCTTAGCTTGTGTGTTTTACAAGATAAGCCCTTATGTCTTAGTATAATGTATTTTCCACCGTGTTTATAGCCTTTTCTATCCAATCAAGCCTTGCTTGGAGCGTAATTTCACCATGCAAGGCAACCAGATTCCAATACAAAGTTATTTCATTGCTGTAGTCTGATTCATCTCGGGCGATTGCCGTTCTAATACCTTGCTGTGCAGTCTTTCGTAAAAGGCACACTTCACGGAAAGAGCGTAACAGCTTTAGTGCGGCATCCTTATTTGTATTTCCCGCAAGAAGAACCCTTAATAGAAACGCACTTTTTTGCGTTAGAGCGCTATCTATATCATCCTCAGGTGCTGACAACCAAGCCAACAACTCAGCCCTGCCGCTTTCTGTTATGGAATAGAGGCGCTTGATTGGCTTGTCATCTTGTATTATACGCTCGCTGGTAAGCCAACCTTTTTGCTCCATTTTGTCCAACTCATTGTATATCTGGCTGTTTTTAGCCTGCCAAATATACTTCATTGCTTCTCTGAACTCCTTGTCTAGCTCATAGCCTGTATATGAGCTAAGGCTCAGCAATCCAAGAAGTCCATGTTTAAGAGACACAAACATACCCCCTTTTGGAATACCAATAATCGGACTATATCAAAATATCGCCCTATAGTCAAGAATAATACTCGAGGACTATCAAAAAAACACTCAAAATCACGAAGAAATCACCGAGTCTAGCCAAGGAGCATTTTGTCCAAAATTAAACAAATAAAAACTAGGACAAAGCCTTGCCTGTCCTAGTTTCTTGTGATTTATGCCTATATACTGCTTTAACTTGTGAAAGCCCGAACAAGTTAAAGCAGAGGATTGCTTCGCAATCCGCCACCGCTCAACACCTGCGGTGTTTCGCTGTGGGGTCGTTCGCTTAACTTTAAAATTTCTCCGCACTATGTGCGGGAATTTTAAAGTTAGCTCACTATAAAAATCCAATAAAATATGCCCAGAGACGGAATCGAACCGCCGACACGAGGATTTTCAGTCCTCTGCTCTACCATCTGAGCTATCTGGGCGCGGAAAGCACATTATTGCTCTCACAATGATATATTCTACATATATTTTTTGGAAAAGTCAAGGCTTTTTTAATATAATTTCGCCTTTAAAATATCAGGTTAATTTCTCTTGCCAAGGCGGAATTTCTATGTTAAAATACTTAGTTGTTTGGCTGAATTGTTTTGGCTGTTAATTTTGCAGGCAAAGCGGCTTAAGCCCAATCCTTGCTCTTTTCAAAGAAAAAGGGCCATTAGACCAGAAGGAGGTGCATTGTTACAATGAATAAGTACGAAATTACGGTGATTGTAAAACCTAATTTGGAAGAAGAGGCTGTAAAGGCTGAATTCGATCATGCTCAAGAACTTATTGAGAGATTCGGCGGTACGGTTGAAAAAGTTGATGACTGGGGTAAGCGCAGATTGGCTTATGAGATTCAGAAACTTAACGAAGGCTTCTATCGTTTCTTCACAGTTACTGCTGAGGCAAGTACACCGGCTGAAGTTGAGTCGCGTATCAGACTTCGCGAGAACGTGCTAAGGTATCTTATCATTAGTCTTGAAGACTAAGCTTGAGGGGGTTTCGATATGAATAAGGCAGTGCTTTTAGGACGGCTTACAAGGGACCCGGAAATAAGGTATACTCAGTCGAATGAGCCGTTATGCATAGCCCGCTATACTATCGCTGTGAATCGTAGATTCAAAAGAGAAGGCGAGCCGGACGCGGATTTTATACCGTGCGTGGCATTTGGCAGGGCAGGCGAGTTTGCCGAAAGATATTTAAAAAAAGGAATGCTTGTTTGCGTATCGGGAAGAATTCAGGTAAGAAGCTGGGAAGATCAGCAGGGCCAAAAAAGATGGTCGACAGAAGTTGTTTTAGAAGAGCAAGATTTTGCTGAGAGCAAGGCGAGCTTCCAGTCGAGAGGTGGCGATGCCCCTATGGAGCCATCGATGCCTTCAAGAGAACCTGAAGGGTTTGCGGCTATATCTGAAACTATTGATGACGAAGATCTTCCGTTTTAATGGTACCGGTCATAAGGTTATGCCGGTGCAAATATTCCAAATTAGGAGGCAAATATGGTTCACAAAAAACGTGGGCGCAGGAAAAAACGTGTATGTGCTTTTTGCGCCGATAAAATAAACGATATTGATTACAAAGATGCGCCAAAGCTTAGGAGATTTATTTCTGAGCGCGGAAAAATTTTGCCAAGAAGAATTACAGGCAATTGCGCGAAGCACCAAAGAGCGCTTACAATTTCTATAAAAAGATCCAGGCATATAGCTTTGTTGCCATATACACAAGACTAATCTGAGCTTATAGTGAGCTAACTTAAAAACCCCACACGTAGTGTGGAGGAATTTTAAAGCTAAGCAAACGGGCCCAACAGAGAGACACTGTAGGTGTCGAGCTGTTGAAGGATTGCGAAGCAATCCTCTGCTTTGGCTTGTGGGTGTTTCACAAGTTAAAGCAGTTACGTCCTATCTTAAAACATGTGATGATGAACATATGAGCCTTTTGGGGCTTTGTATGCTCATCATCACATGTTTACAGGATGTTTCTGACGATGTGCCATAGTCATTCTTTTGAGGCCTCTCAAAACTAGCGATGAAGTGCAGCTATGATTTGGAGTAGCGGGAGTGGTATTATGGATTTTATGAAAAAATATGAAGCATGGATTAATGATAGCTTTTTTGACGAGGCGACAAGAGCGGAGCTAGAGCTTTTACGCGGAAACCATGCTGAGATTGAAGAACGCTTTCATAAAGACCTGGAGTTTGGGACCGGCGGCCTCAGAGGCATTATAGGTGCCGGGACGAACAGAGTGAATATTTACACCGTTCGTAAGGCAACCCAGGGCTTTGCAAATTTCTTGAAGAAAATGCATTATGAAGGCGAACTCGGTATTTTATTCGCGTATGATTCACGTAAGTTTTCAGAGCAATTTGCGCTGGAAGCGGCGCTTGTTATGTGTGCTAACGGTATTAAGGCTTATGTTTTTGAATCTTTGCGTTCAACTCCTCAACTTAGTTTTGGAGTGAGGCACTTAGCCCTTGCGGGTGGTGTTATAATCACTGCAAGCCATAATCCGCCGGAATATAACGGCTATAAGATTTATGGGGCAGATGGCGCGCAGGTGGTGTTCCCGGACGATAAGCGAATCATTGAAGAAGTAAACAAGATTGATCGCTGGGATAAAATTAAGACAATCAATGCTGAGGCGGCTCTTGCAGACGAAATGCTTGTTTATGTCGGCAAAGAAATCGATGAAGCTTATTATGCGGCAGTTTTAGCGCAATCGATTGATAAAAATTCAATTGCGGAATATGGTAGTGGCATGGAAATAGTTTTTACGCCGCTCCATGGTACCGGTAATATTCCCGTGCGTGAGCTTCTGACTCGTGCCGGGTTTAATAATATTCACGTAGTTAAAGAACAGGAAGAGCCTGACAGTAATTTTTCCACTGTGGAGTCTCCGAACCCGGAAGATCCGAAAGTATTCGATTTGGCGCGGGGGCTTGCGGCTGAAATCCAGGCAGATATAATCATCGGCACAGACCCGGACGCTGACCGCATAGGCGTTGTCGCACGGGACTCTGCAGGTGAATATGTATTTTTGAATGGCAACACGATAGGCGTTTTGCTGACGGAATATATTTTGTCCGGACTTGAGAAGAAAGGGCAATTATCTGATGATGGCGTGATTATTTCGACTATAGTTTCTACGAATATGATGAGCAAGATAGCAAATCGTTATGGCGTGAAGCACGAGCAAGTCCTGACAGGATTCAAACATGTCGGAGCAAAAATCAGACAGATGGACGAGTCAGGAGTAGGCACGTATATCTTTGGCTTTGAAGAAAGTCATGGATATCTGGCCGGGACATACGCCAGGGATAAAGATGCGATTTGCACAGCCTATCTCATATGTGAGATGGCGGCAGCATATAAAAGGCGCGGCATGACATTGCATGACGGGCTTATTGAAATTTACGACAAATATGGGTATTACATGGAAGAAGTTATGTCCATAACTCTTAAAGGGATAGACGGTTCAGCGTTAATGAGAAATCTAATGAACTCATTTCGCAATGAGCCTCTTGTGGTTTTAGGGGAAAGTGAAATAGTAAAGATATTTGATTTTAATACAGGCGACATTATAGATTTAACGTCAGGTAAGGTTGAAAAAACATCTTTGCCGATATCAAATGTTCTTTATTATCAGACAAAGGACGACGATTGGATGTGTATAAGACCATCAGGCACAGAGCCTAAATTAAAGCTGTACTTTGGCGCACATGCAGAGTCGATGGACGAGTGTAGGCAGAAGCTGAAGAAAATAACAAAAGAGGCGGCGGCATCTTTTGAGACTAGGAAAAATGCATATGAATAAAATTAGGGTCATGAGTGTGTTTGGAACCAGGCCGGAGGCTACAAAAATGTGCCCGCTGGTGAAAGTTCTTGAAAAAGATGATAGCTTTGAAAGCCTCGTATGTGTTACGGCACAGCACAGGGGTATGCTTGATGAGATTCTGGAGTTGTTTGATATTAAGCCTGACTTTGATCTTAATATCATGAAAGAAGGCCAGACCCTTGAGCATATTACAGTCAGTGCTTTAAGCGGCCTGTGTGCGGTTATTGATGAGGCTAAACCTGATTTGCTCTTGGTTCACGGTGACACCAGCACGACTTTTGCGGGTGCGCTCGCGGCTTTCTATAAGGGAGTTAAGCTGGGGCATGTTGAAGCGGGTCTTAGAACATATGATAAGTTCAGGCCATATCCTGAGGAAATGAATAGGAAACTGGCGGGCTGCCTTGCTGATATTCATTTTTCACCGACAACTATCGCGAAGGAAAACCTTCTTAAGGAAAACACGGCGCCGGACAGCATTTTTATAACCGGCAACACTGCCGTAGACTGCGCAAAGAATTCGTACGATGCGGATTACAAATTTAAACGTGATGAGCTCAATGATATAGATTTTAAAACGAAGAAAGTCATAACCATGACTGCGCACAGGAGAGAAAACTTGGGCGAACCACTTGAAAACATTTGTAATGCGATATTAGATATAACTAAAGCGCATGATGATGTGCAGGTGATTTATCCGGTTCATCCAAACCCTGCGGTTAAAAATACAGCGTATGGCATATTAGAAGGCGCTAAAGGCGTTCACCTTACCCAGCCGCTGGACTTCGTTGATTTGCATAATTTAATGGCCAGGTCATATGTTGTTTTGACAGATTCTGGTGGATTGCAGGAAGAGGCACCTGTGTTCAACAAGCCGGTGTTAGTACTGAGAGACGTTACCGAGCGCCCGGAAGGGCTCGACGCCGGAACGCTTAAGCTCGCGGGGACTGATAGGAGCATGATCGTAAATATGGCGAGTGAGCTGCTTACAAATCCTTTAGAGTACAGCCGAATGGCAGAGGCAAAAAATCCGTTTGGCGATGGGTTTGCGTCTCAAAGAATCGCAGAGGTTATTAAGTATTGCTTTGGCGTTATTGATGAAAGGCCTAAGGATTTTATTATATAGTAGAAGATGAGGTTGGGGTTATTATGTCCGATTTATCTAAAACTGCAAAGTCTATCGTTAAGAATATCGCTGTATTAGGGATTATTGAGGCTATTTTCGGAAGCATCTTAGTTGTTGCTGTTTTTGGCGGAAGCTTTGTTCTTGGACATGTTCTGGGTATTGTTCTCGGTACAGCAGCTTCGCTTGGCAGAATTATTCATATGGAGTCAAGTATCAATGCCACAATGAAACTTGAAGATCAAGCGGCTGCAGCAAAATATTTCCGCCTCCAATACTTTTTGCGAATGTTTGTAACGGCGGGCTTGATTGGTATATCGATATGGCTGCATCCGATTGTAAATATTGCATCTGTAGCAGTAGGTCTTTCAAATACGGCAATAGGAACATATATGTATAAGATTTCAAATAAAGAGAAGTGATGGCAGGTGATGTATTATGGATTTTAGCATCAGAACCTTTGCGGTAGTTGAACTATTTGGTATTGATATATGGATAACCGAGACTATAGTGGGCACATGGTTCATTATGGCTGTACTAATTATAGCCGCGCTGGTTTTGAGGCGTTTATTTTTTAGAAATCCAAAGGAAATTCCTGAGTCGAGGCTGCAAAATATTGTGGAGCTTATCGTTGAGAGTATGGAAAAGTTCGCGACAGGGCCTTTGGGTGAGAAATATGCATGGCTTGACAACTGGTTTTTCATGCTATTTGTGTTTCTGCTATTTGCTAATATAAGCGGGCTTATTGGAATGAGGCCGCCAACAGCAGACACTGCCACGACTATAGCTTTGGCAGTTACCAGCTTCATGCTAATACAGTCGATGGCATTTAGATTTGCGTTTAAGCGTCACTTTAAAAGCTTTTTTGAACCGTTTCCACTGTTTTTGCCGATGAATATAATAGGCGAGTTTGCAATAATTATCTCGTTAAGTTTTCGTTTGTTTGGCAATATTCTGGCAGGTACCATATTAATGGGATTGGTATACGCTCTGCCTTGGTGGGTTGTAATAACAGGATTCCCGGCGATGCTTCACGTATATTTTGATTTATTTGCTGGGGCGATTCAGGCATATATATTCTGCATGCTCAGCATGTCATTTGTTGGAAATAAACTAAAAACAACTTAGAGCGTATTGACACGCTCTCAAATTCTAAGGAGGATTTTTTCATGAACTACATCGATCTTCAAATGCAATTACTTCAATCAGGCACGACAATATTAGTGGTTACAGCAATTACAACGGCAGCTGCACTTGCACCGGCTTTAACAACCGCATTTGCTCAGGGTTATGCTGTTGCTAAAGCGGTTGAGTCTATGGCAAGACAACCTGAGGCTCAGAGCGGTATTGCCAGCACACTTTTAGTTGGCTTAGCGCTTGCTGAAACCGGCGGTATTTACGGTTTGATGGTTGCGTTGCTGCTAATCTTTATTAATCCTTTCTTTAACGCGTTCTTAGGCTTTATTACGCATATAGGCGTTTATTAAAAGGCAATAGCACTAGAAAAGCTTTGGAGCATATTTCATAGTTAGAAGAAAGGGGGATTTTTTTGGACGGTCATATGCTGCTATTTGACTCACAATTGCTGGTGGGAATAGCGCTTCAACTTATAAATACATGCATATTGGCTTTTGCACTCAGCAAAATTCTTTATTCCCCTGTAAAGAAGTTTTTGCATGAAAGAAAATCAAGAATTAGTCAGAATTTAGATGACGCGCGCGAAGCGTTAAAAAATGCTGAGGAAGCAAAGCTTCTTTATGACGAAAAGTTTGCAGGCATTGATGCTGAGCGTAAAGAAATACTGATGGCTGCCAGGGCTCGTGCGGCTGAAATTGAGGAGCGCATGATAAACGAGGCAAAGCTTGAGGCTGAGAACATAAAAGATAGAGCTCAACGTGAGATGGCTATGGAAAGAGAGAACTCTCTGGAAGAACTTCGGAGGCAGATCATAGAAATATCCACAATAATAGCTGAACGATATGTTGAAGAAAAAATGGACGAACGCACAGGCAAAAAGCTTCTTGATGAAGCGATAAATGATTTGGGGGACTCTGCATGGCTCAATTAGTAGCGGCCCAGTACGCAAGAGGGTTGTTTGAGCTTGCGCTTGAAACAAATCAATTTGATATTATCACAGACTGCCTTGTCAGTTTAAAGGCAGTTGCCGTTCATGACGAGTTTAAGGTCGTAATTAATCATCCGGAAGTTTTGACGGATGAGAAATTTGGGATATTAAAATGTTGTGCCCCGGAGGGTGCACCGGATGAGTTTTTTGGCTTTTTGCGCCTTTTAGTAGAGCGCGGCAGGGCTGTCATTTTGCCGGAGATAATTGATGAATACGTTAAGCTGGTTGATGAGCGGGCGAATGTTGTCCACGTGCGTGTTGTCTCTGCCGGGAAGCTGCCGGGGGAGACCTTGTCGCAAATCAGGCTGATGCTTGGGCGTAAACTGGCAAAAAAGATTAGGTTTGAGGAAGAAATCGATCCATCAGTCATTGCGGGATTCAAGGTATACGCAGGTGACGATTTGATAGATATTAGCGTTAAGACAGACATTGAAGAAATTAGAAACTCACTTATAGGGCATGCAGGTGCCAAATAATCTGTGTGCATGAAAAAGGATGAACTT
>Ga0123355_10015123_pt1 | contig 12110 bp, 5 predicted proteins | sample TergutEmb28metaG_3_FD_89872 | JGI IMG/M metagenome (GOLD analysis project Ga0123355, IMG submission 89872) | Embiratermes neotenicus P1 segment gut microbial communities from Petit-Saut dam, French Guiana - Emb289 P1 | ecosystem: Host-associated > Arthropoda: Insects > Digestive system > Gut ... | reverse complement strand
GGTGGCGGACGCTTGTGAGTGCGGTAATGAACCTTCGGGTTCCGTGAAATGCGGGGAATTTCTTGACTAGCTGCAAACCAGTTAACTTCTCAAGAAGGACTCTGCACCATGGAGTAAGTATATACTCTCCGTTTCTTTCTCTTCAAAATGCAGTTTGTTTCATAATTCTAACGTATTGGTTCCTGTTTTATTCACATTTTATATACAGTGTGCTAAAATTAAAAAAAAAAAATTCCGGCGCCAAACGGTTAATCCCCTCTAAGTCACCTGACTTTTGATGCAAAATGCAAGATGTTTCTTTAGTTGCCACCTCAGCAGTTCTCCAAATTAAGCATATAAAATTAAATTGTTAATGTGTTCCTGCAACACAAAGTAGAACACGAGAATACTATCTTCACAGTTGCCAGGTATCTACACATACATACCTTCCCGGAACACGAATAAAAAACTCCGGTTCTTGCTTGTACTTCGCCACAAAATGATCCTTCAGTTGAGTTATTCTATCAATATATAGTTTACTTCCTTGCAGCGGCAGTACCGGTGGATAATTATTTTTTATTCCATTGTCGGTTTCCTGATCCATGACTGCCTGAAATATCGGTAAAACTGTAACAAAAACGTCAGTCTGGTTCCAGCTGTTTATCGACGTGTATTTTGCTAACGAGTTGACCGTCTGTCCTGCCACGAAACACAACGGATGTCATTTAGGTTACCGACCCATGTTACGTACAATTTCATTTCCAAGTAGTCGGCTTATCAGTTTCATCAAGACATTGTGCAATGTTTACGAACCACTTAAACGTTTAGTGTCCCAACTGGCCCGACAGCACAGTTACCTGCCAACCAATCTCATCTATTTACTTCCCTCCTGCCACAGTTTTGCTGCAAACACAGAGTGCCAAACTTCCGACGAAAAATTAAGCCGGTATAGTACGAACTTCGCTCTCCAGACCTTGTTTACTCACCATGAGTTATAAGTTACAAGCTACGCTAGCACACATTAGGGAGGATGTAAACATCATCTTAACAGAGGCTCACTAACTGTCAAGCCTATATGGGCATTTATCTATATCAATTATTTCGCTTGTAGACGCAGACACGTTTCATTCCGCCGCCAGCGTTCCTCACGTGTTACAGCACACATGCTCAGTGATACCAACTTCGAAAATGTGAACAAAAATTATGCGAGGCGCCCAAGCCAAAATATCAGCTACATTAAATACTTTCTTATTTTCATACCTTCGCTGTACGGAATAAATACAATGAACACGTAAAACGAATGTCCTATTTGGCTCCCTTCCCTCTTGTCATCTCGGGAACTTCTGCACGAATTCTAATTTCTATCATCCGACTTTGAAAGTTTAATAGCGGCGCTTAATTGCTTAATGTCACGGTGCTATCATAAAGTCGAGTTGCTTTTGCATAAGAGGCGTAAACAAAGAATGAAGGTAAAGCTGTCTCTATGCAATGATGAAGGGATATTGCAGAGTAGGGGTATTCCTGCGCTCATTCTTAACCTTGCTGCTCAAAGCGATGAAAGGTCAGCTTAAAGCCCCAGCTGCTTTACTCCAAAGAGTCCCATTTATGCACTGGGCAGGAGGCTGCTGGTTTGGTTGCTGAAAAGTGGAGAGAAATTTATTTTCTGTGCAGGCTATCGAACCATCCTTTCTCTGTTGTCCAGCCCATAGCCAGTGTTACTGACTGAGCTATTTGGCTCCTAAATGAAGCATAACCAAATAATTATATGAGACTTTTATCAAGGACAGTGGAATGTCTTCTGCAGGAAGGATTGTAAAGAACTTTTAAATAAGTTTGCTTTCACAGCTACTCTAATCAGAAAGTGAAATACGTTATTTAAACACAAAATTGTGGTAATTGCATGACTGTGAAAATATAAACTTTTTTGTGTGTGTGACTGCAAAGAGTGCAGTGCTGTTGTCAAACACATCAAGTTAGGTCTGATTCTTCATATGAACATTTAAATTTCTGAAGCAGTATTCTCAGACTCCATTACACTAACTTACTCAATTTTAAGAATGAGAAAGCCTGTGTGCAAATACAGAGCTTCGAAACAAGCTTGCACAAAGAAACTCACATTAAATTGTGTTTGTTTGTTAGTTAGTTAGTTAGCATTATTTTTCATAGATCAATCAAAATACAATTCCATATGGATGTGGAAATAGTCACATATAAACAACACATAAATAAAAAAGTTATCAATAAATTCTACATAGAGAATATAAGTATAGTCAAATAAGTATACACACATACAGATTTTAACAAACAATAAAAATAACACAGAATAAATAATTTAATTATTAAAACAACAATATCAGCATTCATTAATTATTGATAAATTCCCTAAACTAGGAATGCTCAATAAGTCCTAGTCAAAATATTCTTGACTAATATAAAATGAACCTTCCAAAAGAAACCTTTTTAAGGTTGATTTCAATTTTCTTACATCACCAGATAAAATTTTTATCCCTGTAGGTAAACAACTGAAGACTTTGATTCCTGAATGATACACTCCGTTTTGTGATGAGGGCAAATACAGGTCTGAACAGTGCCTTGTATTAATAGAATGTACCACTGAATTGGATTTGAACATATTTATATTTTTAACTACAAAGAGTAATAAGGAGAGTATGTACTGTGAGTGTAGGAGAAGATATTTAATTTTTTAAACAACTCACGGCAAGATTCTCTGTTTCCAGCATTCATCATAATTTTTATTACTCTCTTCTGTAATTTAAAAATGGTATTACTGTAGGTAGAGTTACCCCCCAAAATTATACCATAAGATATGATGGAATGCACACTAGAGAAATAGATCATTCTTAGAGTCTCTGAGGGAATAAGAGACTTCAGAGACCTGATGACATAACAAGCTGAATTTAGTTTGGAAATAAGTTTGTCTGTATGTGATTTCCAAGCTAGTGTACTGTCCAACGTCAAACCTAAAAAATTTGTATAGTATACATTATTAATTCAGTTCGTTTTATAACTTATATTCATGTTAACTGCATAATTAGTTTTTGACAGAAACTGCATATAATATGTGGCTATAGATAGACATTTATAAACTTTATGCTGTGCATACAATGTGGTTGGCCATCATAAATTTCTATTATCTTTTGCTTACATATATGTGGCAGATTACATTTTTTTTCTGTTCTGTTTGTGGTTACCTTTTCTTCTTTTGGTATGTACTGCTGCTTCATATTTCTTTACTTATTTCAATGCACTATCCCATTCATATTGCACTCACTGCTTTTATCAGGCTATTACACTGTTTATTTCGTTATGTTTTTGCTGTGTATCTGTGCTGTGCTGGCTGCTCCTGTTTCACTACAACTTTCTGTGGTTATTGATTGTTGCTGCCTGGTCTCTTCTTGCTTGTGTGTGGACTGACTCTACACATGTGGGAAAAGCTAACATCCACCGAATAGGATGCAAGCATATGGTGGTGAAACATGTATGACCACATCATGTTTATTAAGAACAAAAAGGCAGTTGGGAAAATGCAGTAGAAATATATACTTATAAACATTCAGCAAGTCTCCATAGAATGTTCACTTAAATTCACCAACAAGTTTTTGTAAGGCAGTTTCCACATTTTTATATAAAACTTCCAAAAAATTAAAAAATAAAAAAAAATTCTGAGCAATGCTGACTGATGTCCACATATATAACTGTATATTTTCATGTTTGTTCATTGTGACTGAATTATTGACTACTGTTTGTCTTGTATAGATGAAATAATTTATGGCAGCCTGCAAAAGCTGGATGCTGCAAATGAAGTAACAATAATTTATTTTGGAAAAAGTTTTATTGTGCAGTTTATTATCCAGATAATACAATGTTAAGAAGAACAGGTCATATTTTCAGTTTTCTTCAGCATCATTAACTGGTTGCCATTTCTTTAAGGGAGGACATTTTTATGCTCTGGAGATACATATATGAAATGTCACAAAAATTTATCTCTATATGAAGAAGAAATAGCAACAACAGAAGCATAAAAAATCTCAATCCTCACTTTTATCAATACTTTTACCATCTTACATGACCTAACAAAATTAGTAAACTCAAAATATTATTCCTATTGCATTCAAACTTAACAGGTTCATAGGTAGTGCCAAGATAACCCATTAATTATTTCTGAATTATATTTGAGCAGCCAACCAAAAACTCCACATTTGACATTCTGGCTACATAATTACATAGTCCTGCCATAAGTTCTGTCCCAAATTTCATGTAGTCTGCAGCTGGAAACAATGAGGCAGAAGAGTTGAAAGGTTGGTTATTTTTGGACTAATGATCCTTCATGTACTTGTGCCAAGGCAGTTTGCTCACATCTCTCGCAGTGTTAACATGGAGTGGGGTTCGAAGGAAAAACCATGTGGCTGGGACTGCTCTTCACAAATGCGGAAAATCAGATTCTCAAATTTTCAAACTCTTGAAACCATTGAAAATTTCCTGAAATTTCATACATCGGGCAATTAAAAGTTGTAAGGAACTCTGGGGTGTCGAAGACAGGGCTCAGTTAGGATGCCTGAAAAGTGTGATGACCGAGGCTGCTATCAAAACAGTATGGGAGCGTATTCACTGAAATCTGCTCTCGAAACAGAAGATCATGTCCTGAGAGCTGAACATCTCGATCCAACCAAGTCATGCCTCACATCAGGGATGATCTACACATGACAGCGCACCTCCGCTCAAAGGAACACCTCCTTACTCTTGCTCTGAAGGAGATCTGATGGACAAGAGCACAGCGTCTCCTTCAGTGGCACGCTGAGAATGGGCACGAAAATATCCTCTTCATGGACGAGAAATTTTTCACCATCAAGTAGCAGTATAACAACCAGAATAACAAGATTTATGTTCAAACTTCCCTTGAGGTGCATTCTGAGGGTGCAGGGATGTCATCACCCTTCCTATGTCATGGTTTGGTGGGAGGTGTCCCATCAAAGGGTGACACATCTTCATTTTTGCAAGCAAGGGGTGAAACTGGTGTCTGAGTGTATCAAGAGGACATGCTACAAAGAGTTGTGAAACAGCTTAACATGACCCTCTTCAGTAGTCAAGAATGGATCTTCCAGCAGGACTCAGTTCCTGCCCAAAAGCCAAGATGATTCAGGAGTGGCTGCGGAGGAACGTTCTGGCCTTTATCAGTGCCAAGAATTGGCCCTCGGGGAGTCCAGACGTCAAACCCCGGGACTATAAACTGTGGGTTGTTTTGGAGGATATGGTTTGCCAAAAGTGTCACAACCATCTGGACAGTCTGAAGACATTCCTCGTGAAAGCAGCAGCACAGACCCCCTGGAGACAGTGCGTGCTGCGATAGCAGAGTGGCCAGAGTGTCTCAAGGCTTGTGTTGAGGCACAGGGTGGCCATTTTGAGTGGCATTATTATAAATAAAAACTTAAAACTATTGATAATAAATTATTTGTCTCGAAAAGTGGATGTTCTCTTTCATTTTCCTTCTAGGTCACAATATACTTGAGACAGAACTTATGGCAGGACTGTGTACAGTCATCCACTTCCCTAGTGATCAGTTCCATATCCCAAGGACTATGCAATAGGTTGAAATAAAGGGGTATTGATTCCTGACAGGGGCAGAAAGATTTTTCTTCTCTACAACATCTAAACTGTTTCTGAGGACCACCCATCCACCTGTCCAGTGTTCAGCAGGGTTTTCTTTCCAGGGGTAATGCATTTGCAGCATGGAGCACACCATGTACTATGGCCATCTAGTGCTGAGTTTGAGCATGCATTAGCCATAATTTCACTCCCCAGAATGTCTTCATGGCATGCTGCTTCATTCAGCACAGGGAAACTTCATAGCTGTATAAATATGCACCACCACAGGAAGCCTTTACAGCACTCCCCACAGGTTTTTGGGCATAGAATAATTATATTCCAAAGATGCTAGCCACAGCTGGAATGGGGGTTGATATGTTGATGCAGTCTACCAGCTTCCAGAGCTTAAGTTTCAAGTAAAACACCACTGATATGATTTTGAACTATTTCCATCCTCACAGCATCTAAAACATACTGCAAAACATTTCAAAAGCACACTGCTGTTATCTTCAAATGAAGGTGAAGGTGATGGCTAAGATAAATTTACAGGAATGTGTATAATGCTGCTCCCAGCAATGAGATGTGCAGACCCAAGTGCAAGTAGACTTATTGTGAAACTGCATTGTAAGCCCTCCATTTATAATGTGTGATCTTCATTCCCCAAGGGCTTGAACAGATAGTTAAATGTCTGCATAGTTCTGCAAGTCCACTTGTATTACTACACAGAACACACACAAGGAACAGAGTAATGTATTTCATGGAACATAAAATGAATTTTTGTGCCTGAAAAATACTGTATATAATTCTCATGCATCCTATGGTCTGAAGAAACATCAATGACCTTCACGGCAAGATTCTGCATGCATGACATGACATGACATTTCCTTGGAGGGTGAGAAACAAAGCTTCATTGTTGCTTACATTAATTGTTCAGGAGCAGGCAGTGATAATGAGTTTATTGAAAATACAATTATTCTCCTAATGGAATGTTTAGTAAACAGGCAAGGATGTCATATATGGTAGGCTTGAAATTAAATGTGATAAACCACATTAAACAACATGGTAACAGGGCAGCCAAATGGCATTGTGGTCCATCATCAGTCAATAAATTACATGCGAACTGAGAAGATGTGAGAAAGGACTATGAAAGGTACAGAAATATAAGCACCCTTGACATGTATTGCAAAACCTAGAAGCATAGGTGAAGAACTTTGTGACAGACTGGAAACACAATGGAATTTCTCTGTCTAACTGAAGAGAGAAGGTGAACATACACATGGAATCACTGATATTCGTGGGAAAGTTCTTGGTGTTGCAGATTTATGAAGAGGCATTTGACCAGGCACTAATGTTGCCAGCTGAGTTTGCAATTTCTTATTTGTTATTGTTTCTAGGAACAGATCATATATTGAGACTGGTCAGATTGGCAGCATGGATGATTTTTCTCTGATTGTTCGTGCTCTATCCCCCCCCCCAAAAAAAAAGAAGAAGAAGGGAAAAAAGCAGCATTTTGTTGAGTAATTGTGTGTGTGTGTGTGTGTATGTGAATTTGAGCTTAAAATGTGAAGTAAATATTTTTTCCCAAACTTTTCCTCTTAAAGTCTTGGTGTGTTTTATGGTCTGCAAAATACCATAACCAGACAACCTAATTTGAACTTGAGTACTGACTGTTTCAAGAACACCAATGTATTGATTATTCTGTCTGGTATTAAACACAGGCATAAATTTTCTTTCAGTTCAATAGACTCAAATCACTACATCATTGTAGCAGTGCGGACATATGTTTGTCCTTGGCTGTTAGCTTGAGAAAACCAGCAGTCTCTTCCACACCATTACTAGCACAAGTTCTGAGCTCATGTCATTGTTGCTGAACATTTTTCTATTATAGTGAAAGCTTAATACATGCAGTTAAAATGGAAAATTAATTTTCTTAATCTCTTAACATCAGCCTTAATCACATGATGATCTATGAAACTATATGTTAACAGAAACCCCAATATAGTATTGCCCAATACAGTGCCATCCTTCATTAATGTCCAGGAAGGTTTGTGAATAGAAATTTCCAATTAGACAGTATTTTGATTTACTGCTGCCCTGTAAATACCACCACAAATTGCAATGAACAAACAGTGGTGCTGTATCGGGGTTTAACAGCATTTACTGTTGCCAAGTCCTAGTGCACAGATTTCTGCAAAATATGGACATGAAATACTGAAGCAATGGCAGGCCAATGTTAGGGATATCCAAATTAGAAATACCTGGGGATACATACTGCCATGACAGACTGGAGCACTAAAACCAACTGTGATAAGGGACTAGCTAATTTGAGATACAGGAATAAGGTGATCAATTTATTATAACACAGAATCTTAACTCATTCCAACCCCATTTAATTCGGCTATGCATTTTATATTAAAAAGTACAACACCAATAACAGGTTTTAGGGGTAGTGCAAAAGTGTCATGACTGCATTAATACAATAGTCATTAATGCTTATCATTAAAACTTAGAGAAGGAATATCTTATGTAACAAAAACATACTTTTGTTTTATATTCACTATTAGCAGTAACACAGAATAGTAACCATCTTATATTTGATTTAGATAATTATCTTTCAAATTCGATTTGTCTCAGTAGCACAAAAGTCACAAAAATTGCAAAGCCTTCAGTAGAAAAAACATACAATAACAACTATTACCACAAATAGTGTAGACCTTTTATATAACACTCAAATACACATGTCTATTTCCTCAATATAACTTAAAGCAAATAAGAATTATCAACAGTGATTATTGTAGTATAGTAACATGTAACCAAGTTATCAAGATTCAGATAAAGATCTTATGTGCAAAATAAAATACACACAAAAAATAACATTTCTCAATTAACAACATTATAGTAAGAATGCATATTAAAGAACATATCTCCCATCCACTAGAACCTGAACCATGAAGAGATAAGATCCTTTTTGTCTTTTCTTTTTGTTTTGTATTTTATATATACTTGTTTGTAGAGATAAGCTGAGGCAGTGAAAGGTTGGTGGATTGACTACTTGTGGCAGTAGTCCTATTACAAGAGGCCCTCTTGCACTCCACGCATTTGCTTCTTTGATACTTTGATACACCCAACAGAAGAACAAGCCAATGGCTGACCAATGCAAACTAATCCATGTACATATGCTTCCTCTGACTTTTACAATCTGCCAAGGGCCGGAAAGTGAGCACCATTCTAAATCAATCACTTATCTCAGTTATAGCTTCTGTTCATACCATCAGCTATAAATAAGCATATCCCTTTACAAACAGTAACTCAGAAATATACATGCACGCACGCACGCACACACCCACACGCACGCGCACGCACACACACACACATAAATTTTCTTTTTCCTTAAAATATTTAATGACCAGTGCTGAGAAAATGGAAATTCTTCAACATTTAGAATACTATTTCATCCATTATATGACATAAGATTATATCATAAAATCTCTCAGAGTATGTTAATAAAATGTGATGTATTTTTGTAGAACAACATAATTACTGCATATACACATCCTTCTTTCAGATTTTTAAATAATTATGTGCATCCATAGCTGACCAACACTACTTCTGTGGCAGTCTTTAAGTACGGCAAATAAAATTCTTTCTTTTTACTTTATACAATGACAACATAACACTCTAGTAACACAGGTTTATATCACTGGCAGTATATTCATTCAGAATTATTAAAATCCTTATAAATTAAGACACATACAAGAAATTATTAAAACCATAAAGACATTAGTTTTCAACAGAACTTTCAACATAAAATATCAGGAAAAAATACAAGTAACTTTCTAACAGACAGACATTTAAGACAGTGGTGCCAAATTTGTAACTGGAATGTCCCACAGAATTATTCTTTACATATGTTGAGTATCTTTCATAGGTTCTAAGTGCAGTTGTCACCATTTCATACAGTTAAGGCTGCAGCAAAACAACTTTTTGTAATGTAGGTACAGTTGAAACTATGGTAGTTACTGCAACTTCAGTACAGCAGAAGATGTGGAATAATGATGCATATATTTTATTTTAATATCTCTGTTATTAAGAAGAATATTTTTTACTTGATGGTACACAGTTCATAGATTTTGTCTTGACATAATCTGAAGTGCTGTTAATCATTTGGTACATAAAACTGTTTGCTTATATTGTACATTTCTCAGGAATGATACATGTCTATAAAAATGAGTGTTATTTAGAAACTGTCCATCACCTTTAATTTTTTCAAACAAAGTATTTTGGAACATGGTTCCTACTTTTGGGGTCCTTATAAGGAGCAGTTCTTAATCACTGGACAGAAAAAGAAGGCCTAAATCTGTCAACATCAGCAGGAGATAAGAACAGATAAACAGAATATAATTACTATACTTACTTTATGCTTAGCCATTCCTATCTCCCTCTTAAAATATCTGACTTTAACAAAATACATGGAGCATATCTGAAAATTCTGTACATACTTTGGGGTCAAGTTATGCATAATAGAACAACACAAAGGATATGTATGAACAATGATCTACCAAAGCTTCCTTTCAGTTGACAGCCCTGAAATAACTTAACAGCTAGTGACTGTGTGTTGCATTTATAAGAGGAGCTGAAAAGTCTATGTGATACACTACATGCTTTGACATGTCTGAACACATTAAAAAGTAACAAGGGTGTTGCAGGTAGCATAACAATCATTCACACAGTGCTTTCAAAGTTTCTACACCCCTACACAGAGATACATAAACAAGAGCTTTTAGTATACCATGGGTAGAAATCCAGGGGACTGAAATCAGGTGACTGTTGGAGCCATATGGTGGGTCATTTTACTACATTATTTAGGGCACCTTGCATGACAAGGCTAAAAGGATGTGGAGCTCCACTGTACATAAATCACACTCACTCTCTGATTACAAGTGGTGGGTCACCTAGTAGACAGGCAAAACACATCCCAAGAATGTTAGTATTTGTTACTTCTAAGCATCTATGCCAAATCTTGCAGAACTATGAAATCATCACTAACAATAAGTACTTGGCCAAACATTGATGATGAACTGCTGCTGGTGTCCATCATGGACTAGACAGTGAGTGTGTTCCTAATCTGTCAACAGTACAAGCAAAACAAAAAATTGGTCCACAAATTGTTGACTTTGACAAAATGCCTCTCATGCTGACAAACTGGCCAGCATTACAACTTGACTCAACATAGTATATATGAATATACAAGCTGCTCATGCAGGACCCTCCAGACAGTCTCCTGAGTGTCATATAACTCTGCCAGATTTTAGGATTCCCCTCTGTTCAGTGCAGGATATACTTCTGAAGATCAGGTGTCCGGATGATTCACTCTGTACTCCACTTGAGAGCAACATGCTGCAGTGTTGTTTTCTCACAGTGTAAATTATTAATGCAGTATTGAATCCTGATTCAAAGGTCAGGTCGAGCAGAACAGTACAATGCCACATGTGTACCCTTCTGTTAGCCCTGACCTCCAGATCAGGATTTACCACTAGATCAATGGCAGCAAATATTTGATGATTTGGCAACTGTCATCATGGAATTGCTGGTCTCAACTGCCATGGACAGTTTGTATAAACCTCACTCGCAACTTCGTACAAAATTTAAGTACTGTTTTGCTACACAGAATGCACCTGCACAAACTGTTCAGACCTTCTACACATAGTTTTACTAGAACATTTTTGGTGTCTATATATTCAGACCAGAACGGCTACTCTCAATGGGCCAGTGTGAGTGACAATTGGAAGCTTTCCTTCCTTGTTTTAATGTGAAGACAGAAACAGCTTCAGCTTCTCAAATCATGTGTTTGAAAAAATTCAAGATAATGGACAGTGTAGTAATTATAGATATTTTGACGTTTTGCTGACCGTGCATCTCAGTAATTAACCAACTTGATGCACAAAATTTTTGTTTCACAATAAGTTTATTTCATGCCTCTACATGTTTCAAGCACATGTGCTCATCTTCAGAAGGTCAAAATTGCATTACACAGCCTCTGGTATCATCACACTGAAACAAGTGAGTGGTCTAAAATTACTAAAATACAGTTCTATACATATGAGCAAATAGTAGTAAAATCTGTGTGAATTTTTTAGGTGTGATTACTGTGTATTACTTATTATAAACATGTTATATCATGTAGAGGTTATGTTTATCCAGTTATTAAACTAATTAGAAAGGTACTATGTCTATTTACACTTATGTTTGCTTAGTCTATCTAGTCATAAAATCGTATAAAATGCTGATTAGTTGTTGCATCTATAAGGTTATGTTTGTCCGGTTGTTAGCATTGTTAAAAATACGATGTCTATTTACATTACCTATCTACAAAAGTTGTGTTTGCCTAGTTATTAAGAATGTGTGGTGTCTATTTACTTTACATTAATTGTTGAATCTACAGAAAACGCAACTTGACTGTTGTTAAAACGTGCTTACCCTATAGGTGGCCGTCTCGTGCACAGGTTGAGAGAGGACTGGTTGGAATG
>Ga0123355_10015122_pt1 | contig 12110 bp, 7 predicted proteins | sample TergutEmb28metaG_3_FD_89872 | JGI IMG/M metagenome (GOLD analysis project Ga0123355, IMG submission 89872) | Embiratermes neotenicus P1 segment gut microbial communities from Petit-Saut dam, French Guiana - Emb289 P1 | ecosystem: Host-associated > Arthropoda: Insects > Digestive system > Gut ... | reverse complement strand
TGCATTCATGGCTAATTAGGGTGTCTTTGGTAGCTGACTAAGTGCTTAAACACAAATATGACACAGGACTGCTTTCATGAGTGATACAGTGTTGAGACATTGTGCAGTCAGATAGAAAGAGAGCATTAACAAATGAAGGTCTACTAGAGTAGACGTTAGCGTTTTTGGCATTACTAGGTGATGCTACTATAGTGGACGTTAGTCTTTAAAGGGCTAATCTTCTGTAACTTCCACTTCTTTCTCTCCTGGCTGTTCTGGTTGGTCAGCTGCTGTTGCAACACCTGGTCAACAGTGTGGATTCCACAGAACTTGAGACGAATCACACATGTGTATTCAGTGAGCTGTATTCCAAGAAGATGCAAGCATGTTAGCCATATTCTTCAGCTTAAGTTCCAGTGGGGATTTCATTGCTGCTGATATGTTCAACTAGCATATAAAATTTTACAAAAAATTTCTGGGTAGTAGAGCTAAGAACCTTGAGGTTTCTTCTATGAATTACATACCAGACAGTACATCATATTTCATACACACAGCATCTTGAATCAATTTGCCATCTATAATAGCCCTTGAATGCATAAGTGATGCCCAGATCTAAAGTCTGTATGTAGCTGGCTGGTACAGTAAGCTGGGAGAAACCCAGCTTCTGTGTGTTACTCAGAAATATTGTGTCTTATAAGTGCAGCACGCTGATCACGGAAAAGCAGGATTTGTTTGTTTTTATCACCTTTTTCATTTTTGTAAGATTATTATCAGATGTCATGGTTATCAAGGAATTTGTATCAACTTCATATTTTGTGGGAAGTCTTTTTAACATTCTTAAAACAGCATGGAATTTTATCATGTGCCAGTTAAGAGTGGTGGTAGTTTGTCACTACCATTAGGACTGAATGTGTTGTGTGTTGTAACCTGCATTATGATTTTGTTCTGCAGTAGCAGGTGTGTCTGAAAAAAATGTGACTTTTATTAGGATGTAGCATCAGCATTATATGTGTTATAGAGGTCATATTCTTTAATTTCCTGCAACATTTGGCCGATTTTCTGATCATCTGCCACTTATGAATCAGCGCTTCTCTTTTAACTGTAGAAGTTGTCTACTTCCAAATGAGCAGTGATACAGGTCTTCTCACTAATCATAGCCATCTATGAATACCTTACTCGTGTGTGTGAATCATGCATCAAGGGCAGATTCCAGTTTCTCAAGTTGTGTTTCGGTGATTTGTGTTGGGGAGAGAGGCTTGCCAGTGATTTGTAACTTATTCCAATTAGTTAGTAGTTTTTTGGAGTAGTGTTGGAAGTGGACCCTGAAAGCCCTACGTGGGATGCCAAGTCAACGCTTGTTCCAGTGAGTGTACAGCTTTGCAAAAATATATTTATCACTTGCCATAAATGTTTCCACATTCCTTCTTGCATATTTGTGCTGCTGTGAAATTAAGGTTATTTGAGAATACAGAACTTAAGGTTTGAAAGTGATACAGAAAACAAATTCCATGATTAGTAGCACCTACCACAGACAACCATCCCCAAAATTATGTGTAATCATGGACTTGCAAAACTGGACCAACTCCAGCAGGTCTGACCATACAATAGTAGTACAATTCTGTAGTGAGAACCTAGGCAGGATTGAAAACAATTACTTGTCTACACAGTGCATTTTTAGTGATACGGTGACTTTCCATGTCAGTGGGAAAGTGAAGTGGCATGATGTGTGTGTTTGGGAATATAAAATCTTGATGTCACTACTGGACACAAAGGAGATGCACTAAAAGTGGAGGTGTTCTATGCCATTTCATAGGAGAAGTTTTATGACCCCCTCATTTTTATATAAAACACAATCACATGTTACTCTTATCTAGACATATTTACCTTATGGCTTCAACCCCAATTGTAAGAGGATTGTAGTTTCTTTTACCTTCCAATAAGATGTGCACCATGTTACATCCACATTGTTGTTCAGAACCACCTGAATGTGCATCATCACTTGAGGTGGATTGGTTGTGCAGGAAGTGAATGACCTGTAGTGAAGATGGCAGGTAAGACTGCCAGACCTAATGCCATGTGACTTCTAGGGTGGCTATATAAAATTCATTGTTTATCCTGCCTCTGCTGCACTTTTTGCCATTGTTGTGGCAACAGAATCATAGCTGGCATAGCTTCCATTACTGGGGATGCTGCACAAAGTTTGGGGTGAGGGATTATCATCTTACATACACCTTGTGACTCACAAAGTTTGTAGCAAACCTTTGTGAGGTGTAAATCAAGCTTTGAGGGGTTTCCCTGTCAACTAATGTAGGGGTGAAATTCCAGCTTAATTGCATTTGTTTTCTGTATCACTTTGAATGTGTGAATTTTTTTGTGCCTACTTTAGAATTTGTTCTTCAAGACTGATTACATATTCCCTGCTAATAACAAACAGGAAAAATGCATATCATGGCACTAACACAGGGATCAACAAGCAACATGAGTTAAAGCACCGGAATACACAGTTGATCACCATCTGTTATAGTCAGTGAGTTCAAATCCGATGTGCATCCTATTGAGGTGCCAGTACAAAAGATGTCCTAACTTCTTCAACATATAGTTTAGTGGAACAAATGTGAGATATTGCTATCTGTGCATCTGTTATGGTAATACCAGCACAGACTGCTAGACATTTTTACTGGACATTAGAAGAACTGCATGTATGTGTTTGATACACATTAAACAGGTTTTGTTGACTGAGATAATAATTCTGAAAATAAAACTGTGAAACATGCAGTGGGTAATAAATTTTTGTAGTTAAAGACTAGGAAAAGGTTGTGTGAATTTTGGAAAAACATGAAGCTAAGGTAATGCAAAATCTTTTGAAATCTAACATTGCTCTTATGGATGTTTCACTAGGACTTTAAAACATACATAAAATCATGTACTATAACAAAAACAGAAATCTAATGGACTAGTTTCTGTATATTGGTAAGTCTCAGCTGTTAGTTACCTGTTCTGTAAGTCACTGTTTATGTTTTAACATTCATTTTTCTAGGATGTTTCATTGGAAGTCATTTGTGTTTGTATGGTGCTGCAGGCCATCAGACAAGAAAACACATGGCTGGAATCTTTTAGGGTCTTTGTAAGGGAACAGATATAGAGTTGATGGATACCTGTAGTAATAACCGAATTTCTTGCTAGCTGTTGGTGTGGGGTGAAGATGCATGCTGGTTTGTGGGAAAGGACTACCCATGCACCACCAAGAATTATCTGTCCATGTCAAATATGCCCAGTGATTGAAGGTAGGAATGTACTATGTTCATAAGAACATCCATCCTGGTTTTCGACAATCAGAAGTAGAGTGATATTTTATTACCATCTAAAAACACAACATGTAAATTCAATAACTTGACAAAAGTTTTTCATTAACTTTTAGGCACCGTGTTTTGGCTGTAAAACAGCCATCATCAGGCCAAAGTAGAACACAGTCCAGGTATATAGAAAGTGCACTCTTTGGGATCCCATATCATTTACATTGATATATTAAAGCAGTATATTGCTCATAGTTAAAATTAAAATTAGTAGTCTAAAATAAAGTATGTTGGTAAAGTGAAGATAAAGCAGTTCCATTACAGGCCCGGAGTGGCCCAGAGGGTTCCAGGAAGTTAACATTCCCAGATTTCGTGACAACAGCACAGGATGATGGTAGGTTGTCATCCTTATGCACCAGCCGCCCTTACCCCCAGGAAATACTCCTGGTACTCGTTTCTGTTAGAGGCTGATTCGACCCCAGGGCCATAGTGCAATCAGAAGGATTTTATGTCCATGAAAAGTCCAGTGACACCAGCTGGGATCGAACCAGTGACCTTCCCTGATTTGTAGCACAGCAGCTTAACCACTGTGCTACCATGGTCCCCAAAGTATGTTGGTAAAATACAATATGTAGGTACAGGATGGAGATTTTATATTGTGTATATTGTGTTTGAACCAGGTGGTTCGTAAGGTTGATTAACTGGCAGAGATGTAATCTGAGTCATTCACATAGAATGGGGTCAGTTATTAATAACAGATCAACACATATATTAGAAAATATACATATTTCGGTAAAATTATATAGAATTAGTACTATGTTATGAGAAGAAGGGTGTGAAGTATGAAGGTATTGTAGTGATTATCACTCGGTATATAATAAGACAATGTGTAATGGTGTTCATAACACATAAACAAATGGATGAAACTGTCAGAGTTGATCGATGATGACCAGGGTCAAGTTCAGGTTCACAAGTATATGCATGCTATTGTGGAACTCTGTGCTGGAATTATGTGATGCAAGAAGGACAGGCACATAATTGCGAACGTAGATGTGGAGGTTGTATGGTTTGTTACTCATACCTCCATAGACATCCAGTATGGGTTGATTATGATGTGCAAGACTCGACTGTGGAGTATCAGCATTGAATGTGGAGGCGTAGTATGCTCAGTGTCACATATGGATGCTGTATGGAAGCACTGGTAAGACGTACATCCGTATGTTGGGAATGGTAGTGTCCCATATTCTGTCAAGTATTTTACCAGTTATTAGGTGCAGCCAGATGTAACCTGCGTGTAAGAGCATGTACTCATGTTGGAGGACTCATCCAACACGAGTACACAGAGTGATAATCACTACAATACCTTCATACATCACACCCATCTTCTCATAACATAGTAATAACTTTACCAGAATATGTATATTTTCTACTACATGTGTTGATCTGTTATTAATAACTGACCACCTTCTACACGAATGATGCAGACTACATCTCTGCCAGTTACTCAACCTTATGAACCACCCAGTTCAGACACAATATACACAATATAATATCTCCATCCTGCACCTACATATTGTATTTTACCAACATACTTTATTTTAGAGTACTAATTTTAATTTTAACTACAAGTGATATACTGCTTTAATATATCATTTTAAATGATATGGGATCCCATAGAGTGCGCACTTTCTGTGTACCTGGACCGTCTTCTACTTTGGCCTGATGATGGCTGTTTTACAGCCAAAATGTGTTGCCTAAAAGTTAATGACAAACTTTTGTCAAGTTGTTGAACATGCGTGTTGTGTTTTTAGACGGTAATAAAATATCACTGTATTATTACAACAGGATAGCTCATATTAAAATCAGAAATAGACCTAAATCCAGTCAAAATACAACAATATACAGAGAGTTCTCATTTTATGCCAGGATTATATTCCTGAAAAGTATTGCGCAAATCAAACACAAAATTCCTATTTACAACAGTGTATTTCCTGGGGGTCAGGGGATTGACCTCTTCACCCTGTGTAGTTCATGACTATACCAGTTGTGGATATATAGACCTGTAGAGTATATATGTACTGTATATACAGTATATATACATTTCTATACATGAGACTCACATCCATAATTTTTGGTATGGTTCATTCTGATACCACTGTGGTAATCTTGCTACACCAAAAGTTTATTTCCTGATTTAGCACTTTCTTTAATTCTATCAGCAATATCAGGAATCTCTTGTACACCGCTATGAGTGAATCTAACATTATGGCATATTTGAGTAAAAAGAGACAAACTTGATGCCACTTGTTTTAATATTACTTTATTCAGTGCTCAACATGTTTCGGATGTTAATACATCCATCCTCAGGAGCATGCGACTAATTCGTTGAGTTACTTCATGGGTTGTATCTGTAAGCAGTATAGAAGTGTTGTGTTAGCGCCCTTATTTATTAGGGCATAGTTGGTCTTGATTATGGCATATGTTAACAATTCATTCACCTTTTTCAAGTCATCTTATTACCTGTAATTTCTCTTCAATACTGATTGTCTTTCCCGATTTTTCACATATTGTGCTAGATGATGTAGATTTATGATTCTCACCCATTTGGTAAGAAAAGCCAAAGCTGTAGTGGGGAAACTACATGAGTCACATGATTATATCACGAATGTGCAGTCCATACACGTGATGGATGGCATAACAGTGACGTCACTTTGTGCTAGCTTCCTACAGAAGAAATGTGTGTGTGGGCAGGTATTACATTTACAATTACATAATTCACATTTCATAGGTCCATTATTTGAACTAAGTTGAATTGAGTATGAAATTGGTCAACATAGTACATTACAATACAATAATTTGATTGCACAATTCTATCTTGTCATAGTACAACAGCTATGTACAATTTACAGTATGAGTGTTACAAATCTCTGAGTATAAAGTTTTGCATATGTACATAATATGAAGTTGACTCTGTTTTACACTTGTTTGTGATCTTTCTTTCCTTAAAAATTTGAACTCACTCTGCACTGCACACAACAAACTGCCACTCTACAACATGCTGAAATATCACCTAATTTATATAACGACATAATTTTACCGAGTGTTTTAACATAAATGTAACTTTAGTTAGGTACTGATAAAGCTCCCTGATGATGGTCATTAAAGACCAAAACATGTAGGAGCGATATTATAGTGTATTTTAATGTAAATTTAAAACTTTTAACCAAGTTAATAAATAGTGTATTTGTTGTTGAGTGAACTACATGGATTTCAAAATGCAGGGTGCAACGATAAAACAAAAAAAAGATAAAAATTAAAAACAATTAAAAAATGATAAAAATTTGAACTCTTCTTCATAGTAGTTACCAGACATAAATTCATTTATCAAATACAAGGCATTTTATGAGAAATTTGTTGGCGTATTTTTGAAGGCCATTGTATTTTCATGTAGTTTACAATGTGTGGTGAAAGTTTATTAAATATCTTTATTGAGGAATAGGAGACACCATTTTGAATTGAAGGTAGTTGTACTGATTGTAAATGAAGTAAATTTTTTTGTCTTGTGTCTTTGCTATGAATTGAAACATTAGCTTGATATTTGTCAGGATTTTTGATGACAAAATAATAATTTCCAGGATATATAAACTTGGTACAGTTAATATTTTTAATTTCTTAAATTTTTCTTTACAAGATGTCCTTTGTCTTAAACCCAGCATCACTCTTATTATTCTCTTTTGCATTATAAATGTGTTATGTAAGTTTGTAGATGAGCCTCACAAAATTATTCCAAATTGCAACCATGACTGAAAATGTGCGAAATAAACTGTCTTTAATGAGTCTATAGAGTCAGATAATAATATAAATTCTTCATCATATATCATGCTGTAATCAGTATCTTCAGTAATTTTTCTGTGTAGAGTTTCCTTGATAAATGCTATCTAAATGTATACCAAAGAATTAATTGATTCTGTAAGAGTAAGATTTTGATTATCAAGTATTTTTTGAGTCAGTTATAGCCAATGAAAAGTAAAATACAGATGATTTATTCTTATTCAATACAAGCCATTTTTTTTAAATAATTCAGAAGTGAGTTGAAGAGTTAAATTTACTTCTTTCTGTAAGTCTTTATACTTAGTAGATGTTACAATAATATTAGTGTCATTGGCATATACTATGGTGAGTGAGAGTTTATCCATGATTTTTGGGAGATCATTAATGTATATGTTAAACAGTATGGGCCCCCTAGACAACCTTGAGTAACTCCACACTTCATTGACTCCCAGTCTGACTGAAAATAATGGGTTGCTGTGTATTTTAAGTATACTCTCTGTCTTCTAACATTTAGGTAAGACCTAAACCAATTTCAGATTATGCCTGTCACCCTATAGTGTTCCAGTTTAGACTCATGCAGTCACATGCCTTAGTTATGTCACAGGATATGCAAGCAATGTATTGTTTGTTATTCCATGCTTCCTAAACAGAATTAATAAGTTCATGGATGGCATTATTGGTTGATACTCCATCTCAGAAACCATATTGTTCTGAAGTTAATATGTTACACATTCCTAGATGTTGCTTTTTAATCTTCTAGATATTACAATTTCCATGATTTTTGAGAATCCTGTAAGTAGAGAAACAGGTCTGTAATTTGAAATTTGTGATCTATCTCCATTTTTATAGATTGGTTTTATGATGGAGTATTTCAACTGGTCTAGGAATATTCCTTGTGCCAGTGACATATGAAGAAGGTAGGCAAGGGTTGTACAAATATTATCGCAACCTCCTTTCATAATTTTATTAGATATTCCATTGCAACTGCTTGAATTTTTATTCTTTAAGACTTTAATTGTACATTTTACTTCAGATTCAGTAATAGGAATATTAAGTCAGGAAATCCTTGAGGGAATGCTCCTTAAGTGAAAATTTGGTAGATTCATTATTAGTTTATTGTATCCTTAGTTCATCATTTATATTTAAATCATATTTAGTAAGTACATTGGTGACATTGCTACTCTTAAGGAATTGTGTATGCCAAATGGTGTTAAACTGAAAATTACAGCATACAGTCAAAAAGTCGTGTAAATTTTCAGGTCACATTGAAGTGTAATTTTGCAAAAAGAAGTGATGTAAAAGGAGACCCACTAGTATTTATTTTATGGATCAGCTACATGTATGAACCAAACATGGTCGTCAACAGGATGGTTACAGGATGAAAAGACAAATACGTGCACAGTTGTATTGGGATTGAGATCTGAATACCTAACATACATTATTATGTAACATTACCTAACAAAGACAGGTAGTTTTGGAAATAATAATGGTAAAAATGCAATTGTGTAGGTTCTAAACAGACTGGAGCAATGAAATGTAAAAGTAATATGGGTTGAAAATGTTAGAAAATAGAGAATGTAAGCACTTCTTGGGTTAACAGCTTGTAGGTACCAGTTCAGAGTAGTCCCTTTTTCAAGTGTAGATATGTTTCTTGAAGAGAGAGGGTGGATGAGATGGATCATTATTTATATTACAAATATGTGTTAAAATTGTTATGTGCTTGTACAATGCATTGGATGATTTCTTTTTGATATTTATTATTTATCCATACCTCTTTCTTTTATATTTTATAAATATATTATTATGAGACAGAATTTATGTATTATGTTGCAAATAATTGTGGCACATCTTGTTATGATGGTGCCTTCAAGGCTTTCAGACAATACCAAAAAGAGATGTGCCACTCACTATATTAACCAACAAAATGCACTATATAAAATACATTTAAGCTCAAACAATATGTCAATTCATGTTAGGTGCCAGCTTCTACATGTTTCAGCACCATCCTCAGGGAGTTTAATAGCAACAAAGGATCATAAGTCCAATACATAATTTAGCTAAAGTACATGTTGGAATTATGATCCTTTCTTGTTATTAAATTTCCTGTGGTTGGCTCTTTGGTGCCGAAACATGCAGGAGTTGGCACTTAACAAACATGAATTGTGTTTTATTATATTGTACATACTGCATTTTGTTGGTTAATATATTGAATATAAAAAAGTACTCGATATGATATAAAATTCAGAGATGTGCCACGTCTGATTACAACATATTATGTAAAGAGTGTCTCACAATAATAGGTAGGTCTTCAGACACCACCAATAAGAGACATGCTACATCTGTTTACAACATGCTATGTAAAGTATGTCACAATATACAAAAATTTGCATGATTAATATTTCAGGAGAAATAATCCATAACATTGTACAAGCATATACCAGTTCCAACACGTTTGTAATATAAATTAGAATGACCCGTGTAATCCACCAGTCTCTTCAAGGAAGGTATGTACATTCAAACAAGGGACCACTATAAACTGATATCTATGGGTCGTATCCTAAGAAGTATCAACACTCACTATTTTAACATTTTTTAACCTATGTTATTACTCATATCATTTTAAATCTTACACAGTTGCAATTTTACCACTTTTATTCCCAAGGCTACCCACCCTTTGTTATCTGTTTATTTATATAAAAATATATCAGTTATTGAGATCTCATTCTGTCTCTTCATTCTTATAACCAGTCTGAACGCGTTTGGTCGAAACGTAATGGATCTGTAAAATGACTGTATGGTAGAGTGAATGGTTTTGAAAGAGGTATAATGCTGCTTGTCTTTTTCAAGGTGAGCTTAGCAGTGACCATGTGTTGCCATATGCTATTTTGGACATTGTGAGTTCACCTACATGTGCAGTAGATCCTCTGTCGAAGGGGTTAATAAGTGGGGGCATTTGATAAACGTAAATATCCATTACTGACAAAAGTATATTTAACAACCTATAAGAATGCCATTATATTGAAAATAATTTGGTGTTGTAAAGAATGTCATATGAGGGGGTGCTGATAAACCCTTAGCCCGACCAGGAAGAAAACAAGCTACAGCGACCAAACTCCGGATTTATTCAACATACTCCTAACAAAGCTCAATACAATTCTTAGCCCGTTGCTCTAACTTTTGTAAGCCACTAAAAAAAAAAAAAACAGAAGGTTGTCTGTCCAGTCAGGTCTCCGCGGCAGCAATGTCCTCCACGTCGGAAGAAAAATGGCGACCTTTCAATTGTCTTTTCAGTCCAGGGAGCAGGTGGTAGTCCAATGGGGCCAGATCTGGAAGAATAGGGTGGGTGATCAAGACACTGGAAGCCCAGGTAGGCCACTTTCTTCTGGGTTGCAAGTGGCCAGTGAGCCAGGGCATTGTTGTGCAAGAACAAGGCCCCCTTGGTTACCTTCCCACGGTGTTTTTCCTTCAAAATATCTTTCAGTTGCACCAGCGGAGATGAGTAATACTCGGCGTTGATAGTTTGGTCCTTTGGAAGATAATCAGTGAGGAGGATGCCGTCTTGATCTGATAAAATCGGGGCGAGAACTTTTCCAGGGGATCTTTGCACTCGGAATTTTTTTGGGCATGGTGGGCTGCTATGCCGCCAATCCATTGATTGTTGCTTTGTCTCCGGGTCATAGTGATATAACCAGGTTTCGTCCATGGTCACCAATCGCAACAGGAAAACGTTTGTATCGCGCCTAAAAAAATGCCAAAAAATTCTCAGATGACTGGCACCATTGACGTTTTTGATCCGCTTTCGGACATTTCAGGACCCACTTCATGGAGAGCTTCCACATGTCCAAATCTTCATGAATGATGGACCCCACCCGCTCACATGAGATGCCCAGTTGCTCAGCTATTGATTTAGCTGAAATCCTGCGGTGTTCCAAGATTAGTTCGTGAATTTGATCAGTAATCTCTGGGGTGGTCACTGTTTTGAGTTGTCCTGGACGAGGCGCATCACATGTGGAAAAATCACCACGTTTAAGCTGGGCCACTCAGTTTTTCATGGTGGCATACGATGGTGCATGTTCCGTAATGTTTCTGTCAGAATAGTGTGAATTTTCTTCGGTGCCTTGCCTTGCAAGGGGAGGGGGACTTGATGACAGATCACGACTCCATGTTGTTGAAATCGCGCGCGTCACCTGACATGCTTCCTTTCAGCCTCTGTGACAAGAAAAGACATGCAATTCGGCACGTGAAAACACCCCTCTTTCCAATGACACTATCGATTCCATCCTACGACATCGGGAAGTAGGTCGGTCTAAGGACTTATCAGCACCCCCTCATAATTTTCAAAGGAAATGTAATGTCATTGCTTGTGAATGTATGGTATGTAAATTATTATTAGAAATTTTAATAATACCCCAGACTCTTATAGGGGCACAACTTCTTGACCCAACCATAGACTGCTTGTTTGTCTAAAGGGTTCATACTGTTTGGTGCGCACACAGAGAGATTCAGTGATGGTGCACGTATTTGCAGTGCCATGCCCTTTTCAAAATCAACCAAAGTCAACCATCATTTGCTTGAAACTCAAGTTTTATATGCTGTGACATTGTGTTGGCAATAGGTTTTATCTCTCCACCTCTTGTGATGATCGTGCACAAACATTCTTCATACTTTGTAATTAGAACTTCATTTAAATGTATTTGTTGTGCTGGATTTGTGTGTTTCCTTGGGTCAGCTTGTGCATATCAGACACTGGTTGTTTTTTCACTCTATAGTCCATTCCTACAGCTGCCTCACTTAACACCTTACTGTACTTGACACTTAAATGCACTTGAGACTTCTTCTTTCCTTAATTTTTGCCTGATACTTAATACTTTTAATGCAAAAGGGGGGGGGGGGGGAATTTCAAAAAAAAAGGAGTTTTTTTAAAAATTTTTTTTTTTGATTTCTGTTCTCTTAAAAAAAAAAAAAAAAGATAAAAAAAAAAACACATTTTTTTTTCTTTTTAAGGCG
>Ga0123355_10015121_pt1 | contig 12110 bp, 6 predicted proteins | sample TergutEmb28metaG_3_FD_89872 | JGI IMG/M metagenome (GOLD analysis project Ga0123355, IMG submission 89872) | Embiratermes neotenicus P1 segment gut microbial communities from Petit-Saut dam, French Guiana - Emb289 P1 | ecosystem: Host-associated > Arthropoda: Insects > Digestive system > Gut ... | reverse complement strand
TCTATTTGTGGATATGCATCATATTGTCAGTGATGAAGTGTCTATCGTGCTATTTATCAAAGAGTTTAGTAGATTGCTAGAAGGTGAGGAATTACCACATCTAGATCGTCAATACAAAGATTATAGTGAATGGGTAAAGCAACAAGACTTCAGCGGATCACAGCAGTATTGGACGGAGTCTTTACAAAACTATCCGGTTTTAGAATTGCCGACTGATTACACGCGTCCAAATGAGCAACAATTTAGTGGTGCGACAGAGAAAATAATGTTAGATGAAGAAACAACAGATAAGATTAAGAAGCTGGTACAAAAATATAATGTGACAGAATATATGTTCTTCTTAGGTTTAATTAGTATCTTACTTGGGAAGTTATCAAACAAAGAAGAACTAGTAATAGGAACACCAGCTAGTTTACGAATCCATAAAGATACTGAGCAGATGTTAGGGATGTTTGTAAATACTTTAGCATTGAAGCTAACCCCATCAGGAGATAAATCGCTTAAGACTTATTTAACGCAAATAAAGGAACAAGTACTGATGGCGCAAGAAAATCAGGCATATCCGTTTGAAGATTTGGTAAGTCAGGTTGTAAAGAAAAGAGATTTATCAAGACATCCGATCTTTGATGTAATGGTTGCATACCAGAATAGTGAAATATTTTTATCACTATTAGAAATTGGCGAACGACAAAGATTTGAGGAAGCGAATGCGGACGTAGCGAAGTTTGATTTGAATTTCGCAGTATTAGATTATGGGAATCAGATAGCAATCGAACTCAATTATGCGACATCATTGTTTAAGAAAGAGACAATACGGATATATTTAGAGCGATTATTGAGATTATTGAATCACATGTTAAAACAAGATCATACGGAATAGATAAGAATTTCTGAATATAAAGGATGTGATGAAAATGAGCTCAATTGGAGCACTAGATTTTTGGCTGGAAGAAGAAAAAGAGTTAATACTATTAGAATATAACAATACATCTAAAAAGCATCCACCACATAAAACATTGTTACGATTATTTGAGGAGCAAGTGAATCAGGCACCAAATAATATTGCAGTAGTATATGAAGAAGAAAAGATAACCTACCAAACTTTAGATGAACGTTCTGATAAGGTTGCTGCTTATCTTCAATCAATTAATATAAAGCAGGCAGATTACGTTGGTGTAAAAGGCAACCGCTGCATTCAAACGATTGTCAATATATTAGGAATTTTAAAATCAGGAGCAGTTTATATTCCAATTGATCCAAACATGCCTGAGGATCGTCAAATAGCAGTATTACAAAGTAGTGGCTGCAAATTATGCTTAGAAGACAATCCCGAATATGAGACTACCAAACATGTCTACACTCCGTTGCGCATTAATAGTAGTCAAGTAGCATATGTGATTTATACATCAGGGAGCACAGGTGCTCCTAAAGGTGTTGTTATTACACATGATGCAGTATGTAACACGATCCAAGATATTAATGAAAAGTTTCGCGTGACATCATCCGATAAGCTATTAGGACTTTCTTCGATTTCGTTTGATTTATCAATATATGACATATTTGGAGCGTTTGCTGTCGGGGCGACACTTTATATGATTCCAGATCTTTATGATATGCGTAACATTGAAAAACTTATCAAAGAAAAAGGAATCACTATCTGGAATTCTGTGCCTTCTACGATGCAGATGTATTTAATTGAAACAGAGTCTGCCCTTTACGCAACACCAACCATCCAAAATACACTTAGGGTGGTGATGTTTAGTGGTGATTATATTCCCTTGACATTGCCTGATCAAGTAAAAAAGGCATTTAATGGTGTCAAAGTCATAAGTTTAGGCGGAGCAACAGAAGCTTCTATCTGGTCTATTTATTATCCAATTGATGAAGTTTTGCCTTCATGGAGTAGTATCCCTTATGGTCGTCCTTTGGCTAATCAAAAAATATATATCTTAGACACGCAAGGTGAATTGTGTCCACTTGGTGTTGAAGGTGATATTTGTATAGGTGGTCGTGGTCTTTCTATTGGATATTTAAATGATGTGAAAAAAACAAATGAAGCATATTTTATGCATCACGAATTTGGGCGCCTTTATCGAACTGGTGATTGCGGCATTATGCATAAAGAGGGTTATGTAGAGTTTCGAGGAAGAAAAGATGATCAGGTAAAGATCCGTGGGTTTAGAATTGAACTGGGAGAAATTGAATGTATCCTTAGACAGGTAGATAATATTGAAGATGCAGTGGCGATTGTAAAAGAAGATGGAATGGGAGAAAAAGCAATCCATGCTTATTTTGTTTCGAAAGAGACATTAGATATTGCCACAGTTCAAGATGAATTGCGAAGCGACTTACCGGAATATATGATCCCGACTTATATGAAACAGCTGGAGAAAATGCCTCTTACTGCTAATGGTAAGTTAGACAAGAAAAATTTACCAGCCATAGAACTTATAGGCGAAAAAGAATATGTCATGCCAAGAACTGAAGTAGAAGTAATTTTAAGCACCGTTTTTACAGAAGTACTAGGTGTAGAACGTGTAAGTATTACTGACAGCTTTTTTGCAATTGGCGGTGATTCAATTAAAGCGATCTCAGCTGTGTCGAAGATGAGAGAAGCAGGCTATGATTTGAATGTTAGAAGTATAATGAACAGACAAACAATTGAAGCAATAAGTGAAGAAGTGGAAGTAGCCAAAGAACTCATCTATGAGCAAGGAGAAGTAGTAGGAACAGTAAAACCGACTCCGATTATTCAAACATTTGAAAATTGGAATTTACCAGAGCCCCATCACTTTAACCAGTCGCTACTGGTTAAAGTTGATGGCAGGGCTCATGAAGTAGAAAGTGCCATCCAATCTCTAGTGAGACAACATGATATTCTAAGGGCAGTTTATGGAGAAAAAAATCTTCTAATTTTGGAGAATGACCAAAAACGCTATGAATATGAAGTATTTGATTATCAAGAGGAACTCAATGTTAAACGCAAGATCGAGCATGTATGTGAGACAAAGCAAAGAAGCATGAACTTAGAAAAAGGACCTTTATTCAAATGTGTTCTATTTCAACTAAAAACAGGTAATTACCTATTTTTGTGTTTACATCATTTAATTATTGATGGTGTGTCGTGGCGGATTTTAATAGAAGATCTTCACAGTGGTATTGCACAACAAAAAATGGGAGAAGAAATTAAGTTGCCGCAAAAAACTGCCTCTTTCAAAGAATGGTCAGAGTTATTAAATGAGTATAAAGAGAGTGAACAATTACATGAGGAACGGTCATACTGGGAAATAATAGAAGAAGAAATGAAAGACGGGCGCTATAAGGGAGAAGACCAAAAATTTGAACGTGCTTTCAAAAATGTATTCCTTAACTTTAGCAAAAAAGAAACAAGGAAGTTATTAAGAGACAGTGGTGAGGCTTACAATACAGAGATTAATGATTTATTATTGAGTGCACTCGCGTTAACTGTTAAAAAATTGCGGGGACAAGAGAAAGTAACTGTAGTGTTAGAAGGTCATGGACGGGAACAATTACATGAGGAAATTAAAGTTGACAGAACAGTCGGTTGGTTTACGAGTATGTATCCAATTATTTTAAGATGCTATGACGACATAGAAGCAAGTATTATCCAAACAAAAGAGATGTTAAGAAAGGTTCCAAACTATGGTTTTGGTTATGGATTGCTTTCAAACCAGCTGCAAGAAAGTGATATTAGTTTTAACTATTTAGGTCAGTTTGGAGAAAATGAAGAAGACGACTTCAGCGATGAAACCGGAACAGCTGTAGCGAGAAAAAATGTCTTTTTTGGCATTATGGTAAATGGTATGGTGCAAGGTAATCAGTTAAAGTTCACGATTTCTTATGATCAAAGCAGATATAATGTGGAAGAAATTCATCAGTTTGCTACCGTTTATGGAGAAACACTTGTAGAAGAAATTGATCACTGTTTTACAAAACAAGAGGTGACTAAAACACCTTCTGATTTTTCTTGGAGCAAAGCTACTGATGATGCGCTTGACATTTTAAATGATATTTTTGGAGGTATATAAGATGAGCAGTAAGAAAAACAATGAATTCGAAGATATTTATCCGCTGACACCTATGCAAGAAGGTATGTTATTTCATTATTTAGAGAATTCAAATTCAACATCATATGTGCTCCAAAATATTCTTAACGTTAAGGGGTCATTTGATTATCAAGCGTTAGAAAAAGCTTTAAGTTTCCTTAGTAAACGCTATGACGTCCTTCGCTCTGCTGTTGTGCATGAAGGTTTGAAAGAGCCGGTTCAAGTCGTATTACAGGACAGAGAGATAACCTATGATTATATTGATATAAGTCAGTTTTATTTGATGGATCAAGGCGATGAGGTTGACGGAATTATTGAAGATGATTTGAAAAAAGGTTTTCATTTTATTGAAGATAGTTTAATGAGATTAACACTTGTTAAAACAGCTGCCGATAGCTATAGAATGATTTGGAGCTTTCATCATGTGATTATGGATGGCTGGTGTATGACATTTATTTTCAGAGACTTTTTTAAGTATTATTCTATGCTAGCACAGGGGCGAAGTGAGGAAATGGTGCTAGCAGAAGTAGAGGAGCAAAAAATAAGAGGGGGAAAATACGGCGACTATATGCAGTGGCTGGAAAAACAAGATAAAAATATAGGGCTTTCATATTGGCGGGAGCTGTTAGCAGGATATGACGAGGTCGCAAAAATTGAAAGTGCCGATCGTCGTCTGCTTAAAAACAAAGAACAAATGAACCGCTTGCGGATTAGTTTAGAAAATGCAGCAAGTCAAAAATTAATCGAGCAAGCTAAAGTACATCAAGTTACAATTAATACAGTAGCAGAGGCAGCGTGGGGGATTGTACTGCAAAAATATAACCATATCAACGATGTCGTATTTGGAAAAGTTGTATCTGGAAGAAATGCAGATGTTAAAGGCATTGAAGACATGGTTGGATTATTCATCAACACAATACCTGTGCGTGTTACATGTGATGATGAAACGACAGTAAAAGATTTGTGGTACAACCTCCAAAAACAAGGAAATGACGGAACGCTTTATCACTATTGTTCTCTAGCGGAGATACAAAGAGATAGCGTGCAAGGTAGTGAGCTGATTCAAACATTATTTGTGTTTGAGAATTATAATATCGACACAGATCAATTGAATAATGAGATGGAAGGTTTAGCTGTTGAGATGGAATCTGGCAGAGAGCAAACCAATTACGATATCAGCATAAGCATGTATGGCGACGAAAATACACTACATGCGGATGTACTGTATAATCCGCGGAAATATCAAGAAAAAGAGATGAGATGGCTTTTAGAAAGACTAGAGCAAGTGTTGATCCAATTTAGTGAGGACACAACAGTTAAGATAAAAGATATCGCGTTTACTAGTAAAACAGATTTGTCACAGATATTAAACAGCTTTAACAATACGACGAGAAACTATCCGAAAGATAAAACCGTGGTAGAGTTGTTTGAAGAACAAGTTAAAAAGATCCCAAATCATGTTGCGGTCGCATACGGGCACAGGCAATTGACTTACCGAGAGCTAAATGAGAGAGCAAATCAAGTGGCTCATCTATTAAGGAGCAAGGGTGTTGGTAGAGAAAGCCTTGTAGGCATCTTCAGTGAGCGAAGCATAGAGATGATTGTTGGTATTTATGGGATTATTAAAGCAGGGGGTGCTTACGTTCCGCTAGACCCAGCTCATCCATCTGGGAGAATTGCGTACATGGTAGAAGATTGCGACCTCAGCTTAATTTTAACTTATCGCACAGGGATTGAGACTGAAAGAGAACTTATTGATTTAGGTGATTCTGAAGTTTTTGAGGGTATCTCAAAGCAGGACTTGCCGCTAATTAATACGCCAAATGATTTGCTTTATGTGATTTATACATCAGGAACAACAGGCAAGCCTAAGGGGGTAATGATTGAACATAGAGGTGTAGTGAATCTTGCAATACAGCCAAACTATATCAATCTTGACACAGAGACAATCCTACTTCAAACAGGCTCCATGTCATTTGATGCCTCAACTTTTGAACTTTGGGGAACATTCTTAAACGGTGGTAAAATAGTTCTTTTACCTCAAGAAATTTTATTAAACGCAACATTACTAAAAGAAGAAATCATTAAAAATGACATTAACACCATGTTTGTTACGACAGCATTATATAATCAACTGATAAATCTAGACATTTCGATTTTTGATTACTTAAAACATTTATTATTCGGAGGAGAGGCAACATCAGAGGAACATGTGAGGAAGTTGATCAATAGGAACAGGTCGATAAACTTCTCTAATTTATATGGACCAACAGAAAACACAGCCTTTTCGTTGTATTATCCGATTAAAGTTGAAACATTAAAAGAAAAAACTCCAATAGGGCGTCCGGTATCCAACACACAGGCCTATATCATGAACGGCTCTACTTTATGTGGGGTTGGTATGGCAGGGGAGTTATGTGTTGCAGGAGATGGAGTAGCACGAGGATATTTAAATCAACCCGAACTAACGGCAACTAAGTTTATTAATAATCCGTTTGGTGAAGGGAAGCTGTATCTGACAGGAGATTTGGCAAAATGGTTACCTGACGGAAATATTGAGTACTTAGGCAGAATAGATGAACAGGTGAAGATCCGAGGGTTTAGAATAGAGCTAGGAGAAATAGAAAACGTCTTAAGAAACCAGGCAGGTGTTACAAGTTGTGCTGTCATAGCAAGAGTTGACGCAACAGGAGATAAAGGATTATCTGGTTATGTAGTGTCAGATGTAGAACTTGATATGGATGTTTTAAGAACAGGACTCACAAAGGTATTACCAGATTACATGATCCCAACTTATATGATGCAAATCAGCAATATACCGTTATCACCCACAGGAAAGCTTGATAAGCGAGCTTTACCACTAATAGAAGCAGTCGCGACGGTTGAATATGTAGCACCGACAACGGAAATGGAAGTAATGATCTGTGATGCTTTTGCCTCTGTATTAGAAGTAGAGCGAATTGGAATTCATGATGGATTTTTCCAGATGGGTGGGCATTCATTGAAAGCAGTTCATCTTATCAATCGGATTGAAGAAATAACAGGAATGCAATTACCAGTTAATTATATTTTTGAATCTCCAACTCCGATGCAGATAGCAACGATCATCGATAACAGAATAACCAACTTTCAAATGATAGATACAACAACTAATGATGATGATAATATCAAATTTAAGAATATAGAAGGAATGCAAATTTATTTAGAAAAGCAAGTAAATCAATTTGAATCCGATGTCATTAAAGGAAAAATAGTTAAACAATACCCTATTTCAGCTGTACAGGAGTTTTCGCTTGAGATAGGACTTACTTATAGTGGAACAATCATTGAATTTAATCATAAAATGAATATCAAACGTTTAAAAGATAGTATTAAAAAACTTATAAGTGTTTCTGGATTGCTAAGAAGTGTTTTAGTAGTACAAAATGATAAAGTAGTGATCCAAGAATTTGAAACATTAAATGATTACGATATTCCTTATATAAATATAAGTAATAAATCGAAAAGAACTAAAGAAAAATTTATTAAATACGTCGTAAAAAATTTCTATGGAAAAAACAAGAAAGTAGATCAAAGTTTATATGAAAAAATATTGTATAGTGTTATGATTATTAAGGAAGAAAGTGATGTATATCGAGTATTCATGCCAGCAAATCATTTGATTTTTGATGGTATGAGTGGTGAGATTATGAAAAATAAGTTAAAAAATACCTACTATAATGATGGTGACTTAGATAATATTAGCAACGATCTTTCTTATATAGACTATATTAATCAAATAAATAAAGGTCCACAAAACATTACCGATGATGAACTCATTAATAGCTTCGAATTAATGAAATTTAGCAACAGGATGGGCAGACTTTTTGAGCATGATGATCAGTTTGAATATAGAGTAATAAAAATCTCTACAGACAAGGATTTTAAAAACCTTAACTCACAAATGTTATTTGAATTAGCTAGCCAGCTTTTCTTAAAAGTAATGCATCATAATTTTGGTCATACTGAAATACCATTCTTTATGTTTCATACAGGAAGGCGTTATGAAAAGCAGAAATATTATCATACCATCGGAGAATTTATTGATATAATTCCTTTTCAATTAGAAGATTTAGCGGATGGGTTTTCTAAAATAAATGAGAAAAATAACTTAATAGGAGAAAAAAATATTCATTTCACAACATTAATAAAGAATAAAGACGTGAGTAAGAAATTTCCAAAAACAAACAATATGCTAAACATATCAAGTGTGGAAATAAGCACAATCCCTAAATTTAACTACTTAGGTTTATATGAAGTAGGTGAAGCAGAAGAACTTTTAATTACTGGAGCGAAGGATGATGCTCAATATATACAAGATCGTATGTTTGATATTTCTTATAGAGAGAAGGATATCTATATTTTAACTTTCTGTAAAGTGCGCGGTTTCTTTAGATTAAATAAAGAGCTACAAGATTATGTCAATAATATTAAGAAATTATAAAGATCTATTCAGTAAAAGGAAGAGTCAAAAATGATACTAACTTACGAGCTACATCATATTAAAGATACAAGACTGACAAAAAACAATGTTTTTTTAATCTTTGATAAAAAGACAAAAAAGGCTGCTGTTGTAGACCCATCCTATAGTTTAAAGCATATCAACAAAATTATAAAATGCTTTGGTTATATGTTAGATACTATTTTAATTACACACAGTCATCCAGATCACACCTCAAGTGTTGATGCCTTGATTAATCAACACGGCTGTGATGTTTACATTTCAAGAAAAGAAGTTGAATATTATAGTTATCGTTGTAAAAATATGCAAATGTTTGAAGATCAACAACTGATTAACGTTGGGGACACTATTGTCAAATGTTTGTTAACACCGGGTCATACGGCTGGAAGTGCGTGCTTTTTATTGGAAAAAAGCTTGTTTAGTGGCGATACTATTTTTATGGAGGGGTGTGGCATTTGCAGTGGCTCTGGGGCTTCTGCTGCGGCCATGTTTGATAGTATCATGAAAATAAAAGAGCAAGTTTCAGATACTGTTTTAGTGTATTCTGGTCATACGTATGTTGTAGATCCAGGTCAAAGTATTGAATATTTAAAAAGAAATAATATTTATTTTAATATTAATGATGTAGAAACATTTGTTAGCTTTAGAATGAGAAAAAACCAAAAAAACTTATTCACATTTCAATAGTTAGAGGATAATTTAATTTAAATGTTCGAAATAATGGTGATGTACGAAATGAGTAAAAGGTTAGTTTTGTGATGAAATCTAAAATATAATTGTTTGTCACAAAACAATGGAGGAGATACAATGATTGCAAGTATGAAAAATATCGTCAAGTACTATAATGATGAACATCTCGCACTTGATGGTTTAAGTTTAGAAATTAATGACGGCGAAATTTTAGGTTTATTAGGTCCCAATGGTTCTGGTAAAACGACAGCGATTCATATTCTTTGTGGTTTGCTTAATTATGATATGGGAGATGTCAAATTATTTGGCAGGCCTCAAGATAGGAAGGACTTTGAAATACGGAGAAAGATGGGATTAGTAACACAAGAGGTAACTGTATTTAAAGAGCTGACTGCAAAAGAAAACCTACAGTACTTCGGTGGTTTGTATGGATTAAAGGGGCAAGAACTTGCGGATAACATTGCGGAAGTTCTCGAATTCGTTGAATTATCTGATCGTGCCAATAAGAAGCCTGGAACCTTCTCTGGTGGGATGCAACGACGTCTGAACATTGCTTGCTCACTAGTGCATAAACCCAAGTTATTGATTATGGATGAGCCGACAGTAGCGATTGATCCACAATCCCGCAATCATATTTTGGAATCGGTCAAAAAAATTGCTGCACGTGGAACAACCATTTTATACACATCTCATTATATGGAAGAAGTGCAAGAAATCTGCTCAAGGATAGTTGTCATGGATGCAGGTCGTGTGATTGCTAAGGGTACAGTAGATCAATTAATTAGACTTATTCAACAAGAAGAGAAAGTCCGTATAACACCAGTTTCAGCAACGAATACACTTGCAAATGCGTTAAGAACCGTTGCTGGTGTTCAATCAATTCAGTATATCCAAAATGAATTTGTGATTGCTTCGACACCAGGGAGTGAAAATCTCAATCGCATACTTGAAGTCGCTCAGCATTATGGGGGAGTTTCTAATGTTACAGCAGACAAACCAAATTTAGAAGATGTATTTTTAACCTTAACAGGTAAGAAATTAAGAGATGAGGAGGAGTAATCCATGGGATCATTTTTACTAGTATTTAAACATTATTTTATGCGGACACTTAAAAATAAATTAAGTTTCTTAGTCCAAATTGTACTTCCTTTAGGGATTATTCTGACCCTAATAATGATTAGTGATAACGTTGAAGGTGATTTGTTAGGTATTGTAGAGTCTGAAATAGATGGGTTCAATGTGATGCATACTCACACATCAGTTTCGATGATGCTGTTCTTCCAACTGTTTGGTGGAATGTGGTCGCTAATTTATTTATATGATGACTTGAAAAAGGAACGCCGTTCTCGACTATTTTTTGCACCAGTTAATAAGGTTATTTACCCAATTGCGGCTATAGCCGGAAGCTGGGTGGTTGCAATTTTGCAAGGTTTAATCATAATTGTTGGTCTGAGCATTTTTCTAGATGTTCATTGGGGAAATATCGGCATTTTGATTTTGGTGCTTCTAGGTATTTCATTATTCTCTCATCTTACATATGCACTCTTGTTTACCGCAACTAAGAATTTAAATCAGGCTAATGCGATTGGTTTTGGTTTTGCATTTGTAATGGCTGCTTTAAGTGGAACATTAATTGGTGATTTAAGAACTGTATTTGACAGTGGAATCATAGATTTCTTGTACGAGTGGGGAACACCAATATCATTAGGTAGACGTGCGGTTTTAGATTCGGGAATCATAGGTCTTGACAGTGCTGGTCTCAATATGTCCTCAGCCATTGGTGCCGTAGTTACTTTATATGTAATATCAGCTATTATGGCAGGTCTAGTGGCAAAGAGACAAGATTTTTAAATTTACATGTTAAGTGTGTTAAGATTGATACAATGTAATTGGATTGCAAATAGCAGTTTGATTACATTTTTATTTTTAAATGAAGAAGCTGGGATTTATAGTAGTTTTTTAGAACTCTAAAAAAGTCACCTAAAAAGGCAACTTTAATACTAGCCAGTGTCGACACTGTCTAAGGTTGAAATGGCACACTAGAATGGTGTAGCTGAATTCGGATATCGCCATTATCATCTCTATAAAGACCTAACGACTTCTCTACTCGAATTTCTTCACCGTAACCATCTGTTAAAAAGACAGAGCCCATCCATAAAGCTGTTTCGCCATTTATAATCGAGCGCCCATCATCACCAAACCTGACAGCTGTCCAAGGGCTTAAAGCGAATCCAGTATCTTCAGCATGTAATCCACTGATAAAGTACGATGCGGCATATGCTTCAGTAAACCTAAATGGAACTTCAGCAGCAACCGTAGGTTTAAACAAAACATAGCCATCGACATAGCCATATAGATCATCTAAAACTCCTTGCGCAATTGCTGCATAATCTTCTCCTTCGGCGTACGCTGTACTGATGGCCACTAGCCCCTCTCCCCAAGCAACTTGAAGACCCTCAATCTCTGCTTCCGTAATCGGATCAACCTCTGCTCCATTATCATTGTCACAGGCAACAATTGTAAAAGCTAAGGCTACTGGGATTATGAGCAGTAGTTTTTTAAATGTAACTTTTTTCATATTAAAACCTCCTATATTCTGTTGACATAAAATCAGTGATAACCTATTATAACCTATTTTTTTATTTCTTTCAACACTATTTTTCGCTAATTATCACTATTTTTCAAAAATTGTCAACATTTTTTGGAAACTAACAACGTCAACCTAACTCTAGGGTATCTCTATAAACTACTCATTGCTAGGTTTCGTCCAGAAAGTCGCTAGTCAAGGAAATGGCGACGAAGCATACTGGACGTACGTTAGGAGGTATTGACGCAGGATAGCGGCTTTCTGG
>Ga0123355_10015120_pt1 | contig 12110 bp, 11 predicted proteins | sample TergutEmb28metaG_3_FD_89872 | JGI IMG/M metagenome (GOLD analysis project Ga0123355, IMG submission 89872) | Embiratermes neotenicus P1 segment gut microbial communities from Petit-Saut dam, French Guiana - Emb289 P1 | ecosystem: Host-associated > Arthropoda: Insects > Digestive system > Gut ... | reverse complement strand
GTGCCGCCGTGGTCTGTGGAGTGTATTACTACGTCGTTTTCCTTTAAGGAGTCCATAGCTTCAATTTCTACGCCGTAGGGGTTTTCCGGGGTATCGTAGTCGATTTCCATCCAGCGGAAGGTTCTTGCACGGCCTACTATGGTACAGCAGTTTTCGTCTAAGGGGCGTAAACGCTGGTGCATGGCTTGGCCCCGGCAGTTTAGGTCGTCTAGGATGTCGCATACTGCCGGGACGTATAGGTTTTGTTTTATCCATTGGAATAGTTCTCTGTCGTTTTGCATGTACTGCCTCCATTTCGATTTAGCCCCCTTCCTTGGAAGGTTCCCTTCGGGGCGACGGGTGGCTCGAAGGGCCGGGGGTTGTATATCGGCTTCGAAGCTTAAATGCAACCCCCGCCGCCGTTGGCGGCACCCCCTTCTAAAGAAGGGGGCTTACCCTACCCGGTATTTTTCTATTGCCTTTTCGTTTACCTCAATCCCCAGCCCTGGTGCTTCGGGTACTGTTATCATGCCGTCAGCGTCCATTTTGACTGGATTTTCTATGATATCCCGTAGCATAGGCCCGGAGGATACGTTGTATTCTAAAAATAAACTGCGCGGCAGTGCTGCATTGGCATGTAGGCTGGCGGCGGTTAATAAATCCGTAAGCCATGCATGTGGGCAGACATCTATACCCGCGACTTCCGCCTCCCACATTATCTTTCTAAAAGCCGTAAACCCGCCGCACCGGGATAAATCTGGCTGGGCCACGTCAATTTTGCCTTGCTGGATTAGCTGCCTAAAACCCCAACCAGTAGCCTCCTGCTCCCCGGCGGCTATGCGGATGTTTACACCTGCATCTTTTACTTTGGCGTAGCCTTCATAAGATTCCGGATGAAGGAAATCCTCCAGCCAATAGATGTTAAGCGGCTCCAGCCGGCGCATTAGCTCTATAGCCTCGTAAGCACTTCTGTTATGCTTCCAGCCTGCATCTACCATTAGGGTTATATCATCGCCCACGGCTTTTCTTGCAGCGGCTACAAGGGATATATCCTTTTTCATATCCGGGCCAAAGCTACCCCAGCCAAACTTTATTGCCTTGAAGCCTTTTGTCAAATAATCCTCGCAGGCTTGGGCCATAGCTTCCGGGGTTGGCCTAAACAGGGTGGAGGCGTAGGCCTTTACTTTATCCCGGTACTTGGCACCTAATAGCTTATGCACCGGCCTGCCTGTGGCCTTACCTATTATGTCATGGCAGGCGATATCAAAGCCTGATAATACCTGCATTGCCACACCGCGCCGCCCGTAGTATGCCATGCCGCGGTAGCATATATCCCATAACCGCTCGGTTTCAAAGGGGTCATGGCCTATTACTAAGGCCCTTAAGCCTTCCATCATATCGCAGCCGGTTAGGGGGGCGTCTATGGCCGCCTTGGCTACGTGGGGAGCGGTTTCTACGTCTGACCAGCCTGTAATGCCTTCGTCGGTTGAGACTTTAATAAGAAAGCAGTAGGCTACACCGGGGGCTTCTTCGCTGCCGGTGGGGTTTGTATATAATTTTGGCGCGCCTAGTACTATGTCCTCTACGTTGGTTATTTTCATATCTTTTCAAGCCTTACTAACGCCACTGTACCTGCCGGGATATACACATGAAAATGGAAATCAGGGTGTACATATACTATGCGGTCTTCGGCGGGGGGGAGCTCGGTCATACGGGCGGTTTTCATTTGCGCGGCGGCGGTTTCGTCTATTTTATAGACTTTAAGCCGGTAAATCCCCTCACATGCGTTTTCAAATTGGAACATTGCCGCAAGGTCGACTCCGCCCCGCTCTGCAAAGTTAGTTAAGAAAACAGACATCTTATCATCGCCGGTGGACGCAAATCCTTTAAGGATACCGTCTGTACCGCATAACTCCACCCGCTTTCCAGTCATGGAATACAGCAAATCGTACATAAAATACTGGGGCCTGGTCTTACCGTCTAAGTCCAAAAGTCCCAGCCGGTGTACTAAGTCATTCCAATGCTCGGCCATATAGCGATGTCTCGAATACCAGGGGGCAAACTCCCTGGGGTCGCAGAATTGGTCGTAGATATGATACTGGAAGCTGCCATCTAAGCAGCCGTCTTCATGTAAATCTAAAATAGACATGGCTAAACTGGCGGCTCTTTTGGGGTTGTAGGCAGTTTCTTCAAGGGATAAATCCCATTCGGGGTGTACAAGTGAGACGTTAAACTCTGTCATATATAACTTTATGCTCGGGTCGTGCTTGTCAATGGCATCCCTAATTATACGCCCGCCGCCAACATGGTAGCCAGGGTTATCGTGATAGGCGTTATAGCATGTGAAATCCAGTGGTACATTGTTCATTTTACATAGCTCGGCTACCCGTGCCAGATATTTTGCCGCGCCTTGGTCGCCGCCGGCGTATGACGGCCCGCCTACTTTTATCTCGGGAGGCAGCACCTCACGTATCGCCTCGGCTGTGATTTTGTAATACTCATAAAAGACATCTGGACAGGTAATTAAATAGGGGCAGCCGCCAAGTTCCCCGATATTGGTTTCGTTGCCTATGGCCCAGTGGGTGACATAGGGCTTTTCCTTGCTATAGCGTAGCACCATGGCTTTGATTACATTTTGCCACTCTTCCACATTGTTGGGCATGGAAACGGATTCATCTACAATTGGATACAATACATTTGGCTTAATGCAAATAGACGCCATAATATCGCCGCCCATAGCATGTACTGCATCCATGTATGCGTCCATTTTAGACCAGTCGAAGACTCCATGGTCTGGGTAGATGTAGAAAAATTCCTGTAAGAAAATACGGATAAAACTGGGCTTTAACGCCGCTACAGAGTCCACTACTAACTGCGGTGCTGGCATTGAATGTACCCCGCCTATCCCCATAGAGTGATAGCGCATATCGATGGGGCCTTTGTCCTTGGCCCAGTCTACTTTTAGCTCGCGCCTTTGGGTGTTTGTGAAGCTGTCAATCATGGTGTTGCCTCCTTTTGATTTAAAAGGGGGTACTGCCCCCCCCTTTTGTATTTTGGCGGTTTGGTCCACCCTTCATTGCTGTTTTTTGCATGTATTTTAGTTTATTTGCTGCCGTACTGGTTATTCTAGCTGTTTTTAGGTCAATTATTTAGCTCTAAAACCTCAATTGGGTTCCTATAAATAATGCCTTCAATTAGCTCCTTGCTAACAGGGGGCAGGGCCGTCCCAGCCAGCAAGGCATTAACATTTCTAAGGCCGGTAAGGGTATCTGCGGTAGTAGCGGCAGGATAATCAGAGCCAAAAAACACCTTTTTGTCTGCGCCATACTCCTCTAAAAGGCGCATGGATTGGTAAAACTGAAAAGGCCTGTAATGCAGTGCCGAGATATCCGCATACATATTGGGCTGCTTACGGATAGACGCAATAGCCTCCCCCTCCCAAGGATGCCCCATATGGGCCAGGATTACTTTAAGATTAGGGTATTCGCAACAAATCTGCTCCATTAGAGCGGGGCGGGCGTACTCTAGGGGCACACCGCTGGCAAAAGTGGTGGCCATATGGGTGATAATGGGGAGGTTATGCCGCTGGCAGTAGGTATAAATTAACCGGTACCGCCCGTCATGGGGGTGAATGCCTTGATAAATGGGGCCTAGCTTTATCATCTTTGCGTTAAGCCGCAGGTGTACATCCTCTAATTGGTCCATAAAATCCCCATCCAAAGGGTCAATGGAAGCTACAAATATATATCGGCTGGGGTTGGTTTTGGTAAAAGCTGCGACCCTGTCATTGCAAGATAAAAAGCCGGTAGCCTTGGCCCGTATGCCAAAGACAAAGGCCTTGTCTGCTATAGATGTATCCCGGATAAAATCCTCTTGGCTGCGCTTCCAAAGCTCTTCGTTTACGCAACGGCGGATGTCCGATTTTAGCCTATCGGATACCTCTGTTTCATAGTCAATTAGATGGGTGTGCATGTCGATTATCATATGGACGCTCCTTTATCCGCAAATATTTCAAGCATAGCCCGTACATTCTCCATAGGCACATTAGGCTGGATATTATGGCTGGGTGCCAGTATAAACCCGCCATCCCGGCCCAAAACCTCTACAAGCCTGCTAATTTCCCCCTTAAACTCATCAGGGGTGGCCTTTACAATAAGCTGCTGGGTATCCACCGCCCCCCAGAAGCTAAGCGCGTCACCAAAATCCCTTTTAAGCATAGCGGGGTCCATTTTAGCAGCACTGGTTTGCACTGCCTGCAAAATATCAATACCCGTTTCAATCATATGGGGCAGCAAATCATAAACACTGCCGCATACATGCTGAAAAATCTTGGCCTTGGTTTTAGTTTTGATAAAGTCATAAATCCTCTTATGATATTTTTTGATAAGATTAGCATACACTTCCGGGGATACAAAGGGCCTGTCCTGCATCCCTACATCATCCCCTTGGCCACATACATCCACCAGATGCCCTATTTCGCTTAAAAGTGCGTCCCAGTAACCGATAGTGTTTTCCGTAAGGGCATCAAGCAACGTTTCCGCCATATACTCGTCCCCATATAAGTCGCATAAAAAATCTTCAAACCCGCGCACCCAGCAGCCCCCCTCAAAGGGGCCTATTGCGGGGATATCTAAAAGTACTGCCCTGCCCGTATCTCGGGCCTTAGTGGCCGCTTCCAAAAGGCCATCTGTACGCCCGGGGGCGTAAGGGTCAGGCCAGGGGTGTTTTCTTATCTCATCAGCGGAAATTGGCCCGGATAGAGGGCGTTTTACGATATCATAGTAGAATGAAACCGGCTTAACAACGCAGCCGAAGGCATCTATATAAGAGCCGTCTTCAAACATCTCCCCCCTGTGAACCCACTGTGACTTTGGCCAAACCGTGGCAAAATCCGGGTTAATCCAATCAACTATCTGCCTGGGCGTTTCCACCATGCCCATTACATAATGGCGCACCTGTACCTTGGCGGGCTTATAGCCCATGAAGGCGTCAAAATTCTCCTTTGCGGCCATTGTCATGCCGTCAACGATAGAGCTGCCAAAACTGATGGGGCAAGTACCCGGTTCGCGGTGGTTAAGGGCGGTTAAAACTCGTTCTCTTGCGGTCATAATGGCTCCTTCACATTTATGTTTTTCATCCCAGGATGCAAAATGCTTATACCACGAAAAAGACAACCCTACAAGTTTTTCTTATCAGTGTCACTTTCCGGTTCTGGTCGAAAATGATAGAACTTGAAAAGTAACACACTGCACCTAGGGGGGCTTATCCCCAAGACGTAAGCACGCAAAGATGCTTGCAGGTGCTTTCAGATGTTGTGTATAATCAAGCTGCCAAGCAAGATAGCAAAATGCACAAAGGTTCAAATTCGAAAAAATGCTGAGCTATGACAGCAAAGTATGCTATTACTCCTATGTAACAAAGTTGGAATTTCGTGTATTAACAGATAGAAATATATGAGCTGCGAAGGAGGAAAGATGCTTCCAATGAAAGACCTAATAATCCTAGGAATAGACATCCACGGCTTGGAAATTGCGGATATCGTAAACTCAATAGGAGAATACCGCATAATAGGCTTTATAAGCGGCTCCGATGATTTCCCGTCATCCCATGGCGGATATCCGGTTTTAGGCAACGCCAGTGCCCTGGCTAATTTCCCCCACGCCATGAGAGTACCAATGCACACCTGGAAAGATACCGACACAATAAATTGGGTAAATATCATAGCCCCCTCAGCTTTTATCGCATCTACGGCAAAGCTAGGGGTAGGCTGCGTTATTTACCCAAATTGTTTTATTGGCGCAAAAGCGAAGCTGGGGAACGGTGTTTTTATGCTGTCCGGCAGCATTGTTAACCATGATAATATAATCGAAGATAGGGTCATAATAACTTCCGGGGTTTCCTTGGCTGGCAGTGTTACAGTAAAATCGGGGGCCTATCTTGGGCAGGCGTGTAATGTAAGGCAGTATTTGACTATAGGCCAAAAAAGCACAGTAGGAATGGGCGCAGTGGTGACGAGGGACGTCCCGGATAATGTAACCGTAATTGGCTGCCCCGCTAAGCCATATGAAAGAGGTCAAAAACAATGATAAAAAACCAACAAGAAACCATAGCCCGCAACAAATTATTTTTAAATCGGCAGCTAACGGGCGGCATACTATTCAAATCAATAGTAGCCAACAACCCCCACGCCCTAACCGATGCAAGGGATAATAAGTGGAAAGAGCGAGAATGCCTAGCCGTTTCCGACAAGGAATATGTAATAAAGCACTGCAAAGCCCAAGCGCAGGTTTATCAACACATAGACGACGACACCATAGTAGAAGGCTATCCGACTCTGCACTTCGGTGAGTCATTTTATCCGGCAATGCTGGGGGGGCAAGTTAAATTTGTAGGCACCCAGTATCACACATGCTCTGGGGCTGAGCCCATAATTTTTGGCCATGAGGATTTAGAAAAACTAAGCGGCTACAAAAACCACCCCTGGACAAAAACATTTGAAGAATCCGCCAGGTATTTCGCAAAAGAAACAAACGGGGCCTTCTGGCTGCAATATCTAATAACCATAGACGCCTTAAACCTGGCAGTAGAGCTATTAGGCACCACAGAGGCATACGCCAAGGTAATAGAAGACGAAGGCCTTATAAGAAAAATCATGGACTTTGGTATAGAATTTAACGAATGGTTCTACAAGCTGCAAAAGGAAATATACCAAGAAAATAACCGCCAAGCCCTATCCGACCCAGAGCTGTACGAGCTGTACGACAAAACCTGGTACAGCATAGACGCATACGACCTCACAAGCCAGGAAATCTACAAAGATATGGGCTTCGAGTATCAGCAAGAGCTAATAAAAAGGGTAGGGGGCGGGGTACTTCATACCCATGGTACAGGCCTGCTAAAACATCTCCCGATGCTGGTAAAATTGCAGGGGCTTGGAGTTTTGCAATTGGGGCGGGATTTATACAATGGCGATGAAGTTAGTCCAAGTGAGTTTCATAAGGTGCGGGAAGCGGCAGGGGATATCCCGTTAAGGATTATGATAAACAAAGAGGAATTTCAAAACGGGATAAAAAACCGCAATCTGCCCGGTGGCGCAGAGTATATCTGCTGGGTTAGCGATATAGAAGAAGCCAATAAGCTGGCATATATGGCGAAGGAGTATAAGATATGAACATTCTAGCCGTAGGCGCGCATCCAGACGATTTAGAAATTCTATGCGGCGGTACCCTAGCCAAATACGCAAAGCAAGGCCATAAAGTGATGATGGCCGTGCTAACCAACGGCAACATGGGCCATCCCGATATCGCCCCAACAGAAATGGGGCAAATCCGCAAAAAAGAATTTGAAAATGCGGCGGCCATAATAGGTGCAAAAACCATATGGATGGACATAGACGATGAAATGAGCGTAGTAGACTTACCATCTCGCCTGGCCATGGTAGACGTACTAAGGCAATCCGCCCCAGACGTAATACTAACCCACAGCCCGCAAGATTACCATGTAGACCATAAAAACACATCCCAGTTAGTATTCGAGGCAGCCCCCCTGGCCTGCGTTTATAACATAAAACGAGACTTGCCATCCTTGGATAAGCAGCCGCTGATATACTACTTCGACACCCTAGGTGCAGTAGGCTTTATGCCCACAGAATATGTAGATATTACCGACACAATAGAAACAAAAATAGCCATGTTCCGCTGCCATGTATCCCAAGATGAATGGATGCGTGAAGCCACTGGTTTTGACGTATCCGAGGTTGTAAACTGCGTAGCCAAGGTGCGAGGCTATGCCGCCGGGGTGCAGTACGCAGAAGGGTTTACCCGGTTGGATGCATGGTATAGAGGGACGACAACAAGGGTTTTGCCGTAAAATTACGATGATTACACTTATTATGAACAGGAGCAAACATCATGATAAACTTCCCATGGGACAAAGACACCTCTAATGAAAAATCAGCATTATGGTTTTTAGGCCAAGCAGGATACATGCTAAAATCCGGCGGCATTACCGTTTTAATCGACCCATATCTAAGTGATAGTGTAGGCAAAACCGCGCCCCTTTTCGCAAGGGCCTATCCCATCCCGGCAGACCCATCTAAAATTAAAGCCGATATCTTCATAGTAACTCACGACCATTTAGACCACCTGGACCCCGACACCATTTTGGCATATCCCCACAAGGAGTCTACAATATTTGTATCCCCCCGCCACGCTGCTAAAAAACTATTAACCCTAGGCATCCCCAAAAAAAATATAACTATAGTAGACCACGGCGACACCGCAGAGGTCTTGGGTGTAAAAATCCAAGGGGTTTTCGCCCTGGCAACTAGCCCGGATGTACTGGATACCACCGGTTACCTGCTAACCTTTAAAAACGGCAAAACCGTATACCATACATCAGATACAGCTTACTGTGATTTACTGCTGGCCGCAGCCCCCTACGCTGATGTGCTTTTGCCCTGTATAAACGGCAAGTTTGGCAATTTAAATATTGCCCAGGCAGTATCTTTAACCGGGAAAGTAAAACCTAAATATGTAATCCCCAACCACTATGATGTGATGGCATTAAACAGCGAAAACCCGGAAAGCTTCCGCTACTTCTGCCAGGCAGAGGGTGTAGAATCCCAAGTCATCATCCTGCCGGTTTTGGGCGAATTTATCTGGTGATATGCTTCTCAATATTTCGCAAAAATAACGAAAGGGGCTTTACATGCCTGGATTCCTCACACACTATATCGGAGGGCAGTCTGCTTTAAAATCTGTAGATAGAGAAATAGGCGATTGCATCTCCTCTATGGGAAACCTCTTTAACCTGGGCACCCAAGGCCCGGATATTTTTTTCTATTATATTTCAGGTTCACTGTCCAAGCGGATAAGAGGCGTAGGCTCCCAAATGCATGATGCTGATTTGGGGCTGTTTTTCATAAACTTGGCGGATATTATCAAGAATACTGCCTGCCTTAAAGAGCAGCAAATAATCTTTGCATACACAGCGGGCTTTTTAGTGCATTACGCCATTGATGTCCATACCCATCCATATGTATACGCCCAAACCGCTAATCCTCCAACGTCTGTAATAAATGAAGCCTCCCACCATCGTCATTTCGAGACATCGGTAGATGTGCTGATGTTAGACCGTGTGTACAGCAAAAAGCCAAACGACTACAAACAGTGGCAGCTAATCCTCCCAGAAAAATCTCATAAAAAAATAGCAGCAGCAGCAACCAGCGAAGCAATCCGCCAGGTATATAGCCGCAATATAAACCCAAAAGACGTTTACCGGGCAATGGGCCAGATGGCACGGTTAACGAAATATCTGCAATCTAAAACCGGCAGACGCAAACGCTGGGTTGGCGGTGCGGAGCAATTGATTTTACGTGCGAAAATAATCTCGGCCCTAACCCATATGCAGGAGGTAACAGATGGGGAGGACTACCTAAACGAAAAAAATGCTGCCTGGGGCCCGCCGTGGCTTCCGGAAGTTGCTTTTACAGAAAGCTTTCCGGAGCTATTCGAATCCGCTGTAAAAGACGCCGCCCAAATGATTCAGGCCCTGTATGCTTATGTGCAAAACTCTATACCCAAGGCCGAGTTATCCGCTCAAATCCAAAACCGCTCGCTTAAAACTGGTTTAAATCCATGAGCCAGCTTATTGTAATAGGCGGTGGCCCTGCCGGGATGATGGCTGCCTTGGCAGCCGCCCAAAAAGGCATATCCGTAACCTTGCTGGAAAAAAACGAAAAGCTGGGCAAGAAGCTGCATATAACCGGTAAGGGACGCTGCAATTTGACCAATGACACCGATATTGATGGCTTGATGTCCAATGTAGTAAGAAATCCCCGTTTCCTGCACAGTGCCTTTTATGCCATGGACAGCCCTGGATTAATGGATTTTATCGAGAGCATGGGTGTACCCCTTAAAACAGAGCGCGGCGGGCGTGTATTCCCCGTATCCGATAGGGCTGACGATATAAATCAAGCTTTAAAATCCAACCTCCGCATCAAAGGAGTGCAGGTAAAACTAAACTGCCCTGTAAGAAAAATTCAACAGGCCGGTTCGCATTTCATAGTCCATGCAAATACTACTATCCATGCAAATGCTGTTATAATCGCTACAGGCGGCCTGTCTTATCCATCCACTGGTTCCACCGGCGATGGGTACAGTTGGGCAAAATCTCTGGGCCATGCTATAGTTCCAACCTATCCGTCGTTGGTACCCCTGCGGGCATCCGAAGCCTGGATTCCTTCTTTAAGTGGTTTAAGCCTAAAAAACGTAAGATGCATCGCCCGTATCGCAGGAAAAGTAGTATATGAAGAAATAGGCGAGATGCTGTTTACGCCTACTGGCATTACAGGCCCGCTAATCCTAAGTGCCAGTGCGCATCTTGCTGGAAAGTACGAACTCCAGCCATCAATTAATATAGACCTAAAACCAGGCTTGACCCCAGACCAACTGGATGCACGTATAACAAGGGATTTCCTGGATAATAAGAATAAAAACTTTGCCAATGCCCTGGATGGCTTGCTGCCTGGGCGTCTGATAGATACGATAATAAAATTAAGCGATATCCCGCCGGATAAGAAAGTCCATACCATTACAAAAGGCGAAAGGCAAAATCTTGTTCATCTGTTAAAAAACCTGACAATCCAACCAACATCAACCGCCGGATACAAAGAGGCAGTAATAACCGCCGGGGGCGTAAACACAAAAGAAGTAAACCCCTCTACGTTAATGTCAAAGCATATCCCAAATTTATTCTTTGCAGGGGAGGTATTGGATGTTGATGCCCTTACCGGGGGATATAACATGCAAATAGCCTTCTCTACGGGATATCTGGCAGGCCTATCCGCCGCTGAAATAATACTACTTCATATGAAAAGCGAGTGATTAAATTGCCCAACGGCTTCGCAGTAGCAATAGACGGCCCGGTAGGTGTAGGCAAAAGCACCACAGCCCGCGCAGTAGCCGCCGTACTAAACATGACCTACATCGACACAGGTGCAATGTACCGTGCAGTAGCCCTATATGCAATACGCCAAGGTATCGATGCTAACAATGAGCCAGCCATAACAGCAGCCCTCCCAAACATTAAGATAACCCTATCTCACAAGGACGGCCAGCAGCGCGTATACTTAAACAACGAGGATATAACCGAAGAAATCCGCACCCAAGCCATATCCGAAATCACCTCGGTGATAGCCTCTTATGCTGCTGTTAGGGAAAAACTAGTTTCTGAACAAAAACAACTGGCCCAAACCGGTCAGGTAGTAATGGATGGCCGGGATATAGGCAGCCAGGTGCTACCCTGGGCGCAGGTAAAAATATATTTAGATGCAGATGTAGACACCAGAGCTGCCCGCCGGGCAGTAGACCTAATTGCAAAGGGCCAGCCGATAGACATGCTCCAAATCCGCGAAGAAACCATAATCCGTGATGAAAGAGACAAAACCCGCACCCACAGCCCCCTAATCCAAACCGAGGACGCCATATATGTAGACTCTAGCGACATGACCCCGGAAGAAGTGGTTTTGACTATCATAAACCATGTGCAAAAAAGCAAAAACGAGTCAATTTAACGCTAAACTGACTAAAATAAATGCAAAAAATGAAGTTGAGCTTTTATCCAAATCGCCAAAACCGCCATTTTGAAAGGAGGAGACTAAATGCTATACAGAATTTTCAGACGGATAGCAATAATACTAGGCCGCATTTTCTACCGCTTTAATGTAACCGGCCAAGAAAATATCCCGCAAACAGGCAAGGTAATAATATGCTCTAATCATATAAGTGCTATGGATTGCCTGCTGCTTGCGGCATTTAGCAAACGCCAGATATTTTTTATGGGGAAAAAGGAGCTTTTTGATAAGCCATTCCTCGGCACATTACTAAGAAAAATCGGTGCCTTCCCGGTAGACCGTAGCACAACCGATATGAAAGCCTACCGTCATGCAATTGATATATTAAATAACGAAAAAGCCCTGGGCATCTTTTCCCAAGGCACCCGCTCACAGGATTTTGAAAATGTAAAAGGCGGCGTTGCGGTGTTTGCCCTAAAATCTGGCGCAACGGTAGTCCCGGCAGGTATAAAAGGAACCTACCGCCTATTTTCAAAAATACATCTATGTTTCGGCT
>Ga0123355_10015119_pt1 | contig 12111 bp, 8 predicted proteins | sample TergutEmb28metaG_3_FD_89872 | JGI IMG/M metagenome (GOLD analysis project Ga0123355, IMG submission 89872) | Embiratermes neotenicus P1 segment gut microbial communities from Petit-Saut dam, French Guiana - Emb289 P1 | ecosystem: Host-associated > Arthropoda: Insects > Digestive system > Gut ... | reverse complement strand
CAGGAGGTGGGATGTGGGTATATGGACTGGATTGGGTTGGCACAGGATAGAGACAGGTGGCGGACGCTTGTGAGTGCGGTAATGAACCTTCGGGTTCCGTGAAATGCGGGGAATTTCTTGACTAGCTGTAGGCCAGTTAGCTTCTCAAGAAGGACTCTGCACCATGGAGTAAGTAAGTATACACGAAACAACGAACTAAGGAGGAATATGAAAATTCTGCGACGTTACGCAACCTACACTGGTTAGTAGTGACCGACGTTTCGGAGGAGTGGTACGTCCAAGTTTTCGGTAACCGTACATCAGTCAACCCGGCTTAACGTTCAAGGAGACGTGAATGTTCACCAAAACTGTTCTGTGAATATCATCTTGCAAGGAAGGTTCTTTTGCAGTAGCACGTGACTGTCATTTCTTAGATATTATAAATGTCAAAAATGCGTTCGAATAAGCAGTCAGCTTCTGTAGCCAAAGAAGTGGGATGTCTAAAATTTTAAATGAGAATTAGTTTAATTCGTGTATGTTGGCGTTCACAGTATCAGAGAAGTAAGGACAATAGCCGTCATACACAGTAATTCTTTTTATGCTGTAAATTTTTCCTGCAGCATGTTTCGGCTCATGTATGAAGAGCCATTATCAGGCTAACAAGGTACCATAGAAAAGCTGGAACACCTTAACTATTCTACATTGCCCTTGTATGCGGTTGAGATCTCACAGGGAAAATGTAAAATAATTAAGATGTACGTAACGACGTTTGTTTGCCAGCTTGTCAGCCTCATGATGTCTGTTTATACATGAGCCGAAACATGTTGCATTAAAACTTTACAAAGTTCACAGAGAGAGACGGGCACTACTCTTACTTCTGTGTATCTTCACAGCGGAATTTCTCACTTGAAAGTAAAAAGGATGAGTTATTTAAATCATTTCCACGTAATTTAACTGATTGTCACAGTAACATATTTATTTTACACCGCGTATTTCGCCTTGTATCGGAAATGATAACATATGCAGTGAGTATATAGCAGTACGTAAAGCGGAGCCTGCTTTGAACAAATTTCTCGGATCTTGAGAGTAAGGAATTGCCCGTAATAAGCGAAAAGTAGTAAGGCATCTTCCCGTCTCCCTCCATTGTCCCATTGTGCATTCATTAGAGTACGTAATTTGTTAATGGAACAGCTGACTGGAGCGCCGTGGGAGTGATTTGGAGGACATTCGAAGTGTGAGTACGCCTTGCTGTCGAAGAAAACCTGCTCTTGCAGAAGAGCTGACAATACAGCTAACGTGCTCGATATGGCAACGTAGCTGACCGGGTCAGCAACATCCATCAAGACTCTTCGGTTGTGGTTGGGGTTTTAGAGAAGGGTGAGGGTTGAACAGGCTAGTTGCAGCAATGCCTGGGTAAATCAATAACAGTTTCTTCCATGCAGGGTCTAGCCAGGCACTTCTAAGGCCCAAAATACCGTTGGTCCAAAAGCAGAATGGAAGTGCATGTTGGTACGAGACTTGAACTGTCAATACTGGCCACATAAGACAATGCCATACTATTGTAATGCGGCACCGTGTTGTCTGGTACATGTTTACCAAGTTTTCAGAGGGGTCTGCTGTCTGCATCCCCAGGTGACGTTCATAATGAAGACAGCGGTCTATTCTGAAATGTCTTTACATTAATACCAGAGTATACGACATCCCATCATTGAAGACTTCATACTCAACCACTGTGAGATCTCACCAAGACGGTGCAGCAGTTTTTCCTGTCTATGAGCGTGATTCATTCGTCGAAAACTGTTCGTGAGGCGAAAAACTTGTAAAACGAAAATCAGTTACGCATTACGGCCTACATTATAAATTGTAAATGGTTCAAGACTTCAATAGTTACTTCCCAGAGGAATGCGAAGTTCACCTTACCATGAAGAAATTACACTAACGATCATATATTTATATTTATGTAAACTTTCCAGCCATAACTTAGGCATCTGTAGTAGTTAAGCAGTCCCTAGGCAGGCCCCTAGGGTTCCAGATTTCCAGGAAGTTGACACATGAAGGTGGTAAGGTTGTCAGCCTTACGCACTGGCCGCCTTTAGCCCCGCGGGAAATATTCCGGGTATTCATTTCAGTTAGAGGCTGAGTCGACCCCAATACGGTCATGCAGTTAAAAGGATTATCTCAATGAAGAATTCCAGTGAGAACGTCGGGAATCGAACCCGTGACCTTCCGTTTTGTGGCGCTGTGTTTCAACAAACTGCGCCGCTGCGCGCCCCCTTAAATAGTTACATCATAAAGGTGTCTGGAAATTGCAAACATGTACGTACCATCCTTACTATAAATAAGATGCGCAAAAAGTCCTTATGATTTAATCAATGCAGAATGATTAACACATAGAAGGGCAAAATCTCAAAGCCGCGAAAAAAAAGAGTGACGCTGCAGTGCTGCTGCTTCTGCGTTGACCTCCAAAGGATGCCTAGACCTTATGCGCTTCCGAGGTGGTTCGAAAACCGACGACAGTCGAGAAGAGACGCAGGTAACAGCGATAGCGTTGCTGGAAGAAGGAACTTCTGTAATCAAAACCAGACTCGCGAGTTGAGAAAGAGGGTTTACTTTACGTCGTGTAAGCGAAAATTCGTAAACTGGTTGCTAGTCAAACCAATGGATTTCTGTACCGGAGTACTGGTACCGTTATTGTGAATAATGGCCCGTGGGTCTTTAGAAGGCAATACAATGCATCTCTTTTACCAACGCTCTGAGCATGGCAATTTTATGCCGTAGACAGCTTGCACCCGCTGGCACGTCCTATGACACCGGCAATGCTGAGGACTGCGATTAAGGAAACACACTGCACATATCATGAAAAATTACAGCTTACATACAGAGTGCATTTGTGGCTTTCGTTTGATTTTAAAACGGACGCAGAAACCCGAAAATGCATTAACTAATTGGTCTTTGAATACTCAGGTCTTCATTGATGTTACGCTGTTTCCACAGTTAGTTGTTTTTTTTTTAATGGAGACGTATTATTTACGTGAAAAGTAGGAACGGGTTTTTAAAATCATAACAAGATTAGGCCCGTTTAGCCTTTTTATGGCCAGCCAACAAACTTTGGTGTGCATGTGGGCAACATGACATTCAGTGCACTGTATAATGTATGTGTATATATATATATATATATATATATATATAAAATTACAGGCATAATGTCACTTGCGTGTTTTTTCTGTACATCTTTAGTAAAAAATACGCCGATAGTAATAGGAAGAGTTAATAAAAATGAAATTCACGATAGAGATAGGGTGTCGCAATTTTTAGTACTTTTTATGAAATGAATTGGTAACGTAATGTGTGTCATCGTAAATAAACGGCTCGTGAGTTTTCAAAGTCGCTTCGGCGTTCTGTCTTGGCTTTGCAACGGAGAGGGTTAACAGACGTCCCTAAGTGTGTGCATGAGCAATATAGCATTGTGTCGCGAGCATCGTGTTGGCGCAACAGGTTGGGCTGATCTTTACTTGATTCCTGCTTAAATTAGTTGACTGGGTTCGAAGCTGAAACCGTTTGCTGGCACTGCAGTTGCATTTATTGTCCGGAGGAGGTTGTAATGGTTACTAGTGTTGAAATGCCCAATGATGAAAAGGATAAGTGCAAGGGAGACTTCCCAGCTAGGTCCTTGGTGGTTGGTATATCTGGCTAGGGAGGGCCAGAGCCAAGGGCTTAGCAGGGACAGGGACGTCCCTGTGTGCATGGGTTATGAGATCTGAGGGCATGTAGCATCACAGGGGCCGGGTTAGCGTAGTCGGCATAGCGACATGCTACGGTCTGGACTGTTCAGGGCTCGAATCCTGGTGGGATAAGACATTTTAGTCACATCCGTCCAGACTGCCGCAGGTGTCCACCCATCCTGCTGTACAGTGGGTGCCAGGGCTTCTTCCCGGAGGTAAAGCAGCCGAGGCATGGCGTTGGCTATCTACCCCCTGCTAGCGCAGAGTTTAAGAATGAGCCGCGTATTCTGAAATATCCTGGAGAGAGCGAGGCCTCCATCAGGCCGTATAAAATGAAGACTGAGGTATGTGCCACCTAATCGTTGGTAAATTTCGGTCAGACTGCAATTCATGTCCCAGAAAGCGGCAGATTATCAGCAACATTTTACTAATACAAGACTGACGGGTGTCCTCCACAGTTCGTGACACACGGTTTCCAACGGTATTACGTTGTCCCGACGTTTCAAGTCTTTGGGACGTTACAGTGCAGTGCACGGTTTTTGGCCGGTGGAATTTTCGAACGGTAGGCCAAGAGCGAGTCACTAAAGCAGCGTCATGTCCGGTCTAGTCCTCTCCGCCTCCACCCAAGTACAGTTGTCCTTTTCACACTGAAGTTCCACCCCTCGCCCCTTCACCGCACCCATTGGCCCGTCCGCTAGATCCGCAGTTTCCCACCAGCCAAAAACGAAGCAACGTACTGTAAGACGTGTCGAGTCCTAAACAGTTTCCGACTTTTCGAAGGATCGCAGTGCTTTGTCGTCAGGGTCAAGCCTTCTTGTGCTGGTCCAAGCAGTCGAAGTTCTTGGACTGCTTGGTCCAGCACATACAGACGGAAGTACAGTTTGAAACGTTGATGACGTTACAGATCGACACAGCACTGTATTCCACAAGGCTTTAATCCTTAGCAGCCCCGCCGTGAGAATCTCATGTTGTTCTTTGCTGTTTATTAGGCTTAAGCAGTTCGTATAATCAGTTATGGCGTGAAACGTGGTCCAGCATGCCAAAAAAACCAGAACCGCTCGACATTTAGTAGAAGTCTGATTGACTGTGTAAATAAATAAATAAATATATATAAAATTAGCAAAAAATTGTGTAGGCGCTGTTACAAGATTAGTGTTAGGCAGGAGGACAGGCAGATTTGAGCAGTATACAAGGAGTGCAGCGTGCTGTTGGAGAGCATTTACTGTAGTATAATTATGCATTGTAATGAAGACAATTTTGTACATAGTTGCTAAATAAATTTATTCGAGGTTTGAGTAATTCAAAGCTTTCTGTAAACGATATATATATATATATAATAATGTAACAAAAGATTAAATAAAAGCTCTTCTAAAAAGCCATAGTAAAGAAAGCTATACGGGAATAGAACACGAGGAAGAAGACATAAGCAGGTACTGGCTGACCTCAAGGAACACAGGAGATTGAAAGAAGCAGCACTTAGATCGCATTTAACTGGACAGCTCGCTTTGGAGGAGGCCACGGACCTGTCGCAAGGCAGAATTCGCAGTGAATAGTCTCTGTAGTTAAAAAGTACTGCAATGGTTAAATAAACCATAACCTCACATGCGTAGTGTGTCGAATCCAGAATATCTTGAACTTGGTGTAGTGACGAAGAACACTGCCCTCAGTAAGCGACGGCATCCTTATTTTTGGTTTATGTGACGATGCCCTTTATCACCTTTCATAATCGTTTAGCCGCAACTAAGAAGACGGCTGGAATGATGAATTGGAAACGACGTCAAGGATAGTGGTCATCTTAAACGTACTGTCCTAGCGGTTGTGTGAAAATGACTGTTAACAGCTACAGCATTCGTTTCTGGATGCATTTGCATGGACCCAGAATCTTGCCATCTTCCCGAATACACAGCAGGTTTTGGCAGTTATAGGGCAGTGGATTTTACAAATAGCAGGGCATTTGTGTGCCTTACAAGGCAATGAGAAGGATGTGGGCCAGTGGATGAAGTGGCTGCTGCTAGTCTAGGCATGTGTTGAAGTGTCTGTGAGCGTGCTGTACGTGTGACTAGTAGGAGGTAATGGTATTTCATACACATAAGAAGTTAGGTTAATTTGTATTTTAAGGAAATATATGTAATGCCGCTGGTCCCAGTGGCCGCGCGGTCTAAAGCGTAGCTGCGGCCGCTCGCCTACTGAGATTGTGGGTTCGAATCGCACCGGGGGGGGGGGCATTGACATATGTCTGTTGTGAGTTGTCAGGTAGAGGTCTCTACGACAGCTGATCACTCGGGTCAAAGGAGTCCTACTGACTGTGGTGCTTCGTTGTGTGTGATCTAGAAACCTTGTGAGTGAGGAGGCCCTGGCCCACTGGGGACTGTCGCGCCAAAAACAAACAAATATGTAATGTCAGTTTTTTAGACGCGGTCGCAAAATTGCGAAACGCGACTATTATCATTGTCCTGTCAGTCCATCTGTCGGTCTGTCCATATGGAACAACTCGACTCCCACTGGACAGATTTTCATGAAATTTGATATTTGACGAATTTTTTTTTCGGAAAACTGACGAGAAGATTCAATTTTCATTAAAATTTGACAAGAGGAAGGGGTAGTTGATATGAAGACATATGTAAATTTATGATATCTCGCTGAATTTGTCTTAGAATGCGAAGTGTTTTCGACAAAATTTGTAAAAAAAAAAATTGATGTTCATTAGCATATTTCGCGAAGTTTATGAGACAACTTGGAAAAATATGGCACATTAAGTCTGGTCGGTCACAGATGACAGTATAATGCGTTGCAGAAAACATGCGATTTGTGTGCCGGATAACTGTGGCAAGAATGCGGACGCACATAATATTTAATAACTATTGCCTCATTATTAATTGTATCTGATCTCGTAAAATGCCTTACGGCAACGGTTAGAAGAACTGAGAAACTGCGCAGCGACTAACATGTCATTACGAAACGAATATTCTTCTGTTTCAGTACAGCATCGGGCATTTGGTATGAAGTCCTGCCTACTTTTTATTTTGGCATGCAACATGAATAAGCCATTAAACATTGTTGTGTAGCACTCAGTATTGTTATATAGCTGACAGTAACATGTGGCTCAATAACACTTACGGAATCAATTGTGTTGCCACAATGGTTAAGCGAACGCGCCACATTGTTGTTACCTTGTACATCGGTATCTTGTTTATGGATTTATACGCTTTATAGGTCAATTGTCAAGGAATATTTGGACAATAAATTCGTTTTTATTGGCCAGCTTCTAACCAGATTTTCTTTGCTTTTCCCTTGTAATCTCGCGGTTATTTTTTATTGCATCATTCTTGAAGGGTAACTTGTCCTGGTTATTCTTCTTATGCATGTGGTAAACAAATATACCGTAAAAACACGCTTAAACCTGTTTGTGACGGAATGCGACCAGAGCATTTTCCTGTGTACTTACTATACCGATATGTGCTGGATATGTCTGTTGCACTGTAACATAGCAATCCAGCTTTCCACATTCTCCATTTGCCTCGTTGCTTTCTTCTTTTCTGTGCCTTGTTGCCTTGCAGTAACACGGGCAGACAGTGGATGTCAGCAAGTTTGACTTTTTGTTGGTCCGTCCAGTTGAACATGTACTTAGACCGATATGCGACGACCAGGGCGGCTGCTGTCAACAGTACACATCCAGAAATAAGTCATGCGACCTGTAGCAGCCTTTACACTCGACTGTGCTACTGGCCTTCAGCCAAAGAGCATAAAAACGCCAGACCTTACTTCATACAATAACTCGTGCTCAGAATGATGTTTTTCCGTAAAACCAAGAAGTTGCACCTTATTCCCGCGGAGTGTTGAATCGTCTGCCTCGCAGTGGTCATGTACTTACACTTATATTGCGGACTGTAAGATAAACTTTGGCTGATTTGCACACGCGCACCGGCCTTGGGTTACTTGTATTATTGCAGACACTCCCCGACAATTACGTTCCGGAAGGTCGGTCGCAAGTCGGAATGCAGTATACATATGGCCACCATATAGTCACTGTATACGTATACACATGGGAGTCAAGTTGAAATCCAGTGTACAGCACGCTGGAATCCGATCGGCTGCGGCGTAAACGCCCCGCCGCCTGTTATCGCCCAGCAGTATTCTTCCACCACTTTGGTCTCGCTGCGCTTTCATTCACGCAAGGAAAAATTTGGTGCACTGTTAAAAATGTTATTCCGTTTTCTTACCTTTTTAAAAATTGTGTAAATCTGCAATTGTTCTAACTTGAAATTGCGTTAAGTCGGGGAGTGTCTGTTTATGTAGAAAGGATGATACTTCTTGGGACACTTCGACATAGATGAGAGGACAGTTTGAAATGAACCTCACAGAAACGGTATGTAGAACGCGTATTGGTTTCATCTAACTCAGAATAGGCTCCGGCGGCGGGTAACACGACGTGATGAGCTTGGGCATGAATCTTTATCTTGCATAAAAATCATGGAATTTCTCGACCAGATAAGCAGCTGTTAGCTTCTGAAGGAGGGCTATGCTCCACGGAGTTGTTGTACTGTTATTGTTTTAACAAATTTGTATCCGCAGTGAAGGGATATCATTACCAATAAGGACTGCAGAATGACCTGCAGCGCATTTAGAAATGGCAGGCAATTTTCACCTTGACCGTACCTTTCCATTTTATAGAATGCGCGCAACGATTTGAAAGACAGTATCAGGAAACGGTATAACAACAGTGTCCAAGCAATAATTTATTAATTTTGTGCAGTAAGGGTAACAGTAGCAGCTTGCAGAATAAATGGCGTTGATTGCGTTTATTTTTCATAGCATAGGCTCGAGTTGCACCTGTGCAAGACTTCAACACAGATTTGTCCCTTTGCCAACGTCTGGGAAGCTTAGCGCTATTTTTCACTACGTCCATAATATATAACTTTCTTCATTTTTAACGACGTGAGGTTATTCTACGACAGAGGTAGAAAATTTTATCGGAACTCAGGAATTTTTCTCCAGCCGTTATTGTATTTGGCAGCCAGTAGCCAGAAAGACGTTCCCGCTGCATAAGGTCACGTCCGCCAGTTTACCAGCATGTGTCTCCCGTTACCATGTGACGATTTAGTTAACAATCTTGAAGCTCCGTGAACTTTTCTGTGCGTAATGAAGCGCCGTACCATTGAGTCCTATCGTAATGGAGATACAGCTCCATACATTCATAGTCTAGGCACTAGATGGATGTGAGTGGTCAGCATCATGCCCCAGCCTCAGTCCCTCGTGGAAAGAGTCCCTGTCACGCACTGAGGAGTCTGGATGGGCCACAGAACTGGTCCGCACGCCGTGCGCGCTTTGGGACTTGTTGGGAATGGAATCAAAGTCCTCTCTATCTTTCTTCCCATAGCGTAGTTACTGTACCAACTGAGCTATGGAGACACGTTCAATTATGTCGATTTTAGTTTTGGTCCATGTCTGTTCACGCTAAAACCCGACAGCCTACGGAATTACAATCAGACTTTTACTATCAGATTCCGAAGTACAAAATCGTAGTGGCACATGTGAAATAGACGGCACAGCTGTTACTTTGGCGACTGCTTGCTGACTGGATTCCGGGTTTGCGGAGGGACAGGCCGTCTTGGACCCCACCGAGGATCCTGTTCAGTGGTACTGGTTAAACTTTCCTCAGAGGCCAAGAAAACTGGAGCGTGATGTTGACAATTCATCTCTGTTCGGCGCCGAACGGAGCGAATACTTTGAGGCTTTATCGCCTCCACCCCATGTTTGTTCACACGCGTGTCGAATGCACGTACACAGCTCAGCTGGACGTACATTTACAAAGACGGTGCGGAACCTGAGGTCAGATGTGACAGATTTAACTTAGACACACAAGGTCTACCTGCACTGGTAAGTGATGTAAATTTTTCACTGAAGTAAAATTATATAATTCAGTTCTTTATTTACTTTCTGACTGAACAGCCTAATGAACAATTACGCAACCAGCAGTAATTAAAAAAACAGACGCCGTATGACAATGCAACGACAGCTATTATGCCGATGATGGCGATAATAAAATTAGCAATGATGATAATAATAATAAACGTGGGAAATAACATTACATGTTGCATAAATTTTAAGTTCAGAATAGCTACAAAATTATGTATCCTAGCAACATCGTTTGTTTCAGGTGTATGATTGTAAATACCCTGCGTAAAGGTGATAACGAATAACAATAACAATACTAATAATAATAATAATAATAATAATAATATAGGGTTTTAGAATAGGGGTGCACAAATCTCGAGCGCCAGATCGCTTGGGCGAAAAGTTGTGTACGGTGTCGCTTAATATTTGTGTATTCTCATTATGGAACTTGCCTCATGTCACGATTCTAGAGCCTAGAATTTTGAGGTGGCTAATACAATGTGTGCGCCCGCTGGTCTGGAAATTTGCAGTACGAAAGTAGGCTGTTTAAATTGCGCGCGGGACGTGTTGTCTTTTTATTGGTCCTGTAACGGCAGTTCTACCGTGCTGTGAATGGCACACGCGTCCGACTCTTTCTTGAGTGATGCTCGTCTGATGTTTTAAGTAAATGGGAGAACGCACCAGAAATTCTCTCTCAGACCGTGTACCATGTGATAATATGGGATACAGCAGTTGGCTGGACGCCTAGTGTTTCAAATGCGCGCGAATGTAGCATAGAAGTTGACAGGCACAAATTTTATCGTCCAGCTAGACATACGTATTTAATCTGTCGGTTATTACCGTAAGCTGTGCAGGTATAGCAGCTTAAGACGTACGGAGACAACCAGCTGCCATGTTTAGGGAGGGGTGCAAGGGTTGATTCTTCTCCCCCACCACCACCACCACCCGCCCCAACCCGACTGTGTCAAGTTTCATCATGGAAGTACTGCGTCTTCTGACGAGTTTAGAAGAACTGACATTGTGCTAATCCATGGTGTAGTTTTATTGGACAATTTTTTCAAAACGTTTTCCGAAAATATAACCAGATACGCTATTGTAATTACTGTTTTGTCCATCATCACATTTTTTGAGAACGTTACGTCTCCCGTCCCATGGCACTAATGGTGCACTGTAGATGTAGTTTCAGTAGTTTGCCACGAGGTAAATTATGACGATCAAGATACAGAGCTACACAGAATCATTTTCTCGGTTTTTTTTATTTATCATTATGCATGCCTTACTACACTAGGTAATACTACATGCTGAGTTATAACTGGTTGTACATCAGGAAGCATCCTTCGCTTTGTCACTACATTGTTCAGAACATATTTGATTCCAGCTTTGTTATAGTAAGTCAAACTCTATTGATTCTGTAAAGGTTATGAATGGTTTCCGGAACTTCGTAATTAACTCGTGTTTGCTTATTGGCCAATGTCCGGGGTGGACGATGTTTTTCTTCAGGGCTCCTCTCTGTTTTGCTAGGAGTTTGCACTGGTACAATAGGTGGTCGACGGTCTGGTCTCCTTGTTTGCAGACACATGTTGCGTTGTCCAATAGCTTAAACCGATGGAGATAGGCCCTGGTTTTCCCGTGCCCTGTAGTCATCGCTGCAGTAATTTTCTCGGGGTTGTTTGGAAGCCAGACTGACAAGATTGGTTTCAGTTGTTTAGACGAACGTTCTGTTCAAATTCATTTTAAGCCGTTCATCAGAAACAGAAAACGCCTTATGTGGTGACAGGATCCGTCTGGTTATTTTGTCCGTGGCTTAGTATCAGCCACCAAGCCGAAGAATTTTCGTAAAATTCGGATTAGTTCTGCACATAAAATTTGCCGAGCAAGCATGAATTTCGTGAAAATCGGCGCAGTGATGCTGAACGGCGTAAATGGATTTCTACCCATACTCTTCATATTTGTAGGCCTATTTGCGACACATCCGGATCGGAAGATCTCATATGATTTCGTTCAGAATTTATGATTGATGTGAAAAGCCGGTAGTACAATGACTGCCAAATATTATGTAAGGGCTTAAATGTTTTTTGTCCGTATTTATGCATTTCGGTCCGATTTTGATAAAATGCAGTGTCGTGAAACTTCGCGCTGTTTAAGCTGTACTTTACTTCGAGACGCAGAGTAATTTTTGTCGGTAATTTGATTGTAATTCTGTATATCGGCACATAATGTTGTTGATCGTTTGTGAGTTTCGTGGAAATCGGCGCAAAGAGGACGAAACTAATGTTGCGGGCATAAGTAAATTAAATTTACGCGTGTGTTGAAGACTGTAATATCTACAGAGTAAAGCACATCTTGGCAAGTGTTATATGCTGCGTCACGGATTACTTTATTCGCGGTCTTACACAGAGACAGTAACCCCCCCCCCCCCCCCCCCTTTTTTTTTTTTCTTTCTCCTTTTTTTTTATATTTGTTTTTGTTTCTCTTATTTCCTTCCTCTCCCCCCTCCTCTCCCCTCCCCTATCAT
>Ga0123355_10015118_pt1 | contig 12112 bp, 12 predicted proteins | sample TergutEmb28metaG_3_FD_89872 | JGI IMG/M metagenome (GOLD analysis project Ga0123355, IMG submission 89872) | Embiratermes neotenicus P1 segment gut microbial communities from Petit-Saut dam, French Guiana - Emb289 P1 | ecosystem: Host-associated > Arthropoda: Insects > Digestive system > Gut ... | reverse complement strand
GCCCTTGCGGTTTGTGATTGCCAAAACTTTGCCCATACTTGTCCTCCTTTTCGGGGCAAAAATTTTAGCTCTAATGATACATAGCCATTTTTGCGGTCTGATTTCTGCCCCATTTTTGTTTGGGATAATAATGGAAAAAGACTATACCCAACCCCTGCAACCCTTGAGTTTACTGGGATATTTGGATTTAGTCTTATTATACCGTATGGGCACACTTTTGCCACGAGAATGCTTGAAGCAGATGTTCCGGCAAAGGTAGTACAAGATGTTCTCGGTCATGCCGATGTCACTCTTACGCTGAATACATATTCTCATGTTATCGGCTCTACCGCGCATGACCAGATGTCAAAAATCAACGATCTGTTCAAAAGTGATGACATTGTAAAGCAACATCCGGTCAAGAAACCAAGTATGAAACAACAACTTGAAGATGCAGAGAAAAAAGCCGAAGCTGCGTCCAAACCAACACCAAAAAAATCCAAGAAAAGCGAACGCGATGTCTAGTCCGAAATTCACGACTCAAATGAAAAAAATGACCTCGCTTTTAAAGTGGGGTCATTAAATCCTAAAGACGAAAAATTCGATGGTGGAGCACTTCCATAATTATTTGTACCTTACCCGTTAAAATCGAGCATAATTTGTACCCGTTACGCAACCATAAGGAAACCCGCAAAGCTAGTAGCCATGCGGGTTGCACTGGAGCTTTCGAGCAGATTCGAACTGCCGACCTCTCCCTTACCAAGGGAGTGCTCTGCCTACTGAGCTACGAAAGCATGTGCGGCAAGCGCCGCTGATTTAATTTGGCGACCCAGAACGGACTCGAACCGTCGGCCTCCAGCGTGACAGGCTGGCGTTCTAACCAACTGAACTACTGGGCCTCGTCGGAGCAAACTACACTCCGCTTCGTTCGCCTTGCGGCGAACATTCGCTACATTTCGTTGCTCCTCCTCTCCAAAATCGACCCACTTCGTTGGGCTCAATTTTGGGTTACGAGGGGTACGTTAGCAAACTACACTCCGCTTCGTTCGCCTTGCGGCGAACATTCGCTACATTTCGTTGCTCCTCCTCTTCGACACAAACCCGCTACGCTGGGCTTTGCGTCGAGTTACGAAAGGACTTTAGCAACTACACTCCGCTACGTTAGCTTAAGTATGCTAGCATATCCTGTGGCAAAATGCAAGCATAATTTTTGCTGCTCCACGGCGCTCTGATTTCTATACGCTGCCCAGTCAGCGGCTCAGAAAACGCAAGCGTTTGCGCATGTAACGCCTGCGTTTCAACCCCCAAATCCCGGGATAAAGCAGATGACTGATCGCTACTATAGAGTCTATCTCCTAAAATTGGATGCCCTATGTGCAGACAATGGACACGTATCTGGTGCGTTCTACCCGTTTCAAGCCTCAGCTTAACAAGCGAAAAGCTGCGCTCTCCAGCCCCTATAATACCCAAAGTCTCAAAATACGTCACTGCTCGTTGCCCCTCCGGCGACACAATCCTGAGCATGTTGCGTTCTTCAAATCGAATTATTGGCGCATCAATGACACCCCGCTCCGGCATCTCTCCGAATGTAAGTGCCAGATACTCTTTCTTTGTGTCCGGTGACGATAGTGCATCGGATGCAAGTGATTTCATATAGCTGTTCTTCGCAAAAAGTACAACGCCGCTCGTATCTCTATCCAGCCTGTTCACAGCGTGGCAAGATGGATCAATGCCGTGGGCTGGTTCATCTGTTTTGAAGTGACCGGACAGATAAACTGCCCTTTTATCTTGCAAATATCCCGCAACAAAGTTCGACAAAGTTCCGGTATGTCTTGCTCTGGACGGATGCACCAATATTCCCGAAGGTTTGTTCACTGCCAAAAGTCCGTCATTTTCAAACAGAACATCAACTTTTCCGTCCTCAGGCAAGTTGTCGCACAGCGGTTCTGCTGCACTTATATCAACTTCCACAACCTCTCCGGCCGAAAGCTTGTAATTAGTAAAAACTGACTTCCCAGAAACAACTATCGCATCGGCTTTTTTAAGTCGACGCAACATCGTCGCAGAGATTCTAAGCTCCCTGCGCAGAACCGAGTATACAGTTTTATCATTATCTGCATGTGAAACTATATAAGTAAGTAACATACCCTCTATATCATTTGTATTTTTATTAATCGTACCTTACCAGGGTTATGGTAAGCTCATCACCCTCATACACAACCGAAGTTTCATCGCATAACATACCAAGCAAGGTCATCTCTGAGCTGCCCTCAACCTCACCCATAAGCTCCCAATAATCTTGTTCTATCTCTCTTTGACGCGGAGCCTCAAGAGCGATGCGCAGACGTTCCATCGCCTCTATCGTTATATGTTCAGGTTTTGCACGAATTACAAGAGAGACCGCATGGTTACCCTCAGTTATATCTAAATGAAACTCTGATGCACCCATACGATGGCAGTATGACAGCAATTCGCTGGCTATTTTCATCGTCTTTTCGAATTTAATCCTCATGTCTTTTCCTCATCCTTTCAGACAATGTTATGATTGGAAGCAGAAACATAGCTATGAAGCCTGCGGCAAATCCGTTGTTGTATAGATTCATTCCACCACTGATTTCACCAACATGCATAGCGACACTGACATGCAGAAACCCTGCGACGATACCCCAAAGCCAACCAAACTGACCGGCTATTGGTGCAAGGGCAGCTGAGAACAAAATCGCCGCGACATTAGCGGGCGCAGTGAAATCCCAGACGTTGAGATATGCGGACAAAATTGCCCCAATGAGAATAGGAGGTACATTTTTCATATGTTTGCCGAAACAAGCAAAACCAACCATTGTAAATATTCCTGCTGCCGCAATGCCGTTAAGCTCTGCTCCGATGAGCAGGGTTACAGTTGTGGCAAATGCGCAAAGAACACCCATATTTATATAGATTCGGGTTTTGTAAAGGAAGAAAAAGTCGGTAATCAGACGCCCGGAGTGACTAAAAAATTTGCAGTAATCACGCCACGCATTTTTGGGACCCTCGTAGAAAATACCGCTGAGAATCAACGTGAGCGAAACAGAATACATGAAAATCGACATGACCAAATTATTGCCATAACTCCAGATGCTGACAGGCGCCAATGAAAGACCAAAACTGTTTGCACTCGTAGAAAAAATCAAAGCGATTAGGCCACCGGCAAAACCCATGCTGTATAAATCATAACCGCTGTGCATTCTAACCATATGTGCAGAAACTGCCGGAAAAATAAAGCCTATTACAAAGCCTGATAAGATGCCAATGGCAATTTCAACGGGAACGCTGAATGCACCCAGAAATGTCAGTTCACTTACTATCGGAGATAGTGTTGCGACCAGCAATGACGCTAGGGAGTAGTTAGAAAAAGGCTCTTTCTTATATTTCGAAAAGAGCCAAACCCCGAATGTGAGCGGAATCATGTTGTAGACGTTTTTGCCAAAAAAAGCAAATCCCGCGGTCACCCAAAGCGCCATAATCGTTGCGCCGCTCGGTTTTGCTTTGGACGCAACAAGCATGATAATGCTTGAAATGCCAACAAGCGAAACATTAACAAGGGTTGCACCCTTGCCTCCGATTGCAAAGAAATCGGTAACGAGAATTGCACGGGAAGTAATTATTGTGATAAAGCCTTCCAGAAGATTTGCCGGACTATCAAGAAAAAACGCAAAGGCCAGAAATCCAAGATTTATCGCAAGCATTAGTGCATAAGGAAACGGTAATCGCAGACTTCGGCGTGACGAATTATCCATAAACTTACTCCCAATAATTAGCAGGTATTTTGGCAATGAGTACTATAAGTTATAAGGATACCATAGTTATAGAATTCCAACAAGCCCCCAATAAAATCTTGAAAAAACAAGATGGACTACGGAAAGGCACACATAAAGTATCGACGCCTTTTGCAAATGGCTCGGATTCCAACCGCCGTCACCACATACGGATTCGACTTGCACCACCCACGCTTGCGCATATCGGAAGAAAAAGAGGCAGGAGGCGCTTATAAACACTGCAGTGGAAACCAGAGGATGAATACCATAGTTGCTATACAGAAGCGGTGTGGCAAGCGAGAAAATAGAAGCAATTATCCATGCTTGAGCGACATCAAAAAATCTCAGGATAACGCAAATTCCGAATAGGGCAAGCACAAAAAACAAAGGGGAAAATGTAATAGACTGAATAATGAATGCCAAGTATGGGGTTAGCCATGCTGTAAGCCCGGAAATATAAAAGATATTTGTAAAGCTCAGCATCATGCCGAAAAATACGATGACATCCCAGTTTCCGTTTACTGAAATATCTGTCGTTGAAAGAACGCCAAGAAACAGCATCAACACCAGTGAGGCCAGCAACACATGATTTGCAGTAAAAGGCAGAAATGTTTGCAACACAAGGCAAGTGAGGAGAAATATCAGTGAGATTAGGCAACCCTTTTCTTTTTTGCCCATAGGACCCAAATCATCATATAGTTGACAGACCTTTGTTTTTGGAATATCCAGCTTCTGCTCCGGCTTTAAAACGAAGTAGAGTGCAACAACAAACACTATGCTAAAAAGCAACCAAGGAGCCATAACAAGAAACCATGTTTCGGGAGTGGCCATGTCACGCATTGGCCCCTCGGGTAGGAAATTTGTAAAAACAGGGCCGAATAGCGAACCATTTAGCCAGGCTATCGAGGGGAATATGCTGAAAGTCCAGCAAGAAATAACAATAAGAGACCGGCCTTTGCTGCCTTTCTCCAAAAGACAAGCATCCGCCACACTCACTGCGATTGGCGTCAGCATGAGGAAGCGTACTGTAGCCAGAGGCGTTATTACCGAAAAAAGTAGACTCACGACAAACCATCCACCGAGAATTCTTGCATAAGTCAAATTAAATCGCTTAAACAGCGCTAAAACAATTCTCTTTCCCAAGCCTGTGTTGCGCAACGATGAGCCGATGAACATGGCCGGGATAAAAAGCCAAAGTGAAGCACCGGAAAACCCAATGGTCAATTCGTTTATAGGTAAACCGGCAAACAAACCGCCCAATATAATGATTGCTGCACCTGCAATCATTGTTCCACCGGCAGGGCGAAATACCCAAGCGGCGAGGCCTGCTATTATTGAGCCAAGCATGATATGTCCTTGATTATCCAGATTGTCAAATGGGGTGACAATCGAAAGTGTTATGCCGAGCGCCATAAACGCAAGTGTCATCAGTAGTTTTGGGGTTAGTGTAGGTGTTGCCTCGGTGTCCATGTGTTCCTCCAGAAGATGAATTGTGTGTAGTTACAGTTTCGCTTCCTCCCATCATTGCGGCCTCCGAGCCACAATGACGAGACCTTTTTGTATCGTTTACAGGTTGAGCCAAAGCAGTAACATTGCGTGTGGCATTATAACATACATATAGTAAAAAAGCAGTTGTTTTTTTGCGAGAATTGGTGTACAATTGGATACACGCGGATAATTTAATAATTAAGGAGTTGTCGAAATGAAGGGAAATAACAAAATTCTTGTCTACGCAATTTGCGGATTTGTAACCGTGGCCGCTGCAGTCACAGCAATTTACCTCTTCAGGAATGAAATTGCAGACTTTTTTGTTGATATCAAAGCAAGAATCGACGAAAAAAGACTTGGTGTTGGCGGAGAATATGCAGACGAGTTCGAGTAAGAAATAGCTCAAACGAGAAAACCCGGCTTAGCCGGGTTTTCTCGTTTGAGATTTTCACTGAGATGATAGCCACGCGCCGACATGCTGATTAGCATGTCGGCGCGTGGATTTTCTTAAATTTCTACACAAGTATCATGCTTCAAGAATCCGATACAGAAATCTTATTCCATGGGTTCGTTTACTGTATCAAGCACAATCTGTCCTTCGAAAGCATATGCATTATTCACGCCAATCACTCTGAAAAAGTCAAGCGGTACAAATGTTGTGCCATCTACAAGAACTGGAGCTGTTGTAAGGGTTTGAGGTGCCATTCTGCCTACATGGACTTCTGTATTTCCAATCCATGCGTGAATTGCCGCACCAAGTCTTACGCTACGAAGCGTTGCATCCCAGTTGACATCATACCCAAGCGCTTGAGCAGTTGCTCTGAGTGGAACCATAATGATACCTGCATCTGTCTGGAATACAGCTGGTGCATTGACGCTTGTTCCGTTTACAAGGATTGGCCAACCGGTTGCATCTATATTTTCATCCGGAGGGAAAATGGGTGCCGGAAGTGTTTGAATAGGCGTGCCTCCCTGGTCCGGATCTATCGGCAATGGGCCTGTTACCGCATCTTCAAAGAGCACAATCAGTTTGATTGCTGTAGTTTGCGCCGGAATACTCCTTGTTGATGGGCCGTAGATTACAATAATGCGTCTGCCATCAAATTGACCATCGGAGAAGTCTTGTCCGTCTGCAAGGATGATTTCCGTATTTTCATCGACGCGGAAAGCAAGGTCTCCGCCCTGTGCAAGATATAGCCCGTCTTGGCCATCCATTGAGAAGAAACGGTCAACGCGGACATCTTGATCAGCGGGTTTTCCGTTTACCAAAACTGCAGCATTGTATTGCGGCGGGTAAATCAGAATCATGGGAGCGTTTGCCAGATAGTAAGCCGTTACTGCATCACCTACATTCAGCTCCTCTTCAAATGGGAATACTGTCCTATCTGTGATGTTCAGAAAAGCTCTGCTTTCACGGTCAGCATCCGGAGTTGCGATTTCCACCCGGAAACCCTCTTCCAGATCTTCAACTGCAACGATCGTTCCAGTTACGGAAAGATAATATGGGCTTGCTGCTTCTTCAGTATTGGCTGAAGCCAACCCTGCCAGGGATGCAGTCATAATTGCTGCAACCATGATTATAATTAGTGCCTTTTTCATGATTTTTTGTCCTCCAATTTTATTATTACTGGTTTCGCTATTTCAGACGACTATAATACGCAAATGTTCCGTAAATCTTATGAACTATTTGTTAATCTATACCAAACACCTCCTTGCAACATACTAATTGAACCTCAGTTAGTCTTACCAATACGGGCACACAGTTCGGAAAGCGCCATTTTATATGCAAGTTCCTGATGAGCAAAAAAAGCGTCAGTGCCCAAATGACTCTCAGCATCCGAACTGTTTCCCATAAGCTTATCCGCAAAATACCTCAACAAAGGCGGATTTCTCACTAAAACCGGGCCGGTAATATACGTACCCAATAGGTTTTTGTACATGATGCCCTCTTTGTCTAACTTGTCATTTGCTCCGGGGCCAAGCTCAAGAATGAATGGTCTTTCAACATCTCCAACCTGACCCTCACTGGCTCTATTTATAAATCCCACAAGTTTTTCTTGCATAAACGAAGGTTTGCACACACAATCACCGGCAATTCTGCCTCTCCCCTGAATTGTTTCAAAATCCAGCAATCCCACCGCTTCATGTTTAATCCCGGTGCTTTCCGTGACTGTACGGCCAAACAGCTCATGTGCGTTCCCGGTCGCTAAAATATGAGTTCCATTTTCAATGCATTTGGTCAAAGAGTCTTTGTAATTCATTATATCCGAAATGCAGGCAATCAAACTTTGTTCCGTGCCGCTCCCGATATATACAAAATCATAAGCGCCGAAATCAATCTCGTCCCCCACGCTCTTTTTGCCAATATTGACTCTAAATCCACGGGCAGAAAGCGCTAAAGCTAATACTTCGACATTCGCCCAGTCACCGTAAAGGTTCATTAGGTCAAAATATAGATGCAGAATACTCAATTGCCGCTCAGGTTTATGAGACATACAGCCGCTCCCCACACTACTTAATTATCCAGCACTTTTAATAATTTTGCTTTATCTGAAAAACAAGTCAACGCATATATCTCGTGTGCATTGTTCTTGACTAAGTACTCGTAAAGTTTGCTCAAATCCTCGACATGGTCAATTTTGCTTTGCGCTACTTCTGACAGCGAAAATCTCGCCAAAAGCTCATGCACATAACGCCCAACAAGCACAACTTTTTTCACGTTATCATCGGCCAAAATCCCTACATCAATATCCCAGAGCCATGATGTTTCACTAGTATAGTACTTTCGGCTTATAGCGTCAACCACCACAACAACTGTACATGGCTTTTGCTGCGAAACTATGAGCGCCATATTTTGATTGTATGATAATGAGTTCTCATGTTTTGAAATCAGTAGCGTACCATCTTGACCACCAACCGAAAAAGTTATGGTGCGTCCGCCTTTGAGTTCATAGTCGTCCATTGCCTGTGCCGCGTCTTGCGCGCAAATGCCTGTAGTGGTCACCGCTGCAATTGCTGCCGCAAGATTATATGCGCCAACCAGGCTTGGGAATCTCAGCCGAGTCTTGATGGCACAGGGGCAAGAGCCGTGGGTTGGTCTACTGCAATTGTGGGTAGCACCTGTCAACTCAATCGCGGTCGCGCCTGTTTGATAGTCAATTCTTGTTATTTCAAAATTTGGTGTAAGATGCGCAAATCCGCACTTGCTGCAACTGTACCTCCCGTAATGTGCTGCAATGCGGTAATCGTAGGTCATGCGTCCTTTACAGATGGGACAAAATGCACCGTCGTCATATTGATATGGATTGCTAGGGTGCAAGGTGTCGGAGTTGCCTGAAACTACCTGCTTGCTTACGCCGAACCAAAGAATTTTTGCTCTGTCCATAGCTTTCATTGTTTCTGAGGTTTCATCCACTTTATCGCCTGTATCACAATTGCTCCCTTTGATAAGTGCAAGTGCGGCGACATATGGATCATCTGCGTTTAGCACAAGCGTTGTTGCAGATATAGGCGCATATGCTCTAGTGTCTTGCGACTTGGAAACCACACCTGTGGCAACCGTTTTGTTAACGCTTTCTTGGCAAACTTCAATTGCCGAGCGTATACAATCTTGTATGAATTCGTGGTGTCCGTTTCGTGAAAGTTGATCACGACAAAGGTTTGTCACAATCAAAGCCGACGGCCTGACCGCCGCAAATATCTTTCTGGCATAACGCTCATCGCATTCCAGAACCAATGCGTCCCGCTTGACCTTTCCGCAAAGTGTAGCCATACGAAGCAGTAGCGTAGCCACACCTTCTGTTTGGTTTGAGCCTTCATGATTCCATCCGACACTCATTGCATTTTTCTCCAATGCATGAGCAACAAGCTCCGCTGTCGATGTTTTTCCATTCGACCCGGTCACTGCAATGATGTTTTTTGGCAGTTTAAGGTTTTGCAGCACTCCCGGGTAGATTTTTAGCGCAATATGACCGGGCAAGCTACTGCCTTTGCCCACTTGTTTTCCAATATAATATAGAATTTTGCACACAGCGATGGCAATAATTCCTCTTAATCCCACGCCTTCTCGCCAACTTTCATTGTATCTCTAAATAGTATCTCTTAATAAGTATTATTTTATCCTTATTTGCCGCAAAAGTCAATGAAAGTAGTTTTCATAACAGGTCTAATCTCTAAACCACCCTAACGCTGTGGCGTGGGCGCAACAGGCATAAATCCACCCGCAATAACAGCCTGCCTGGCACGAAATCTTTCGAGGCTAATCGTATGATTTTCACCCCAAGGTCTACTATGTGACGCTATATAGTGACGCAACTCATTCCGAAGCACGCCATCATCCGAACCGTTCATAACGTCAATTGCCGCCATCACTCCCGCACTGCCTGCCCGCCAAGCAATTGTAGTGTCAAACCTGTTGAGTGTCCCATCCAGATACCGGTTTGCATTATAACGCACAACCATTGCATCCGGATTTGACAAACACATTATGACCAGCATAATTGCACCAACAGAAACTGAGAGTCTTACGATTGAAAATTGCCATTTTTGAAGAGCGATCAACGCAGCAAAAACTATTGCCAGAAATATCATAAAGACACAAGGCAACAACCTACGCATCGTCAACCCATAAGCGCCGATGTAAAGAGCCATCTTACTAAACGCAGTTGCAATCAGAACCAAAGTTATAACCGCAAGCGCAATGTTGAATATCTTTAAAACACGCGACTGGATTCTCAGCTTCTTGCTGCATAGATTTGAAGCGGTCAGCAACGATAGATTTATTGCCGCAATCCAGCAAAGTTCAAAAAAACCATGTCGGGCAAACTCTGAATAAATCCGCCACCCTTCGGGTCTTACCCCGGTAAATGCCGAGAAGAAATACGGCAACTGGCTGAAAATGAACAAAAGATACACCGCACATACAACACCAAGTACTATGTACACCGTAGTTGACTGCAGAAATCTCAATGTTGCAACTGTCCTTTCCACAGATTCAGGTTTAATTGCATCTGTACCTTTCTTATGCGCCGTTCCTGACACAAGCCCATATATATAGGCCGCAAAAGGTATTGCAAAGATAATCCAGAGCACCTGCTCAAATCTTATATTAAATGTCGGTCTGATAAAATTCAAAACCATTCCAAACCCGCCTGCATCGGCAGTTTCCAAGAGCGGTATTATAATTGACGCCAATATCAGCGAAACAATAACTCCGAGCAATACAGGCATAATCTTTCCTCGCCTGCTTCCTTTTGCCAAAGCTGAAAAGCTCACATATTGATTAAAAATATTGCGAAACGGAATAATTATAACAGATCTGAGCCCATCAATGAGCAAGTAATTGCTCGTCCTTCCCAGAATCGTGCACCCTGATGCTACGAGAATGTAATACACTGCAAAACAAAAAAGGAAGAGACTGCGATATCCTGCAATTCCTGCATTGTCCCACAATGCGTAAGACGCGCCGGTCAGCCAAGTAACAGCAAGCCAAAAGATTGTGGCTCCGCTGAGTTTCAGCGCTGCCTTTTTGTATAGGTATAAAGTAGTTGTCAACAAATATACCGTCGTAAATACCGTCACACCCCAACCGTGCCAAGCAAACCAAACCCAACGCGAAAATAAATATCCCAGCACAAAAGCAACAAGGGCAAAAATGAAATCGGTCATGCCAGGCTTAAATTTGTTCTCTTCTTTATGTATGGGTGTCTGATTATGCCATTGCGATTGCTCAATCGATTGCAAGTTGTTGGCTTCGTTCATTTCCATGGTTCTAAGTCCTCCACTTACTGTTTTTTATACGCTACAATACGGGCGAAATCATTCGTCCCTTTTAATCTTCTGCCTAATCACTAACATGCTCCAAGATATCCCCGGGTTGGCAATCTAATGCCTTACAGATCGCTTCAAGTGTCGAAAATCTGATGGCCTTTGCTTTGCCAGTCTTTAATATTGATAAATTTGCCTGACTCAATCCAATGTGCGCAGCAAGCTCACCGGATGACATCTTTCGTTTGAGCATAAGCATATCTAAATTGACTCTTATTGACATAGATTGACCTCCTATATCGTTAGTTCGGCATCATCTTGAAGCGATACAGCTTTTGTAAAGACATCTTTAACCGCACGAACGACAATGCCCATAAACGCCCCGGCAACGCCTATGGCATACCAAGGCACATAATAAAGCCCCGATGCAATACAAATCAAAGCGCCAGCAAAGCAGCACCATGAAATGTATCTTAAGCAAGCAATGTTTTCTTTGACAAACACCCTGCCTATTGAAATTCGGTGCAGAAAAATATAGATGAGGAGTAGCAAGGTCGCAGCTGGAACAAATCCGACATAAATGGTTGTGAGGAATATCGCACTTCCGACTGCATTAGCTTGCAAAGACATTAACATCAGTCTGGCAACAAGTCTGGGAGCCAAAATTGCACATACCACCAGCAAAACAAAAAATATTACAACACAAATTTTGCTTAACACCAGGGATTTTGAATCATTCCACATAGATTTTTCCTCCGCTTTTCTGAATTACAAATGGAGTTTAACACATGATTTATCGATTTGCAATAGTTTTTTATCGTTTTTCGATATATTTTTATCGTGATTCGTGATTTCGCTTAGGGGAATCGGCATTTCAGATTGGCAAGATGGTGCTGGTTGATTTTATTTTTATGGCAGACACAAACAGACGGACACGCTCTGTGACCGTCTGTTTGTGCCTATTAATGGTTTATTACTGTCAAACTAAAAGTCTGCTCGACATTTTCAGGTTATGATGCCTTAGTCGGCGGTACTTTCGTTTGCGCGGTTTGCAGCATGGCTATCCATATATTTTATGATATCAT
>Ga0123355_10015117_pt1 | contig 12112 bp, 14 predicted proteins | sample TergutEmb28metaG_3_FD_89872 | JGI IMG/M metagenome (GOLD analysis project Ga0123355, IMG submission 89872) | Embiratermes neotenicus P1 segment gut microbial communities from Petit-Saut dam, French Guiana - Emb289 P1 | ecosystem: Host-associated > Arthropoda: Insects > Digestive system > Gut ... | reverse complement strand
GCTTGCCCGGAATGTTGTTCTTAGCGACTATCAAAGCTTCAGCTATATGCAAAAATATCTAAAAGACGGCGGCGTATTCAAAGCCTTAACAAAACAAGGAATGAAAGAGGGCGATACCGTAAGGATACTGGACGCGGAATTTGAGTATGTGGAGTAGATTTAACAAATTATTTGCAATTTTTTTACCCGCATTTACTTGACAAAAAGTTTAGTTTTTTGTACAATTTAGTTGAAGGGAATTTAAGATGCTGTGAGATTTCCATAGTATTTTTTTGTTTTTAATAGTTAAAAGGAGATTAAGCATATGAATCAAGTAGGAACTATAACGAGAGGAATAAGAGCCCCGATTATTGAGGAAGGAGACGATTTAGCGCAAATCGTTGTCGACAGTCTTGAACTCGCGGCAAAGAAAAATAATTTTAATTTGAAGAATGATGATGTTGTTTGTGTGACGGAGGCGGTGCTTGCCATTAGTCAGGGCAATTTTGCCACGCTTGATAATATTGCTAAGGATGTCAAAGATAAATTTGGCTCGGCTCATATCGGAATAGCTCATCCCACACCGCTTTCGCGCAATAGGTTTTTGAATATACTTAAAGGAATTGCCAAGGGAGCGTCCAAAGTGACGGTTTTACTTAGTCCTGTTGACGAGGTGGGTAATGCCTTAGTTAAGGATGTAAATCCGTATATAAAAGACGATAAGTTGTATACGAAGGAAGAGTTTACAGTAAAATACGGAAAGCCAAGCCACATTTTTACCGGTATAGATTATATAGAGATATACGAAGAAGCTAACAGCAATATTGAGGTCGTTATTTCTAACGAGCCTAGTCATATCCTTAAATTTACAAAAAACGTTATCGCAGGGACAATCCATTCGCGTTTTATGCTCAAGGATTATCTTCTCGAAAAAGGAGCCGAAAAGGTTGTCACGCTTTGTGATATTCTCAATAAATCTATTGACGGGTCGGGGTATAATTCCGATTACGGCGTTATCGGCTCTAATATGCGAGGAGATGAGAAACTCAAACTTTTTCCCCGTGACGCGAGGGAGTTTGCGCTTGAAGTGCAAGCTAAAATTATGGAACGGTTTAGAGTTTACGCCCATGTGATGGTCTACGGAGACGGTGCTTTCAAAGACCCTGTCGGCGGTATTTGGGAGCTTGCCGACCCCGTTGTTTCGCCCGGCTTTACTGACGGGCTTAACGGAGCGTCAAAACCTGAAGTCAAGTTAAAAAATGTTGTTACGCAGTTCGCACATCTAAGTAAATCCGAGCGCGAGAAAAAAATTAAACAGCTTATATCCGAGCAAAGCTCAATGGCAATCGACGACCCCAACCGACTAGGCACAACTCCCCGCAGACTGCCTGATCTTTTAGGAAGTCTTGCCGATCTAACTTCGGGTAGCGGCTCAAAGGGCACACCGATTGTGCTAGTGCAGGATTACTTCGGCTCAATGGAGTAAGGCGCGGAATTAAATATTATGGATATAACATTGCAAAAAGCAGATATAAATGACGCTGAACAAATTCGTCAAATGCAGATTGTTGCGTTTGCTCCGATGTTGGAAAAATATAGGGATTTTGACATAAGTCCCGCGACGGAAAGTGTTGACCGTGTTAGGGATAGGTTTCGGTATCCGTTCATTACACAATATTTTGTTTTGAAAGACAAAGAGAAAATCGGTTTAATTAGAATTCGTGAATTAGCGGAAGATATTTATAAATTAGTTCAAATATTTATTTTACCGGGATTTCAAAATAAAGGCCATGCCAGTCAAGCGATAACACTGCTTGAAAAGAAATTTTCAAAGGTTAAAAGATGGGAGCTTGATACAATTAAGCAAGAAATAAAATTATGTTGTTTTTATGAAAAATTAGGATATGTGCGTACAGAGCAAGAAAAGAGTATAAGAGATGGTATGGACTTAGTGTGCTATAAAAAGACTGCCGGAATAAATGTGTAAGGAAATAAGCAAATGAAGATAGCCGTATTCGGGGGGAGTTTTGACCCCGTACATTTTGGGCATTTGAGGGTTGTGAGGGGGATTGTAGAAAGCGGTTACGACAAGGTGATTGTCGTACCGGCTTTTGTTTCGCCATTTAAGAGTACAAGCGGGACGGCGAATGTAGAGCATAGAGACGAGATGCTTAGACGGGCGTTCATGGATTTTTTGTTTGATGAAGATGTAGACCTGCGCGCTATAGCGGATTTTATTAGAGCGGGAAATCTTATTATTTCGGATGTTGAAATCAAGAGGCAAGGGATTAGTTATACTTATGAAACGATTAAATGGTTAAAGAAAGAGTATCCCGATGCAATCTTTGATTTTGTGATTGGGTGGGATTGTGTTTTGTCACTTGACGGATGGAAGAATTTTGATAAATTAAAGGATTTGACGGGATTTTTGGCTGTTAAACGCGGACAAATGAACATATGTCAAAGCGGCACAATTGACCGCTCATCTTTGACATATGTTCATTTGACAATAAAAATAGAGGAACTTAAAAGCAAAGGTGCAAATATACAAGTCGTTGATTTTGAAGCGCCTGATATTAGTAGTAGTTATGTAAGAGTTCTTAATGCTTTCGGGCGTATAGCTGAGGCTGTTCCGCAAAGTGTTGCCGAATATATTAGAGAAAATAAATTATATAGGGAGTACGGTTATATCGCTAAACGGCACGCCGAGTCTGGGCTTTCTAAAGAGCGGACAGAGCATAGTCTTAGGGTGGCGGAAGAATCTATCAACCTTGCCAAAATTAACGGGGTCAATATAAACGATGCGATTACGGCGGCGTTATTACACGACATCGCAAAAAATGTCGAATGGTCAGAGATGGCGGACAGTCAATATCTGTCAGTCGAAGATACGGAATTAATAGATAAATTACCCGAGTCGTGCCGTCACGCGTGGATAGGAGCATGGGCGGTTGAAAAGATTATGGGGCTTTCGACTGAAATAGCCGGGGCGGTAAGGTTGCACACGACAGGAGCGCCTAATATGAGTACCTTAGCAAAAATAATTTATCTCGCCGATTATATAGAAAAAGGCAGGAGACTAAAATACTTACAATCGGTTCGCAAAATAGTGTATAATGATTTAGATGAAGGGATGAGAGTGGTCTTAGGACTTATGCTGGGATACTTAGAGAAAAAAGGCGGGACAATTTGTGATTTAACTAAAGAGGCGTATAAATATTACAGTGAAAACAAAGCATAATATTATTAATTAGTGAACTGTACTTCCAATCAAAATATAATCGTGACCAAAATATTTTTGATAAATATGTATAAAGTTCCGCCAAGAGGGAGATAAATTATGCGTAAGATTACAATAAATCTTGATGACAAGGACTTTGACGCGTTGTCGAAAGTTTCTCAAAAAAAAGGAATTCAGCCGGAGAGTTTCGTCTCGCAAATCGTACACAAATCACTTGTATCGCATACAATAGATTACGAGGATATGGCAAAGGGCTACGAAAGCATGGCGGATATAAATTTAGAGCTTAGCGGCGGAAAAAAAGAAAAATGAACAATAATTTGGAAATAAAACGCGGAGATTTATTCTTTGCCGACCTTAGTCCTGTAGTAGGAAGCGAACAAGGCGGGGTGCGTCCGGTACTTATCGTCCAAAACGACATAGGTAATAGGTTTTCGCCTACTGTTATAGCGTGTTGTGTGACAAGCCAACTTAACAAAGCAAAACTCCCTACGCATATAGAACTTTCGACAAAATACGGCTTGCTCAAAGACAGTGTTGCTCTTTTAGAGCAGCTCCGTACTCTTGACAAACGCCGCCTTAAAGATAAAATCGGAAAGTTGGACGAAGCCAAAATGCGCGATGTGGACAAAGCTATGATGATTAGTCTGGGGCTTAATAATACATAAGATAAACATTTGATTAAAGCCATGGTTTTTGTGCTGTGGCTTTTTTAAGTGTCTTCAAATATGAGTAATCTCAATCTTGTAATCTCTATCCTCTAGCAAAAAACGCTTGCTTTTTGTCGTAAGATTTGGTATAATAAAAACAATGCGTAATAAACGGCTTTTAGTAATGCTATCAATATTTGTCTTTGTGGCGGTGCTGATTACTATGAGTAGCGCTATTTTTCGTGTGCGTTACATCACGCCTATTAGTCCTAACCATACTGATTCCGAGCTTATTGAACTTATTGCGGACACAGCACCTATAAGGCGCGGGCAAAGCATTTTTACCATTAGAGACAGGTCAGTTATTAACGAACTCCACAATCAAATTCCTAATATTAGGGTTATCAATGTTGAAAGGCGCTTTCCTAATACGGTAAGAATTAATTTTATTGAAAGGCGCGAGCATTTTTATTTATTGTATGATGGGTATTATTTTATAACCGACGAAACGCTCCATACGCTTAGATATACGGTAAGCAGACCTAATCTTATAGAACTTCGCTTATCACAAAACATTTCAATTGAGCCTGCACTCGGACAAGTTATTGCCGTTTCGGCGGAAGAAAGGTCAATAGCTAACGAACTAATGCTTGCGACGGACAATCTCAATCATGACGCTGTAAGACTCTTTAGATATCTCGACTTTAGCGGTTATAACTCAATCGTACTACGGACACAATCGGGAGTAAGATTACGTTTTGTAGGAAAGTCAAATTTGACATCAATGTTAAGAACGGCATTAAGTGTATATGAAAATAATTTACAACCGCATGAGCGAATAAGCGGAACAATAACTGTTTTTGAAAGCGACTCAAATAGGGCGGTGTGGTCTGCGAATTAGTTCATTATTTTATGATATTTTACCCGGAGATAAACAAATGGCAAAAGGCAAAGGATTAGTATACAGGCTTACTATGGGGCGGGATGACCGTCCTGACTTTGATGTCTCAAAATTACCCAGTAATAGATTTCAGTTGTTTAAGGACGTTTTTTTTACAAGATTTGGCGCGCTTGTTAAAATAAATTTATTGGTTATGCTTTTTGCCTTACCGGCAATCGCTATAATTCTAATTTTTACAATGTTTCTTATCCCTATTCATATAGGGACGCTTCCGTATAGCGGGAATTTAGGTATCGGCTATCCGCAGGTAGAAAATTTAAATCTTGATGTCAGTGCGATAACGCTTATGTATAATTTCATGATGTTTGCGTTGCTTACTCCCGCTATAGTAATTGCGGCGATTGGGCTTGCGGGAGGATTCAATGTAATCAAACTCCTCGCATGGGGAGAGGGCGTAAGTGTTTTTGCTCACTTTTTTAGCGGTATCAAAAAGCACTTTAAGCAATTTTTTCTATGCGGAATAATCTTTGCGCTCCTTATATCAGTTATTGCCTTTAATTTACAATTTTTTGCCGAAATGGTGGAGAATCCTTTGCCTTTTAATTTTCCGGTCGGACTTTTGAGAATCTTAGGCATAGCTTTTTGTTTAATTACAATTATTATACTTACATGTATGATAATGTTTGTGACAACGCAAGCGGCAACTTATAAGCTAAAATTATGGGGATTATTTAAAAATAGTTTTTTGTTGTCTATAGCGCTTCTTCCCAAAAACTTACTTGTTCTTGCTATTAGTGCCATGCCGTTAATTTTAATGATGTTTCCGTTTATAGGGATGTTTGCGATGCCCATTTTTATAGTAATTGGGTTTAGTTTTATAATCTTACTCTGGACGGTGTATGCGCATCATATTTTTGATAAATATATCAATGACAAGATTGAAGGTGCTGAAAAAAATAAGGGCTTACACATTCCGACCGAGGAGGAAAAACAAGCCAAAGAAGAGCGTCGCCGCAAAGCAACTAATGTGCGTTTTGCTAATCCTAAAAAGAAAAAACCTGTTACAAGTGTTGAAGAGGGTAGCACCTTTGAGCCGCTGTCAACAACCTTTAACAGATCCGACCTGCATCGCTTAGCGGAAGAGAAAGAACAGGTTAAGCAGGAAATTGATAAGGAATATGAGGACGTAGAAAATGAAGAGAATAATGAGGAATGAGGACTTTATATAATTGTTAAGGAGATCTTATGAATTGGTATGGATTTTTAATAGCGATAGGGTTAGGAGCTTGTCTTGTGGCAGCTTGGTATATTGCAAGAAAACGCGGCTATCATAAAGACGCATTGTTTGATGTTTTACCTATACCGCTTGCTTTAGCTTTTATTGGGCTTAGGCTTTGGTATGTGATTTTTGACTCAATCGGAGGTGACGGTTCATGGAGCTTTTTGGAGATTATAGGTTTTAGAAACGGTCGCTTTGTAGGTTTTGCCGGACTTGCTATTTGGGGCGGAATTATCGGGGCGCTATTGGGTGCTGTGCTTGTGGCTTATGTTATTATGCCTAAATTTTTTAAAGACCCCGCCCGTAAGATTAGTTTTTGGCAAATGGCTGATATTGGTATGGGTGTTTTTTTGTTGGGGCAAGCTATAGGCAGATGGGGAAATTTTGCTAATCAAGAGGCTTTTGGAAGAGAAATTACTAATTCTAGTCTACAATGGTTTCCATTTGCCGTCAATGTAAATGGTATCTACTATCAAGCGACATTTTTCTATGAGTCGCTTTGGAATATTATAGGTTTCGGAATTTTTATGTGGTTCTTATTAGGCAAAAGGCGGAGTTTTGACGGCTTTGTTTTGGCGTGTTATCTAATATGGTACGGTACAGGCAGGTTTTTTATAGAATTTCTAAGGAGTGACGCTCAGCGGATGTGGCAGGGCGGACCAAGAGTGGTGCAAGTAATTTGTGCATTGGCCGTGTTATTCGGAATAGGATTAATATTATTCCATGTGTACAAAGCAAGACAAACGAATAAAAAGCCGTTTTTATTCGTCCCTGTTGATCAATTAAGTTTAGAATATTACGGTTATGATAAAACAAGAGATTATTTCAACTTGCAAAATAAAGATATAAGTGAGGAGCCGGATGAGTATGAAGATAATTATAAGAGTGATGATTCGGATTTAAGCATTGTGAATGACAATAAAGAAGAGGAAGATGAGGAGATTAATGATTAGTGAAGAGGATTTTGTTTATAGGTGCGTCTATTATTGATTGCGGACGCGACAGAGATGATTTTTATTCGTTGGGTGACGGCTTTGTCAAAAAACTCGTTAATAAATACTTGCAAGGCTATGAGGTGCTTAACCGCGGAATAGGCGGTAATACGGTACAAGATTTAAAAGCTAGGTGGGAAGAAGATTGTATTGCGTTAAAACCTGATATTGTGTGCGTGCATATCGGAATCAATAACGCATGGCGCGAGAGCGACGGTATACTCAAAGAAGATAATGAAAAGTTTGACGCGGATTATCGGTGGATGATGGAGCGCGTAAAAAGCCAATTGCCAAATACAAAAATAATAATTTTAGAGCCGTGTGTGTTTAAAGTAGGTGCCGGTACACAATTGTTTAGAGATAGTCTTAATAAAAAAATCGATATTATACGCGATATCGCTAATGATTACGCGTTTGTATTTATTCCGCTTGACGGGATTTTTCACAGTTTTCGCGTACAGAGGAGAGATGAAGAATTGCTGGACGACGGGGTTCACCCGACGGACTTAGGGCATGAAATAATCGCTTGCGAAGTTTCAAAACGGCTACTTAATGATGGAAATTAAAACAGAAAAGGCAAAAACACTAAAGACTAAGCCGCAAGGCGCGCTAGGCTTTGGAAAACATTTTACCGATCATATGCTTATTATGGAGCATGATGACGGCAAATGGGGTGAGCCTCAAATAGTGCCTTATGCATCGCTCTCGCTTGATCCGTCCTCTGCGGTTTTTCATTACGGGCAGGGGGTTTTTGAAGGGTTAAAGGCATATAAGTCAAAGGACGGAGAGATAAGACTTTTTAGACCGTTTGATAATTTTAAGCGCTTGAATAATTCAGCGGATAGATTATGTATTCCTAATTTTAATGAGGATAAGGTCTATAAAGCGCTTATAGAATTACTAAAACTAGATGCCGATTGGATTCCGACCGAAGAGGGGACTTCGCTCTATATCCGTCCGTCGATTATTGCTTTAGATAACTCTTTAGGTGTTCATCCTTCGCAAAAGTATTTGTTTTTTATTATTCTGAGTCCCGTCGGTGCGTATTATTCTGATGGTTTTGGTGCAGTTAAGCTTTTTGTTGAGGAAAAATATACCAGAGCGGCAAAAGGCGGTACTGGCGAATGCAAAGTAATAGGAAATTATGCAGGATCACTTAAAGCGTCGTTTGATGCTTCTCAAAAGGGCTATGCGCAAGTAATGTGGCTTGACGCAAAAGAGCATAAGTATATAGAAGAAGTCGGTTCAATGAATATATTTTTTGTTTTTGACAATCAATTAGTTACCCCTGCACTTGCCGGCTCGATTTTGCCTGGTATTACGCGTAGCAGTGTTATAGAACTTGCTAAAGCAAAAAATATAAAAGTTGTCGAACGTCATATCGCCATTGACGAAATTGTAGCGGGTGTGCAAAAGGGCGTCTGTACAGAAATTTTCGGAACGGGGACGGCTGCTGTTGTTTCTCCGGTTGGCGCGTTTATGTATAAAAACAAGGAATACAAGGTAGGCGACGGTAAAACAGGTAAGACAGCTAAAAGTTTTTTTGATGAACTTACAGGTATTCAAACAGGTAGGGTAGCGGATAATTTCGGTTGGAGCGTGAAAATTTAACAACAATGCAAAACGACATCACAAAAGCCATAATACAAATCGCAGAAGCGTCGGGATTGAATATTAACATCCATTCGGCTGACGGCGGTTTGTTGTATCATGGTTGCGGTGTTCGTAAATTCGGCACAATCGGGACAGAGGAAATTGAAGCACTTAAAGCAAAGGTGAAACAAAAAAACACCGATAGTTATTTTGTCTTGGGACTGGTTGCGGACAATACAGAGCGTTTACCTGAGTTGTTATTATTGCTTAAAGAAATATGCGAGACAGAGGACATAGTTATGCAACTGTATTCCGATACAATAGTATACCTAAAAGCGGTAGGCAAAGCAAAAGATTATCGCTCGGCGGGCGAATTTGCTTATACGTTGTACGATAACTTAAATAGTGAGACAAAAACCAAATTCAGAATAGGAGTGGGCGGTGTCACCTCGTTGATTGACGAAATTCCGAAAACTGTCGAAAATAGCATTACCGCATATAAATTCGGGGGGTTAATTGACCCTGACAGCCGTGTGTATAGCTATAAAGAGTATGCCTTTAATAAGCTACTTGATAGTTTGCCCCAAAAAATACTTACGGAACATCTCAAAATGCTTACCGAGCCCGATGCGATAGAGTTGTTTAGTGATGTAAAGTTAATGCATACCGCTGATGTTTTTCTGAAAAATTCGCTTAACCTTAGCGAAACCGCCCGTGTCTTATATTTACACCGCAATACGTTAATATATAGATTGGATAAAATAGAAGACATGACCGGATTAAATATACGTCTTTTTTCCGATGCCATAATTTTTAGAATGATGGTAATATTGAATAAATTACTTGGTGATAGGTCGAATTGTAATGACGATAAAAACTGATCTCTTTTTGTTAAAATATCATGCATATTTCTATTTTTACATTAGGTTGCAAAACCAATTATTGCGACAGCGAAGCGATGGCGGCGTGTTTAATTAAGGCGGGACATACTGTCAATCTAAAGTTAGAGATAGCGGACGTATATATTATCAATACCTGTAGCGTTACAAGCTATAGCGACCACAAATCCCGTCAAGCCATAGCTAAAGCAAAAAAACTAAATCAAAAGGCTAAGATATACGTAGCTGGCTGTAGCGTAGAAGCCGACAAATCACAATTTGAAAGAGACGGAATAACTGCAATCTGCGGAACAAGCGGAAAGCAAGAATTTGCTGAAAGAATTATTTTAGATTTAGCTAATTTTTGTCATGGGGACGGTGGTGTTTCCAAAATTAAAAGCTTTGGAAACACCACCGTCCCCATGACAAAAATTTCAACTGACTTTGAAGAGCCAAAAGGGTTTTTTAAAGGTCGCAAAAGAGGTTTTATCAAAATTCAAGATGGTTGTAATAATTTTTGTGCTTATTGCATCGTCCCATATCTTAGGGGACAGAGCCGCAGTCGCAGTATTCATAGTGTTCTTGCTGAAGCGGTAGAAAAAGCGTCTATAGCGAACGAAATTGTTATTACGGGAATATGCATAAGTGATTACGGCAAAGATTTAAATCCTCCTACAAACTTAACTTACTTAATAAAACGCTTAGGCGAAGTCAATGCGAAAAAAAGATTAAGCAGTCTTTCACCGCTCACTATCAATAAGGAATTTTTAGAAACCTGTACGGCAAGTGACATCATTCCCGAATTTCATATAGCACTCCAAAGCGGCAGCGATAGAATGCTTAAAGCAATGGAACGACGGTATACCGTAGCCGAATTTACGGACGCGATAGAACTAATCCGTAGGGGCGGCATTCTGCCGCCCGAACAACAGACTGTAATCACTGCCGATATAATATGCGGTTTTCCAGGCGAAACCGAGGAAGACCACATAGCCACAAGAAACCTATTAAAAAAACTAAAACTTGACGCGGTACATGTTTTTCCGTTTAGTGTCAGAGCAGGCACAAAAGCCGAAAAAATGGACGGCAAGGTAGATGATAAAATAATAAGACGCAGGGCAAAAGAAATGAGAGAGATGTAAACTAGCGAAGCGAAAAATAGTAGAGGTTAACATGGATAATTGCATTTTCTGTAAAATAATCGAAAATAAAATCCCCGCGCAAAAGCTGTACGAGGATGACCTGTTTATTGTAATTAAGGATATTGCACCGAAAGCAAAGACGCATTGTCTTGCCATTCCTAAAGCGCATTATTCGCTACTTGACGATATGGCACAAAATCAAGCGGCAGACTTAGGTAAAATTTTTGCAAAGCTACCGACCGTCGCCGCCGACACCTTAGGACTAACAAACGGCTATCGTCTAATAATTAATCAAGGTGAAGACGCGGGACAAACAGTATTCCACCTGCATATACACATAGTCGGCGGTCAAAAAATGGACTTTAATCCCGTATAAGGTAATTATGAAAAAAGAAAGTATAAGCATATATACGAGTGGGGCAAGAGTAGTGTTATTAATGACTGCAATTTTTGCTCTTTTTGCGAGCGGAATATTTATTTTTACATTTTATTTAATTTTGACAAGCTCAAGAGATGCTGTGGGTCTTATTGTGATAGGCATTTCAACTGTTGGTATGATTTATCTAAGCATTCATTGTTGCCTAATGGCGTGTTTTGGCGGTAAAATAATAATCGATTATAAAAAAGGTAAAATAATTTTTCGCTCAGTAAAATTTAACATGGTAGTATTTTTCAAGTCTTTTTTATTTGATGAAATTGACAGCTTTGCCGGTGCCGCTACAAAGCATAAAAATAGATGGAAAATAGCTGTCAACACTAAGATAAGAAGTAAACCGTATATAATCTTAGGCTATGTAGGTTTTTCGCCTAAAGAGGGTGCTAAAAAAATAAGTGAAATTGTACAGTGGCTTAATGGGCTTATTGACACTAATAGAAGTTAAGTTACTTATTGTCGGGGACGCGAATGTAACAATTCCTAGATTAAGCATTAAATTCTTAAACAAAATAGTTTCGTTATAGTTCTAATGATGGTAGCCTGGAAGCAAAATTTTTATCCAACAAGAAAAGGAGAAGCAATTTTATTAAATTGCTTCTCCTTTTCCTTAATATTTTAATGCCTTATTCAAATACGCCTCGACTTTACTTAACGCCACGCGTTCTTGTTTCATGGTGTCTCTATGTCGGATAGTCACGGCTTTGTCCTCTAAAGTTTCAAAATCCACTGTGATACAATAAGGGGTACCGATTTCGTCTTGACGACGGTAGCGTTTGCCGATTGAGCCGCTTTCATCGTAGGTTACGGAGAGGTTTTTTGCAAGCTTTTTGAATAACTTTTCTGATACATCGCCGAGCTGCTTTTTCTGTAGAGGCAAAACGGCCGCCTTATAGGGTGCCAACGCGTGGTGCAGTTTAAGTACGACTCTAGGCTCGCCGTCAGCTAAATCTTCCTCGTAAGCATTACATAAGAAAGCAAGTAGAACTCTGTCACAGCCTAATGACGGTTCAACACAGTAGGG
>Ga0123355_10015116_pt1 | contig 12113 bp, 6 predicted proteins | sample TergutEmb28metaG_3_FD_89872 | JGI IMG/M metagenome (GOLD analysis project Ga0123355, IMG submission 89872) | Embiratermes neotenicus P1 segment gut microbial communities from Petit-Saut dam, French Guiana - Emb289 P1 | ecosystem: Host-associated > Arthropoda: Insects > Digestive system > Gut ... | reverse complement strand
TGTCCTCAAACTCCAATTAAATGTTGCTTTATTATGTCTCAAGCATACATTATTACAACAGATTTTATTGATAATATAAAGAATGTGCAGTGGACAGATGGAAAGGTTGCCTCAAGACCAAAATTTATTGGCACAAATTGAGAAAGGAAAATAAAAAACTGTATAAACTGACAGTAAAAGTTGGAGTTCACATTCATGCCACCAATCAGAACATGTTTAATTCTTCTGTGAATATATTTATCCCATGTGTTAAGTGCAGCTATCCTTAGGACTCCTGACCAGAAAGAGTACTTGAGCAGTTAGGTAATTTTTTTAATGAGTAGAAAATGGAATACTTGTAAATATAATTATAATACACCTAAGTTTTATATTTATTATAATACACGTAAGATATATATTAACCAAATGATTATTATAATTTTCTTTCTCATTTATTATTCACAGCTAGCTGGTACTATTATGACATACGAGATTATTCTTGTGCAGTTAAACAGCATGAATGCCGCAGGAAGTAATACTTCAGCCAATATGACTGAGAACTGTCATCACTGAAATGCATTCAACAGTGTGCTTTTACTCTTAAATTTACAAGAGTGACAAGAAAGAACCATGAATACTACAGATCTGTGATTTTAATGGTAAAATCTAAGAGTTATCTGGCATTGGAACATTTCCAGTTTGTGGTAATGGAGAGAGATATATGGTTTCTTCTACTCTTCTGCTGACTTACAATATCCCTGGAGAAGAAGTACTGAGACACATTCATGTCTAACACAAGCACATATTTACCTCTGGTTTTTCTTAAAATAAATTGTACTGAAGCAATGAATTTGCTTATTCTTTGTGATTTTGCTGGTAGCTGTATGCAGAAAAAAATTCACTGCCATTTGAGTAACTGTAATTTGTGTTTTCCCATTAGCCTAGCAGTTGCCCTGTAAAGAAGTCACTGATTTTACTGCCTGGTATGTTGAATGGGTCTGCATTTGTTCCAAACTATTCATTTTTAAAAGAAGTCTTGTATATAAGTAGATAATGCAGTAGGTATGGTAACAGAGTATGGATTGGTCTATTCATTTGCAAGTAGTGGCCAGTGCCCATCTGTCACAATTCTGCACATATTAAACATTTCATCAGGGAATAAATGTGGAGAACCAAGACATGAATTTTGGAAATATAAATTCATAAAACTTACTTTTACTTCAAAATTTCTCATTGTGAGTCTTTTGGGAACAGTGGCATAGATAACACATTGGGTTCCCCCTTATAATTATTTAGCAAGATTACTCCCAAATCTCTTATCAGGGATCAGAGTGCTCCCCTTGCTTAGAAGAACAAAATCCAGTCTGTAAAAACCCACAGCAGGTTTGACTATACTGGACATCTGGGGGCCCACCTGACCAACAAGCCCATATCTATGCCGTTGTTTTGGAATGAAGAAAATTGTGACCTTAATGGATAAATTATTTTACACACGGATTCATGTCATAATCTACTGTTTATGCATACCTAATATACACGCACACATACACACTATATATGTCTAATAGTTGATTATAATTCGTTAATTATGTAGGTATGTAAACCTGCACCAGAAACCATTGCACCTGCTGTGTTCATGGTTTGGCTATGGGCCTTGTTTAATTTTCTGGTTTTTTTTTATTAATGGTACAGGTACAAAAACTATCTCCCATGCTAGGGTTGTTGTATTTGTTCATAATAAATTTGATATTGTTGTCCGTAATTCAGACTAGACACCATCAAATAATTGGGTGACAGTGAATAATGAATTACTAAGGATTAGTATGCAAACATTTCTGGCTTCTTTTGAGATGATTTCCGGGCTTTGTGCCTAAAGGTACTGGTGGCAAACAGTGAAAAATTGCAGTCAGGATAGTTGATATTGTGGCCATAGTTTGAACCAGGCCCCTGGCAAATACAAGATAGCAGCACTATCATTTTAGCCATTTCCTTGATATATGTTGTAAGAATCAGACTCTTATCTTCATAGTGTTAGGCATTCCTTGGAATCTATGCACCCTTTGATTTTCATTTTGTAACATCTTTACCATTGCATCTGTGATACCTCTGTTTGTATTACCACTAAAACTTTTTGACACCTGTGAAAGACTGAAGCAATTCACCACCTTATTGAGTGTTTCTACCAATTTATTCTGGAATATACAAGTTTCAAAGATCTCAGGAAATAGGTCTGCATTTGAACATGAATTCTTCAACTCCACTTATTACAGTAACATACAAGATGATGTTTACTGTAACACACACTGTCAAAAAGAAATTCTGTTGAAACCACTTTCATACACAAATGGTGGAACTTGTACTTTGCCCATCAAAATATTTGTGTAGTCTCTGATATTATGTAAAGCAAGATTCTTTGTCAAGCAGAATTTTTGGCTAAAAGCATTTGATTAAGAAGACTGATGTAAACATAATCTCAAACAATGTCTCCAGTACACAAAAACACTACATGTGGGAATTATGTGTCACATTGTACATTGTACCTTCATTACAAGAGTCCCAATGCCAATACATCCACTGAAACTAACGTATGTCTGATGTCCTTACTCTGTCTGTTAATGAATATTTCATGTCAGTAAGAGAGTTGTTACAGCATTTTTTTTTTTCAAAATAAGACAGCATGAAAGAAGGAAAAGCTATGTAAACACATAACAAGAGGTTGTTGTGCTAGTACTGATCATTAGAGTTCACAAACTACTCTTGTTATTGAATGGAGTGCTGTATCATCCTGTGACAGTATATTGACTTTATACATACATATATATATATATATATATATATATATATATATATTGATTTATCATTTTGCTCCTTCTACTGCCGGTGTCAAACCAATGTCAGTTTTTTTAAGGTAATATAAAGGAATCACATATATTTACATGCCCTGATTTTAATATGCTAGAATCATATTTAAATCCTTCCTGGCCTCAGAACAGAATTAATTATTACTGTAATATGCTCATTTTATTATACAGGTTTGAAACATGATATCTCATGCTGAGAAAATCCTAACATAAAAAAATGTGTTTAAGCTCAGCATACTCGGGAGAGTATACAGTTCTGAGATACTATAAATAACTGGTGGTTGGAGAAAACTGCTTAATAATGAGCTTCATAATTGTTAATTTTCATCAAATAGTGTGAAGCATGAGATGTTGAGCACACTTACAAAACTGAAAAGAGAAATCCTGAAAGTTTATGAATTAAACACCACAGACAACCAGTGGTGAATATAGATCGTTTTTCATTATAGAACTGATTATTATTGTCTAGAAACTATACTACATATGGAAAAACAATAAAAACATTGCACACAAGGATAGTGTGCATAAGGTATACATACACTGGTGTAGTGAAGCCAGGACACACCAGGTCACCACCCTGAAGCTTTTTAAGTGGCTTGCCACCACCCTTTGTTAGGGAGGGGGCCACCCTGATACTTTTTGAGAAGCCTGACAGGGCATTCACTACCTGTTAATATTTTTTGCTTATTTTTATATGTTTTCAATTTGTCAATACAGTTAGAGTCTGATGTCATTTTCCTGGATTCAGTATTCATAAGCACGAGTTATTCCAGGTCAGACAAAGGGTACAAAGTTTTATCTCATGTGGTACCTAATCCATGTCCCTGTACTGTATTTTCAAGGCCAAAGCACTGTAAATTTCTGTAATGACCATTGTTTCCAAATTGTCATCCAGCGTAAGGCACAGAGTCCTGCAGTCTGTGGCAGCCAGGTACAAAGTGGTTTGGTGTGTCTGGTCAGAAATTCCAAGGGCAAATATTCTAAGTGAGGAAAGAGGTGACCAGTGCTGGAATGGACTTATAAATATACAGAACAAAGAGGAAACTGGAGACTGAAGTGACACTGCAAAGTGGATTTTGAGGTCAGTGTAGGCACTAATGTATCTAGAATTTGTGTAAAAGAATAATTACAAAGTTGCATATATGAATTCGTAATTTGGTTTGAGGCCCTCAAATTTTTGAGCTCACTGAATGCAATAAATACTTTGCATTGCCGTTTTAAAGTATTTTATGTAAAATAATACATTAGAGGTGGAGACAGCAGTATATACAATGAGTAGGTGAGAAATTCAAAGGATGCCTGAAGAGAGTGAGAAGTGATGAGTCAGTAAGAATTTGGGAGGAGGTTGTGAAAAGCTACAAACAAACTCAGTCAGGATAAGATAGACTGTAACTTGGTAGATATAGATATTTGAACTCAGCACTCCAGAATTTTGTTTGTAGTATTGACTCTCATTTATACTCACCACAACTATTAAAACACTACAGCAGTTGAAATTTATCAAACTTAACATACACTTAGGATCCACTTTCTTCCAGAACAACTTCAGATCTCATATTAAAATGTCTACTGGTCCAAGGGTATGTATAACAGCTCTGCTGACAGATATTTTCATTTTTCATTTTTCTGTACGTTCTAGTAGACATAGTATGAAAAATCGTCTTTGTCCTGTACACAGAATCCCAGTTAACACTGTGACACAGCAGTTCAATAATTTAGAGCAGAAAATCTTACAATAATCTACAATAATATTTATGAATGCATTGTTATTTTTAGAGTGATTATGAGTTTTAAGTTATGGCAAAGTATACATAATGTATAATCTATTTTTTTGCATTTTTAACCAGCAGAAACTGAATAAAGTGATGGGAAATACTATGCAGGGTAACTGTACCCATGTACAACTGATCCATAATGCTTCTGGATTTTCCATATTGAATAATTAAGTGGTAACTAACATTTTGAAAATCCAGAAGTTGAAGATTGAACAATTCACATGTAAGTTTTAGTGCTGTACAGACTGTAAATGGATTGACCAATGATCAGCATGCAAGAGAAAAACTCCAGTATTCTATTGTGCTATTGCAACAGTTCTGCTTTACTGCTTCATCAAATATTCCTTTTATTGTCACACAGTTGTCATGTCATTCAGAACCCGATATTGGATTAGTAAAACGTAGTCACTACTACTGCAGAACTACTGGAACATATTTTGTCACTAGCAACAGCTTCATTGAATGTGTGTTTATCATTATTATTAAGCACATTCAGTGATGCTCTTTAGGGCATCAGCAGTAGACAAAATGATGTTAGACTAGCTTTTTTCCACATATATATTGGTACTGACATACAGAGTTCAACTAAATCTCCCACAACACATTCTGGACAGTGTTAAGTAGTTCACGCAACATTTTTAAAACTGCATACTGATGAAGGGTAAGAAGAGAACAAGATTAAAGTGTGAAGTGAACTCTTAGCCCTTCAAAGTCCGAAACTTATACAAATAATGTTTAAAAGTGTACTTCCTACCTAACCATAAATGCAAGGTTTCTTCATTCTGCAGTCCATTCAAGTAAACTGTGTACAGCCATGGTGGCTTATGATTAGGATCATTCAGAACATGCTGTTTCTTAATGTTAGAAATAGTGCTACATGTAATTACAATTCTGCCTTAAAGAAATGACTTATCTTGTCTACTATGCCATGTAATATTTCATAGGTAGGAATTTTATTAAGTTCAAAGTCTTACTGGAGATGCCATACCTTTATTTTGAATATTTTAAAAGTGGTGGAGAAGTTTGCTGTGTAATATAATAATCTTGTTCCTGTTATTTCTAGTTTTACTTTACAACATGAATTTGTGTTTAAGTTGATCAAGTGGCAGTTAGCAGTCAGTGTGCGCATCTACAAGAGTTCATGGACACCCTCTTCACTGTTATACCGATGAAAACAGCAGAAAAAATGATAGCACCTGAACTGGTGGAATGTAAGAAAGAGTCCATGTGTAAGCAAATTTCTTTCCACAGATCATTGAGCAGAGTCATTGTCATTGCTCAGTGTTTTGGAGTTATGCCTGTCTCTGGCATCACAGGTCCTAGCGCACATTGTATCAGGTGAGTCCATCAAATTCATACACAGTTTTCCAGCTGTATGAACGCACAGAAACACCCTGCATTTTTGTGTATTGTACATCTGATATACATTGAGATAGTGTCCAAATGATATCGAAACTGTTATGCATACATACATGTATAGATTTGTGCATAACAATTTTAAATTCACTGCTTATTTCCTAAATAGTTAGATGTTTAATCATGTACTAAAATTTAAATATAAATATATATATATATATATATATATATATATTCTTCTAGGAAGGAGCTATTTTGAATAAGCATATTCATGCCAAGATATGATCATCAATATAGATTATTCATTAACACCATCAGAAATTTGTTCTTTCGTTAAGGGTCTACTTTAAGAAGCAATGTTGTAATTATTTTATTTGAAAATCTTGTAGAAGTATAGCTAGGCTGCATGTGATTGTTAAAAATATTTCTGGTAAGCACTGACTGTGGATGAACAAATAGTTGGTCTCATTTTTCTGTCTCAGACAGCAGCAGGGTAAGTTAGAGCATTACTATAAAATGGAAATAAAACTTGGTTTGAAATTAGATTAAAAGTTAAAGATTTATTTGACAAATAATGTGGAATAATATGTTGCACAACAATGTAAAATAATTTACACACACACAAATATATATACACACACACACGAGGTGCTACCCAAAAATTTGGGAATTTGACCATAAAAAAAGTTTCTTACCGTAACTCCTAGTTTCCACCGTCTCCTTCGAAGTAGTCCCCTTGGGCAGGTATACAGCGATACCAGAGTGTTTCCCATGATTTCATGCATTCCTGGAAGTTCTCAAATGTGAGTTTGTCGATAATCTCTTGCGATTCTGCGTGGATCTCCTCAGTCGTGTCAAAACGACGCCCTTTCAGCCGTAATTTCATCTTGGGGAATAGGAAAAAGTCGCATGGGGCGAGGTCAGGCGAACAGGGGAAGTTGGGAATCACTGTAATGTTTTTGGAAGTCAGGAATTGTCGAGCAACGAGTGATGTGTGAGCGGGTGCGTTGTAATGGTGGAGAAACCAATTGTTTTTCTTCCACTTGTCTGGAAGTTTGCGCCGAATGTCCTACCTCAGCGGCTTCAAAACCTCACAGTAAAACTTGCCATTGATGGTTTGACCAGGGGGTACGAATTCCTTGTTGACAGTGCCTTGCATGTCGAAAAAAGATCAACATGGACTTGACATTGTTGCGAACTTGACGCGCTCTTTTCGGCCGCGGTGAATTGGACGAATTCCACTGTGTCGACTGCTGCTTAGTCTCAGGGTCATAACCATACACCCATGTTTCATCACCGTTTATGATATTGGAGATGAAGTTAGGGTGGTCTCTGGCTTGTTGTTTGAGTTCCCTGCAGACAGAAACGCGATGGGCCTTCTGGTCTTCGCTCGGCAGTCTTGGCCCAAGTCTCGCAGAAATGCGTCTCATGTTCAAATTGCCCGCCACACTGCGTTGAACAGTCCCGTATGACAGTCCTTCTATCTCATAAATATCGTAGATAGTTTGCCTACGATCTATAAGGATAGCCTCGCGAACTTTTGCTATGTTTTGCGGTGTTGTGCTTGTCGACGGTCGTCCAGAACGCTCATCGTCGTCGACAGATGTTCGTCCGTCCTTGAAGCGTTTGTACCATAAAAAATTTTTGCTTTGGCTCATGGCATTATCTCCAAAGGCTTCCTGTAGAATTCGGTGGGTTTCTGCAGAAGTTTTTTTTTTTTAAGACTGGAACAAAATTTGATTCATATTCTTTGCTCCTTAAAATCCGTCATATCAGTTGTAAAAAAAATCGCCGGATCACTAAAACATTGCCTCACAAAAATGCATTGAAGTAGATAAGACGTCCTCTCAGCTTGACAGCTGTTGGCACACTGATTCACAAAGCATACTGCTAGCCACATCTAGCAGCGGAAGGTCATAAGACAACCGGTTCGGGCGCGCTATTTAAATTCCCCGAATTTTTGGATAGCACCTCATATATGAGTGGGCCAGGTAGCTCAGTCGGTATAGCGACTGACTATGGGCTGGACGGTCCGGGATCTAACCCCGGTGGGGACGAGATTTTCCGCCCGTCCAGACCGGCCCTGGGGCCAACCCAGCCTCCTGTACAATGGGTACCAGGTCTTTCCCGGGGGTAAAGTGCGGCCGGGGCGTGCTGCTGACCACTCACCCCCTTCTAGTGCCGCGGTCATGGAAGAGTAGAGCTATACCTCTACCCATCCTCTGGGCCACACCAGGCCTGTAATGGGATCACTTTACCTTTACTTTTACCTCTTATATGACGTGTTCCATATCCAATGCCACTGAAGCATTGTTATGATAATGATTATCAGTCGTTAGGCACACTCAATAAGCATGTAAACAAAAAATATATGATTTAACATTAAAAATAATGAACAATAAATACAATTTCTATCTTCCTAAAATTACATAAAGTGAAGTTATATTAATTTAATATCTTTAATTAAAAAACATATATCATATCAAGCCTCACATCATGAGTCTCTGTTAGGTGCTCAAGTATTCTTCTAATGAAAGGAAAGCTTTATCAATAGAATATTTTTTCAATTGTATTAAAACATTTCATGTCTGAGACTAATTCTACAATAACATCCAGAATTTTGTTACATATTTTTATACTGCTATAATAAACACCTTTTTGATTCATGGCTTATGTAGTTTTAATTTAAGCCTCATGTTTGTACGATGAACTGGGGGAATTAAATTTGTAAATCTTCAAATTTGTTGAACCTCAGCAGGGAAAGTATTAAAATTGATTTTAATTCTGTGTATTATTTACTTACTTTAGGTAGTTATAAAAAGGTCTTGGTCTGGTTATGTTTGTACCTATTTCAGTCCTTGGTAATACACAAATAAATCAATGGGAAAATGGACTGCTGGAATAATGTAATTTTTCTTTCCATGTCTTATGGAGACAGGACTGCCAGTACATACATATTTGCGTATACACATACATGCATGCATGCATGTGCACACACACACACGCATGACACTGATCCAAAAACATAATAAAAGTTACACAGTATGTTATAGAGAACTGTAAATATTTCACAAACACAATATTCAGCTCTTACACCAGATTCTCCTTATATAGCTGATGATAAGACTGAGTCATCTTTATGTGTTAGAAATTTATGAACAGAATAAAATGGGTATGCATTTAAGATCTTATTAATATTGCTATAAATTAAGCCTTTTCTTCATCAGACTTGTGAGTGTACATGCTAAGCTGTTGAATACTTTGGTGCTAGCATAGTATATACTTTTCTAAAATTATGAAAGTTTGGCAGTCGGTCCACAAAGATGATGTTTATTCCATGTATTAATACCATGTATAAATGGGTTTGTTTTCATCATGAATTTCTCATTTTTCACCAATCATATTCTGAAATTCTTCTTTTGTAAAGTAAATGTCTCTTTTCCATAAGGTGAAATAACCCTCTAAAAATTATTCCATGTTGTGTTATAAGGTGAAAATAGGCAAAATAAATTTTAATTCAGAAGTGTTAACATGTGTAATATACAGCTGATCTTCTCTAGTCATTAATTCATTCATTTATTATGCATTCTGTCAATCTATACAAGGTCAACCAACCTATAGGATATAGAGCTAGTCATAATACTAATGTAATATAGATATAAAATAATTATATCATAAAGTACATCCTGTAGAAAATCCTACAAAACACAAGAAGTAAAAGCACAGTTCCAGTTCCCTCATATGTACGTAGTATATCATGCCATAAGTCATAATTGAATGCACACAAGAGAAATATAATATCCTTAAATCTTCTCTTGACAATAGAGATGTAACAGTTTTAATAGCAAAGCATGCTGTTCAGTTTACTAATTATCAGTCAAACCACCACAATTCATTGATCCTTACATGGCCTAGAGGACCAGTGCTGAAAGTATAACCAGTCTACAAACAAATACAACATATATGACAACACATATGTACAATCATAATTGATTTGAATTAAACAATAATTAAATAGCAATACAATAATTTGTAGTATTGTTAAAATGTAATAATAAGAACAAAGATCCTTATTTCCAGCTGTAATTTTCCTCCAATGTGTAAAAAGAGTTTGTAAAAAGAAATCCCTTCGGGGCTGCTTTAAATTTAGAAATAACATATGATAGTTATTTAAGGGTTGGTGGAAGGTGGTTGTAGATTTTGATACCAGAATACCGCACTCCTTTCTGAAATACTGCCAAATTTTCTGCAGGAATATGTAAACCATAATGAGCTCTTGTATTAAAACTATGAACATTTGAGTTTGTTTTGAAAAAGTCTTTATTCTTAACAACAAACTTCAGTAGAGAAAATATGTATTGAGACTGAAGAGGGAGAATATGTAATTTTTTAAATAAATCTCGACAACAATCCTTGTTGCCTAAGTTCATAATAATCCTTACTATTCTTTTTTGGATTTTAAATATGATTTTACTATGAGTTCATATACCCCATAATATGATACCGTACGGTATGATTGAATGGACTGTTGAGAAATAAACTATTTTAACGAATCAAAAGAAAACAGCGGTTTCAAAGATCTGATTATGTAAGAAGCTTTGTTTAGTTTTGGTATCATATGATCAATATGGCAATGCCATTATAAATTATCAAACACCAATCCCAAAAATTTTGTGCTATGTATACTGGAGATTTGTCTATTTTCATATGATATGTGTAGGTCTGTTGCATTAGTATTTTTGGTTAAGAACAGAAGGAAGTAAGTTTTTTCCACATTTAATAATAATAGATTATTATTAAACCATCTGTTTAATTATAATATAGCAATATTTATGTCTAGTATGATCAGTTTCATGAAAACTCCTGCTTTGTTTCAAAATTTATGTTGGAGTGCACACAGGATGGTGTATAAATCTACCAAATTACAGATATGCAGACAATGGACATTATCAACAAGCAAGACCTTTCGTTTTCAAAGAATGAGGATTGAAGTGGTAGGCAACTGACCATTCCTGAAATTCATCTGAAAGTCTCAGTGTTTAATGTTTTGTTGTGTCCTGTCCTGTAGGTTTTCATGGTTCAGTCTGCGAGTCATATACACAGTATTGTCTCTAACTGGGACTTTATTCATGACATGTCTGTGTGTTATGAGATTTTTCAAATATGGTTGCACTTTTGAGGAGACACGTAAGTCCTGTCCTTTTAAACTTCACAACAAATTTGAAAATTTTAGTTTAAGTAATAATATATTTAAAAAAACTGAAGTAAAAGAAATATAGTACAAAGATTGCACCTGGCAGTGCTAATAAAAATTTGGATGGCATTACACCTCTGAGGTACTGAATTGTAAACTGTATATTTTATGCATGTGAATCAGCTGTACTATTATGTGCTTTTCTAATGGAATTACCTTCATGCTTCATTCCTTAGGTTTTCATTAGAGAGCATGGTACAACAATCCACAAAAAATTACATTTGGAGGGTTAGCTCTACTTCTTTTTCAGCAACAGTATTTCAGAAATGTAACCCATTTGACTGCAAATGGTTTTAAGCTTGGTGTGTACTCCATTAGTTGGCATTGTTGTGCCAAAACATGTCAGGGTGAAGTGATTGTTATAACGCATAAGTGCACTTAATTGGTACAATCAATGAAAATATTGATTCATAATGTATGGAGTAAATAATTTTAAAATTCAACATCTTTATTTACTACAATAAAAATGACCCATGTATAAAATACCCTAGATAATCAACCACAACAGATCAGCTTTCAGATGGTTAACAAGGGAATTAATACTTGAGTAGTAGATCAAATAGATAACTTTCACTGTGAGGTTTTTGCTATTACATCATGAAAAATGTCATATCTGTTGGATTGAGGATGAAAATAGTTTCATATATTTGTCAAACTCCACAGAAATAAACCTTCTGTCTCGTGCAGAGAAACACTTTCAAATCAGCAGCTGGGGAATTGTGATTAATTTCATTTTATGCCAGACTAGTTCTTCTGTCCTAAAAATGAGTTAGAGTTTATTCTTGTGGTAGTAGAATTATATTATTTGAATCATATGTCTCCAGAATGCTCTGTATTCTATGGCTGCTCATTCAGCAGAATGCTACTTTTCCTGCTGCTAGCACGTCA
>Ga0123355_10015115_pt1 | contig 12113 bp, 9 predicted proteins | sample TergutEmb28metaG_3_FD_89872 | JGI IMG/M metagenome (GOLD analysis project Ga0123355, IMG submission 89872) | Embiratermes neotenicus P1 segment gut microbial communities from Petit-Saut dam, French Guiana - Emb289 P1 | ecosystem: Host-associated > Arthropoda: Insects > Digestive system > Gut ... | reverse complement strand
TTTGTTGCTAGGCGCAGGAGAAATGTCGGAATTGACAGCCCTGCACATGCAAGCAAATGGTGCAAGTGAAGTAATCGTTGCTAATCGCACCTTTGCCCGCGCAGAAGAACTTGCAGAAAAATTCAAAGGCAGTGCGGTAGAGTTTGACCAGCGCTATGAGGCCCTGCGCACCATTGATATCGTCGTATCTGCTACAGCAGCAACCGAATATGTAATCACTAAAGAGGAACTGTCAGCGATTGTCTCACGTCGCCGCGGTCCACTCTTTTTCTTTGATATTGCAGTTCCGCGAGACATTGACCCTGCCTGCGCTGATTTCAGAAATGTATTTGTTTATGACGTTGATGCTCTTGACGGTATTATCGAATCAAATAAGGCAGAACGCATGGTCGAGGCAGCAAAAGCTGAGGTCATCGTCCAAGAAGAGATCGTCAATTTTGAAAAATGGCTTGAACTTATGGAGGTCGAGCCAACTATTGCAACCATGCGTGAACAGGCTGAAAAAATGCGTCAGGCAGAACTAGCACGCGCGCGTAAACACTTGGGTGAACTAAGCCAAAAGCAACTTGATTCAGTGGATAAGTTGACCCAGTCGATTGTAAATAAAATGCTGCATACTCCAACGCGTAAGCTGCGTGACGCAAGCGGTGGACGCAGAGGGGTAGCGACCGTAGAAACCGCACGCTATCTATACGGACTAGAAGAAGAGCAGGACGCGAAAAAAGGGTTCCGCCTGATTAAAACACTGTTGGGCAAGCGCCCCAGTGGTGCGTCTGATTAGCAATTGGCGTTGGTTGCGCACGTGCAAGCAGCACGCACAGGCCGTGCCTTTGACAGAAATCTTAATAGCAGAACAAGGTGAAAAGGAAGAAGTGAACATGGCAGTACTAAACGCAAAGACTGACAGAGAAAAGCTTGTTATTGGCACGCGTGGCAGCCAACTTGCCCTGTGGCAGGCAAACTACATAAAAGGCCTGGTTGAAGAGGCCACGGGACTTCCTGTCGAGATCAAAACTATCAAGACAACAGGTGACAAGATACTAGACGTCCCATTGGCAAAAGTGGGCGGCAAGGGACTTTTCACTAAGGAGCTTGAAGTTGAGCTAATCGCAGGTACGGTTGATCTATGCGTGCATTCCATGAAAGATGTTCCCACTGATCTGCCTCCTGGTCTGATAATCGCAGGTATTCCAGCGCGTGAAGATGCGCGCGACATTATGATTTCTCACAGTGGTGCGGGCTTTACAGAGCTTCCCAAAGGTGCTCGCGTAGGTACGAGCTCACTGCGCCGTATTGCTCATGTGCGTGCTTTGCGTCCAGACATTGAAATTGTAGATGTGCGCGGAAACCTTGATACACGCATGCGCAAAGCAGAAGACGGCGAGCTTGATGCCGTAATCCTTGCTGCAGCTGGCATTCGCCGCCTAGGATGGGGAGAGCGCATCACGACCTATTTGTCTACTGACATCATGATTTCTGCTGTTGGGCAGGGTGCAGTAGGCGTTGAGATTCGTGAGGATGACTCTTACATGCAAGAGGTCTGCGCGCGCATCACTGATCCTGAAACCATGGTCTGTATTACGGCAGAACGTGTTGTCATGAACCGTCTTGAAGGGGGTTGCCAGGTACCTATTGGTGCCTACTGTCGCTTTGAGGGCGAAGGCACGCTAAGAATTGATGCCATGGTTGGATCTGTTGATGGGTCAACCATCCTAAAGGTCACCAAGACAGGCAGTGATGATGATCCCGTTGCCCTAGGCGAATCAGTTGTTGCCGAACTTAAGGCAAAAGGGGCAGATGAAGTACTTGCAGCAGTGCGCGCAGCCAGTGACGCTGCAGAACTGCTGGGATAGGCATATTTTCAAGCAGCTCTACCTCTGATCTTGATAGATTAGCCCAGATAGGGCATTCATAAAAAGCACGCCTAGGAGACATAGCTGCCTCCTAGGCGTGTAGAAATTGCATGCACTTACTGCCTAGACTATTTCTGTACTAGTCTTCCTTTTTACTCTCTTCGATGATCTTTGTTTGCAGGTCACCAGGGACTTGCTCATAGCCTTCAAGCCTGATGGTGTAGTTGCCAGTACCTGCACTAAGGCTGCGCAACTGAATCGTGTAGTTGACGACCTCTGCATAGGGGGCGACAGCATTAATTGTTTGCCAGCCTGGAGCAGCGGCATCCATACCCATGACGCGACCACGCAGTGTTGGTAGGTCACCCATGATGGCACCGGTGTATTCTTCAGGCACTGTGATCTCAAGTACTGCCATAGGTTCTAGAATGACAGGATTTGCAATTTCTGCAGCAGCTTTGAAGCCAATGCGTGCAGCTGTCCTAAAGGCCATCTCGTTAGAATCAACGCTGTGATAACTACCATCGTAAACAGCGGCTTTTACATCAACAAAGGGATAGCCCGCAATAACGCCGCCCTCCATGGTTTCTTGGATGCCCCTGTCTACGGCAGGAATAAATTGACGCGGGATTCTACCGCCAACAATCTCATCAAGGAACTCATAGCCACCACCAGGATTAGGTTCAAGGCGCAGCCAGCAGTCAGCGAATTGTCCACTGCCACCACTTTGTTTCTTGTGCTTGCCTTGAGCCTGCGCAGTTTTACGGATGGTTTCACGATAAGGGATACGCAAGGGTAGCAGTTCTGCCTCTACGTTGTAGCGAGTCTTTAGCTTATTTAGCAAGACATCAATAGCTGTATCACCCAGGGCGTAGATAACTGTTTGACGAGTCTCTTCATCGCGATTGAGAACCAAGGCAGGGTCTTCGTCAACAACTGACTTTAGAACACTACCTAGTTTGTCCTCATCAGCCTTAGTCTTTGCTGCAATTGCTACAGGATAGAGGGGCTGGGGTAGAGGCATGTCTGCATAGCTTACATCGCCACTTGTTGAAAGTGTGTCGTTTGTCATGGTGTCATTGAGCTTTGGAATAACAATGACGTCCCCTGCAACGACGGTTTCTGAAACGGGGATGCTCTCTTTGCCAACCATGCGCAAGATATGGGGTGCTCGTTCTTTCTTGCCCGTGCGACTGTTTACAAATTCTGCACCGGGGGCAATTGATCCACTAAAGACTTTCACAAAGGAAAGGCGTCCTACGTAGGGATCGGACAAGGTTTTAAACACTTGACCAGTGAACTCATCGTATTGGTCAAACTCTGCATATTCTTTATCTTCTGCATCCCCGCCAGCTAGTTCTATCGGAGCATGCTTTGAGGGGTAGGGGAAGAAGGCCGCAATTTCATCCAGTAGTCCCGTGATACCAACAAGGTTAATAGCAGAACCTACAAATACAGGAACAACCTTGCGTCCTGCAATTGCCAGGGCTAGTAGGCGCTCAAGGTCTTCTTGTCCAATGCGCTCACCTTCGAGGAACTGCATCATTAGATCTTCATCGGCTTCTACTGTGCGATCACACAGGGCTTCACGCGCAGCTTCAACCTGATCTGCTAGCTCTGCAGGAATGTCAGCTTGTTCACTCACGCCATCTTTGCGTAAATAGGCTTGCATGCGGATGACGTTTACAACGCCATGGAAGTCTGCTTCCTTGCCAATGGGAATCTGAACGGGTACTAAGGTGTCACCGTACTTTGCTCGCATGGCCTCAAGAGTGGCGTTAAAGTCAGCGCGCTCCTTATCGATCTGATTGATGATAATTGCGCGCGGGATTTCCATTTCTTCGGCGATACGCCAGAGGCGATCAGTTAGGACTTGTGGACCACTAACAGCATCAACAACAAAAAGCGCGATCTCGGATGCGTACATGCCGGCGACCGCGTCTCCTATAAAATCTGCATAACCTGGGGTGTCGATAAAGTTAATACGTTTACCATTGTGTTCTACTGGTGCAGTAGAGAGGTTAATCGTATAGCGATTGACTTCATCGGGATCATAATCAAGGTTGGATTGCCCAGTGGCCACTGAGCCTAGTCTGCCTGTTGCTTCTTTTCGGTACAGAAGCGCTTCTGCCAGTGAGGTTTTTCCCGCACCGTCGTGTCCAACTAAGGCGACGTTGCGGATGTCTTTCATGCCAGTCATAAATCACCCCTTCTAATGTGCGCAGTGCACAGCTAAGGCGCATGCGCTTTTCTTGTCTTTCAGTATACACGAGGCAGTGCGATTTCGTCCTAGAAGCTTGGGTGATTTTTGTACAGGATTTTCTTTGTTCCTTGTGGCAAATTAGTTTGATTTTTCTATGTCAATGGCAGAGTATGATCAGTCCATGGTGTACAATTGAACGTTGTGAAATTCCCATGTCAACACTGTCAGAGGAAGCACCAGTGAATACCGAAAAATTTAGTGAAGCTCAAGAACAATATTCGGCGGGTGACTATCGCAAGTCAGCACGCCTCTTTTTAGACGCCGTAGAGAAGGGTACCCCCATTGGAAATGGACCCGCTTATCATATGGCAGGCAATTCTTTCATGCGCTTGAAGCGCTATTCAGATGCGACGGTTGTGTATGAACATGCCTTGCGTGACGACACGTATTCTCGACACAGTTCAGTTGAAGCAAACCTTGCCAATGCCTATGTGCGCACAGGTGAATACGATTCTGCGATTGCTCACTATGAGGCAGCACTTAACTCAGGGGACGTAAAGAATGCCTACAAGCTGTATCAGGGTACAGCCCAGGCCTATATGCAGCAGCAAAAATTCGAGCTTGCTGCCATTGCCTATAAGCATGCTGCATTAGATACGCACAATCCTGCGCCAGGAAAATCCCTGCTAAATCTAGGTCTTGCCATGATGGCAAGCGGAAACGCAGAAGGAGCTATCGAAGCCTACCAAACAGCCTTAGGCTGCCCTGAATATGAAAATAAAGGTCGCGCCTTGTTAAATATGGGCATTGCCTACCATTCTGCTGGCAAGTGGGCAGAGGCTATCAAAGCACTTGAGGATGCAAAGATGCAGCCCAATTATGTTGCTTCAGAACTTGCGCAAGGCACCCTTGCTGACGCAAAATATCGCCTTGAACTTGAGGGTCAAGTTGCGCGTGCCGACCAAGATATCGAAGCTGACACTGACAGCATGTCCGATGTGCATGAAGATGACTTAGATGAAAAGCTCTCCTCTCTGACAGATACACCAGCAACTGATGATGGCACAACAGATGTCTTTGTTGCTGTGGATGGACAAACTCCTCCATCTGAACAAGATCAGGACGCGCAGGTAGGTAATGCCGAAGACGTCGATCGCTTTTTTGCTCTGAGCGAAAAAGAAGCCGCAAAGCTAGGGCGCGAAAAGATGAAGGGTGAGCGTAGTAGGTTCTTTTGGGTAAAATGGCTGCTGATTATCACACTCTTGATTGGTGGTATTGGTGGCGGTGGCGCGGCGCTGTATTTCACTGGCCAGGGCTTTCCTTCGGCCGAGGCAACGGTGACAGACTTGCTTCAAAGTTACACAGAGGGTCGCTCGATCGCTGAATATTGGACCTTTGGTATGCAGGCTAACATCGAAAACAAGATGGTTGTTGTACCGCCTCCAGAAACGTTTACTATTGATTCGGTGAATTCTGGACCGACCCAGACAACGGTCAGGACTACAATTATTACCGCTGGCGAGGAAAGTTTCGTCTTTACCTTTAGTTTGGCCAGAGAGGGTATAGGCTGGAAGGTAGATGGGATTGTTATGGAGGGCATGGATGGCCCTAGCGATCTTGCCATTGACGATGATTTTGAAATGCCATATCCAAATAATGATCTGGATATGGCCGAAGAGGACGACAGGTTTACTTTTGATGAAGACCTGTTTGACCTAGGGCCCGAGGGTGATGATTTTGATCTTGATGATCTTGACTTAGGCGAAGAAGGACCTGAGTAGATATAGTTTCAAAAAAGTAAGTACAGATTTTTAGTTATGCATTTGAGAGGAAGTATATACCGTGGCATTTGAACAAACTTATTTGATGATTAAACCAGACGCTGTTGCGGGTGGAAAAATGGGACGTATTATTAGTAGACTCGAAGACACAGGGCTCAAGATTGAACGTATGGAGCTTACCCAGCTTACCTTTGAGCAAGCTGCAGCAAACTACGCAGAACACGAAGGCAAACCCTTCTATGAAAGCCTGATTGCCTATATTGTGTCAGGACCTGTGGTCAAGATGGTTGTTTCAGGCGAAGGTGCTGTAGCGGTATGTCGCAAGCTTATGGGTGCAACTAATCCAGCAGAAGCGGCTCCTGGAACTATTCGTGGTGATTTTGGTCTGACTGTGGATGCAAACGTCATGCATGGATCAGATTCACCAGAATCTGCTACGCGCGAGATCGAGATATTCTTTGACGCTTAACCTGCGTGCATTTGAAATACCCTACTAAAAGGTTGCCATAGACCTTAGGCTTTACCGGCGGATGACGAACTGATGGGAGAAGTCGGTCAGTGATATATAAAATCATCGCAAAACAGTCACTGCAAGACCTATTCAGAGGGCTTCAGGAAAATTATGACGAAGTAGTGGGACCACAATCACGTGGTCCTGCTTTCGTCTTTGACAAGCTGCAAAGTGTTGATGACCTGCAGCTTGATTATGAGACGACAATACTGCCTCCAACAAAATATTTCCTGCCGCCTGACGAGCGCTTACTTCGTTTCAATAGGACGACAGGCGAGGTGTATGACACAGAACCAACACAGATTCGCCGTGCACTTTTTGGCATGCACCCCTGTGATATCAATGCTCTCCTCTTGCTTGACGAGGTCTTTATGGGCGACTTTATTGACCCTTATTACGCAACAGCGCGCAAATCCTGCTTTATCATTGGTAGCAGTTGTATGCCTGCGCAAGATCACATTTGCAATGCCTTTGGGACTGATGAAATTCATCGTGGCTTTGATCTCTTTTTAACTGACCTAGGGGATCGCTACCTTCTGTCCTGCCGTAGCGTAGCAGGAGCAGAAATTGTTGACAAATACCTAGTGACTGCAGAGCCAACCGCACAAGACATTAGTGATTTTCAAGAGCGTGCTAAACGCTTTAAAGAGGCTTTCTCTCCGCCACCAGATATGAATCAGTTGCCCTTACTGTACGGAGCAAAATACACAGACGATGAACTGTGGGAACAGGTAGGGGATGCCTGCTTGTGCTGCAGTGCCTGCTCGATGGTTTGCCCCGTGTGTTACTGCTTTGATGTTTGCGACAAGGTGGATGCAAGTGGCACTACGGGTCTGCGTCACCGCGTTTGGGATTCTTGCCTGAAAAGCGAATTTGCAGAAGTTGCCCATGACCACAACTTTAGGCCAACGCGTGCAAGTAGGGTACGTTACCGTTTTTTTCATAAATTTGTTGGTAATTTTGCGCGCACGGGCAAGATGCTTTGCGTGGGGTGTAGTCGCTGTAACAAGGCTTGCAAGGTGGGCATTACTCCTGCATCAGTGATTGCAGCGTTGCAGGAAAACGGCCAGGCAGGTGAAGACACATGAGCGCACATACTGCCAATGCCTACCGTGAACTGAGGGCAAACCCCTTCAGGCCCTGGCCCGCACGAATTACTTCGATTACCCAGCTTACAGCAAAGGAAAAGCTTTTTGAACTGCGCTTAATTGACCAACCTGCCCGCGAGGCTTTCTCTTTCACGGCAGGCCAGTTTATCGAGCTGTCTATTTTTGGGGTGGGAGAAGCCCCCATTTCGATATCTTCTGCACCCTCTAAGCAGGGCTTCATTGAACTCTGCATTCGTGAGGCTGGTAGTGTTACCAGGGCTATTCACAATATGCGCTGTGGTGACGTTGTCGGTATACGAGGCCCTTTTGGGCGTGGCTTTCCTTTTCTTGAGATGAAAGACCATGACGTACTGCTTGTCGCAGGAGGACTGGGGATTGCTCCGCTGAAGTCATTGATTAACCACATTCATGATGAGCGTCATGCTTTTGGCAAGGTTACTATTTTGCTAGGCGCGCGCAATCCGCAAGAGATCCTGTTTAGGCAGGAATTCGATATGTGGAAGCACCGCGAGGATTTCGACCTTATCATGACCGTTGATCAGCCAGATGCTGACTGGGACGGAGAGGTAGGACTAGTCACGCGCCTTTTTTCAGATATCGAAATTGACCCTCAAAATACCTACGGTGCTATCTGCGGGCCACCTGTTATGTACCCATTTGTGGTCGAAGAGATGCGCAAAAAGCAACTTGATGTTGATCGGATATATGTATCAATCGAGCGTCGCATGAAATGCGGCATTGGTATGTGTGGACACTGTGCTGTTGGGCATCAGTATACCTGTATAGACGGTCCCGTGTTTAGCTACTGGGACGCTATCAATTTGCAGGAGGCCCTCTAATGGTTGACGCACCTGGCTTAATCAATATGACAAAGCGACCACGCGTTATTGTGGTCTCACTGGCAAGCGATTTTGGCTGTCAAATACAGCTAAGTAATTTTTCGCAGCTGCTTGAAAGTCTCGACACTGTTCAACTGTTGTACTGGCAGCTGATACTTGATGCTCCTATGCCTATAGAGTATGATGTCGCAATTGTTGAAGGCGCAGTTACTACAGACGAGCATAGTGAACTGCTTCAGCAAATTCGCGCAACAGCACATACGGTTATTGCGATTGGTGCTTGCGCTTGTACGGGGGGCATTCCCGCCCTTGCGACAGATAAAGTAGCGGAGTATGCCCAGACTGTCTATGGCGACGATGTAAGAGCTGCATCCTTCGATTACACGGGCTGCCTTGATCCGCGTCCTGTATCACAGGTGATTTCTGTTGACTATGAGATCCCTGGCTGTCCCATTAATCCTGAAGAGCTCTCGCAGGTTTTGCAAGGTGCTTTGCTGGGCGTGAAGAAAAGGGTTCGCCGCGAACCGCTATGTGGCCACTGCAAAATTATTGAAGCACCCTGCTTTTATCGCAAGCAGGCGGCGCGACCATCTCCAATAGACACGCCCTGTTTAGGTCTGGTGACCCAAACGGGCTGTGGCGCTTTGTGTATTTCGCGCGGGCGCCCCTGCACAGGTTGTCGTGGTATAGCGAGGGATGCCAATCTTGAATCCGCACGTGAGTTTGTTCGCGGGCAAGGTAGATCTGTTGAAGAATTTGATGCAGCCCTTGCGATATACAACAGTAGTTATAACGGCAATCATAATGGTAGTCACAGTAGTAGTTATAGCAGCAGTGAAAAGGTTTAAACAGCATGACAACAATTGACATCCATCACATAGCTCGCATTGAAGGTCACGGCAACGTTGAACTCAAACTTGAAGCGGGCAAGATTAAAAATATCGAGCTAAAGACAGTTGAGCCAGCCCGCTTTTTTGAGGCCATCGTAGGGGGTCGCCACTTTAATGATCTTGCCCTTATTGTTAGTAGGATTTGTGGTATCTGTTCTCCTAATCACACGGTAACTGCGCTTCTTGCAGTTGAGCAGGCCCTAGGTCTTGAAGTTAGCAAGCGTACACGACTACTGCGTCAACTTTTGGTTCAGGGAAGTTTTATCCAAAATCATGCAACACACCTTTACTTTTTAGCGGCCCCTGATTTTCTGGGGCATTCTAGCGTGCTTCCTGTGCAGCAGGACAATCCTCAAGTGTTGGCACGCGCACTTGAGTTAAAGAAACTTGGCAATGACCTATGTGCTGCTGTTGGTGGACGCCCTGTTCATCCGGTTAATGCAGTTATAGGTGGCTTTACTGACGAACCTGACCAGATGACACTTCAGGTACTTGCGGCACGTCTGCGTGCTGCCTTAAAAGATGCCGTTGAAACAGTTGAACTTTTTGCACGACTTAGTTTTCCTGACTTTCATCCTGGCAGAGAAAAAATTGCACTTCATGCCCCAAATGGTTATGCGATTCTTTCAGACAGGACAGAGGTTCTGGTTGCAGCACTCCAATCGCCCTGGACAGACTCTGTTGCCAATTATCATAACTACATTGCAGAGCACGCGCGTCCTGAATTGGGAAATGCAAAGTTTTCCCTTCTTAGAAAGGGCGACACAGAAGCGGCACCCTTTATGGTGGGGGCACTTGCGCGCGTAAACATTAACTGGGACGCGCTGATGCCTGCTGCTGCAGGTGCCGCAAAGGCTGCAGCAAAGCATACAGGAATCCAAAAAGGTGCAGATAACCCTTATCTTAACAATCTGTGTCAGGCAATCGAGATAGTAGACGCGGTGCAGCGCTGCGCAGTACTGTGTGAAAAGCTGGCTGCAAGTTACGCTGATCAGCAGGGTCAGTCAAAGCCATCAAAAAATATTGACCTACGTGAAGGCAAAGGATTTGCAGCAAGCGAAGCCCCCCGCGGCACTCTGTTTTATTCAATCGGACTTGATCAACAGGGAAGAGTCAGTTCAGGTGATGTAATTACTCCGACAGCGCAAAACCTCGCCTGTATAGAAGCTGACCTGTGCTTGTTAGCTCCTCTACTTGAAGACTTGCCACAAGATGCAATGATTAAGCAGATAGAGCAGCTAATCAGGGCCTATGATCCCTGTCTTAGCTGCGCTGTCCACTAAAATTTGCGAGAAGCACTTGTGCGCAAGTGCTGTATTATAGCTGCGCTATTCTTCATTGCATAGCTTGCCCTCTGCAGGGACGCCGTCTTTTTGATGGCCGTGTTCACACCCTTGCATTTCCTGGCTTAGGCAAAGTGAATCGCAGTCACGTTCAACTGCGCCTTCAATTGCCTTGTCCAGAGGAGGTACTTCAGGGACAAACCCTGCAAATACGTTGATTTCTTCTGCAAAAGCAGCAATTGGTGCTGTGCTTTTACTCATGGCAGAAGTAGTAGAAGCAGCAGATGTAGTAGCTGTTGCAGTAGTAGAGCGCACAACAGAGAAATTCGCACTTCTGAAGCCCAACCTTGAACGCACGGTGTCAGCATTTCCAATCTTTGTTGTGCTGCCATCTGACCAGTTTACGGTAAGTGTTTTGACCCAGCCGCCTGTAGCGCGATCAAACCCTAGTGATTGTACGTATACACTGCTGCCTGCTCCGCGGGGAACAGTAGCGCCACGATCACGTAGAGTGCTTGCTAGCTGCATACCTGTCATAGTGACAGTCCAATTATGTCCTGCATGTCCTGATCTGCCACAGAAGACATCAGCTACGCTTCTGGTATAGCCCAACTTTGAACTCCACACATCTTCTGAGTTCGCTGTGCGATCCCCATTGCAGGCAGAATAGTAGGCATGCGCAATGGCTCCGTTGAACAAGATGACACGGTTGCCTGTGCGGTCCACTGCCTCATTCGAGACAGAGTTTTCAAGGTTGGTGATGGTAGTTCCCGTGCGCCAATTGGCCTCGCTTGCAAACCTAGAGTGCCCTCCATAGACTTGGAATGAAACGGTACTTGCTACACCCTGATCACTGCGCGTATACCCGTGAGCGTATGAGCGCGCTGCAATTGCTTGTGCTTCTACAGCAGAGCGCACGCCAGCAGAGGTGGGGATTTCGCGTGGCACGACACCGTAGAGGTATTCTTGCATGGGAAGTTCATTGACTAAGCGCAGCTTGCCGCTGACAACGGCAAGTTCTAAGGTTCCACGATAGCGAACAAAGAGCTGTGAGGCAGTAGGCAGAGGAGGGCCACTGGCATCCATGACAGTCAGTAGGCGATTGCTGCCGCTGCCATTTGAGGTAATGCTAATCTTGTTGCCAAAGTTTACGGCAGTTCCTGTTCTGGGAGTCATTCTGATGTTGCCACCAGAGACACTGAAGGTGTAGGGCCCGTTTGTGCCGTTAAAGTTGCGGCCATTGATGATCATGGCGGCATCAGCAGTGCCGTTGCGCGGTCCAATTGTCCAAGTAGTGCGATTGCTTCTTCCGGAATCTAAGTTGACCCGCATATTGCCCTGGGGAGTACGCTCTGCAATAGTAATGCCCGTAAAGTAATGATTCAGAATTTGTGAAAAGCTACGACCTTCGCGTGCCATTTGCATTGCCCCATTTTGAGACATGCCGACCCCATGTCCCCAGCCTGCACCTGTAAAAGTAAAGTTAGGCACAGCGGTAGTAGGAGCAGATGGCTGACTTGATGCAGCAGCCCGATTTATGGTGACGGTGTAAATGCGCGTGTGTGTAGAAGAGGGGGCCTCCTGACTAAAAGCACCTGTAATCCGAAATTGAAGAACGCGTGTCCCCCCTTGAGGTACGCTTAC
>Ga0123355_10015113_pt1 | contig 12113 bp, 6 predicted proteins | sample TergutEmb28metaG_3_FD_89872 | JGI IMG/M metagenome (GOLD analysis project Ga0123355, IMG submission 89872) | Embiratermes neotenicus P1 segment gut microbial communities from Petit-Saut dam, French Guiana - Emb289 P1 | ecosystem: Host-associated > Arthropoda: Insects > Digestive system > Gut ... | reverse complement strand
CCTACATGCATTTTGCTTTGGACACTACCTCTTTTTAAACATATTCTTGCACATTTTTCTAAACCAAACTTCATATTTATATCTTTGCTAATTGTTTGCACAATTTTCATTTCTTTCTCCAAACCATTCTCATTTCTACCTAGCAGTTTCAAGTCATCCATATATAACAAGTGACTTATTTTCCTCTCAGTTGTTATTATTATTATTATTATTATTATTATTATTATTATTATTATTATTATTATCATCATCATCATCATCATCATCATCATCGTCTCTTGTCACAGGCCTTTTCTTCCTGGTACATCTCTTGAACCAGCGGTGATCCCCACCGCTCAGGCTTCAAGTTTCACACTGCAGTACTTTCCGTATCATGAGTGATGTTCCAAGTATAGCTGTCTTTTGTAGTGAATCTATCGAATATTTTCCTGTTATATCTTCCAAATTTTTCCTTAAGCTTCTCGTTACCATTCCAGTGGCTCCAATTGTTACTGGTATAATCGTACATTTCAGGTTCCACATTCGTTGTACCCCTATAACTAAACTCTTGTATTTTAACTTCTTTTCCGCTTCCTTTTGCAAGCCATTTCTGTCTGCGGGTATTGCCACATCTATCAGTGTGCATGTTTTTTCTTTTTTGTTTTTAATTATTATTATAATTTTTTTTGCCAGTGCAAGATCCTGTTAAAAAATTCCACATACTGTTGTGTTTTTCACTGTTTCGTGTGAGTATTTTAAAGTATATACACCTGTTCGCTTACTCTTGATTACTGCACCTGTGTATTCTGTAACTTTTTATTTATTACCGAAGAATGTGGACCTTTTGTGTAATTTTTTTCATCATAGTACGTAGAGAGTGAACATATATTCCTATCGTGGTTCACTTGTTTGCGTTCTTGTCGTCAGGATGGTATGTGTTTGCATATTACGTATGAAGGTTGTTTTGCCTGCATACGGCTTTCCCCCGCATTCACCCTCGCCCTCTAGCTAGTGTCAGAAATGTAGATAGAATGCTTTTAGGTAGAAAATGAATCTTCTTATTTCATCAGCGGGAGGAAAGTTATTTTATTCACCGGACATAAACATGAAACCTAGATTAGCCTGCTCTCCAACAATGCTAGATACATTGCAGCCTGCACTGAAATTTATACGACTCAAGTATTAAAATAAAGATAGAAGCGTTAATATGATTCTGAAAAATAGAGGGATTGGTGGGAACAGTGGAAAATACGTTTTCTGAAACTCGTAAATACGAAATGATACTTCCATGTTCATAAAACATAATGATTTATTAATGCTCAAGCCTTTTACATTTTATGAATTAACAATGGTATTCATAAAGCATAAGTCTGATTCAAACTCATTGTGCTGTGTTAGGTACTAAAAGTGTAATGTGTCATGTACACCGTTTAGTTGTGTTTTGAGGGGAGCCTCGTGATGATAGCAGAATTTAGTGGAAGCATGTTGGACCTTCGGTACTAAATGGCTAATTTATGTAAATGTTTTTACAATGTACTGTGTACATTGTATAGTTTTTACAATGTTTGTTCTAACAACTGCACAATGGTTCGATACAAAAATATATCCAATCATACAGCAGTATTGTCCGACCGATATTTGACTTCCATTAATGATAGATGCAGTACAGCAATTTGAAATGTATGTAATATGAATAACGTAAGGGGCTTTGGAAATAGACCTGACTGGGATTTAAAAAAAATATTTATATGAAAGGTATGGTATATTAATTTTGTCTATTGTTGCAATGGATGTGAAATTTGGTGTCGCACTAAGGGAAGAACAGGACACAGAGGGGAATATTTTGGTCAAAGAGGGAACAAGTAATGTGAGGCTGAAGGGACCTACATTAGGATCTTCATGATTTGTACCCCTCAGTAAACATTAGGATGATGAATTGAAAAAGGCTGAGATGGGTGGGACATGTGGCACTTACGGAGAGAAGATACGGGCTGAGAGGGATTTGTTGAGAAAGCCTGAAGGAAAATAATCGTTTGGAAGACGAGAGCGTAAGTGGAAAGATAACATGGATGAAACGGATCTTAAAGAAATAGGAAGGGAAGGTAAGACTGGAGTTTTCTGGCTCAGTGGCGGGCTGTGAACACAGTAGGAACATTCGGAGTCCGTAAAATTAGGGCAATTTCTGACCAGCTGAACGACAGTTGGCTTCACCTTTGTACCGTGCATCAATGACGATTAAAACACTTTATTATCCAACAGATGCACAAATATATAATTCGTAGATACAACTAGAATTATTATAAGATATTTAAAAATGCTGCAACATGTTTCGGATCACAAGGGATCATTCATCAGGGAGCTTTATAAAGTGCTTGACTAAAATTACAGTAATGGTTTTATCGTGTCCGTTGACAGGGACGTAGTCGGTGTTATGGCAGCATATTTGCCCGTGGTACACACATGCACCACGGGCAAGTATGCTGCCATAACACCGACTACGTCCATGTCAACGGACACGATAGAACCATTACTGTAATTTTAGCCAAGCACTGTATAAAGCTCCCTGATGACGGATCCCTTGTGATCCGAAACATGTTGGAGCATTTTTTAAATATTTTAAATATTTTATAATATTTCTAATCGTATCGACGAATTATATATTTGTGAATCTGTTGAATAATAAAGTCTTTTAGTCGACAATTTGCTTCTTAAGAAACACTGTAATTTTGTTTGTTGACTAGAACACAGTTTTTTGCAAATATTTGGTTAATTGTAGTCACTGTTGTCAGTTGTGTACTTTTTATATTTCAACTGTGTTAATTTACGATGCATTTGTTTCGAAATGAGAAATACTCGTCATCAAAGTTCACTCATGAACAACATAGATAATTTATGTTCCAGTTAATGTATTTCATCCTGACTGGCTTTGTTTAATCATTTCGCAGGTGTTGTATGCTCTGCTTAATTAAGTGAAATATATAACGCGGGGAATGATCATGAAATAACATTGTAATGAGAAATAACATCAATTGCAACGGCTTCAAAATCCTAAATTCAAATCTGAAGTTGGCTTTCCTTTCTGCTTTAGCTTTCACATAGCGTTAAACGTAATTAAATGGAACGAACTGTACAATGTATAATCACATTCATGCAGTAAATGGCTAACACTTGTTAGATTGGGTTACACACGGACATGGAAACCAACATTCGATTCTCGGTAAAGGGAGATACTCCTCATTCTGCCACAACTTACAGACTGGCTCTATGCCAATTCCAACGTCCCGTCCGATATGTATGGGCGATTTTTCCCTGAGTGAATTTACATTTTTCAACGAAATTCGTTTTTGGGGATGTAAGCCTACATGAAAATTTATGGTAAATTTTTCGTTCTACTTGCCCACAGTCTGATATCGGCTCGTCTTTTTATGAGGTTGGATTCGAGCTGAACCCACTTTATCAAAAACAGATTACAGTACGGAAGAAATTTGTAGACTACGCAAAGTATAGCCCCAGCTGTCATTCAGATTTCTGATCCGGACCCAAAATATTTATTTGATACTTTCGTCGATATTATGAACGTTTAAAGACAGACTAAGAGTTGGCTCTTAATTTGTGGCTTTAGTTTGAACGCCTTTGATAAGTTAAGTTTCTTTTTTTTTCGTTTTTGGAGAGAAATGGAGACTCCTACCCACATGTATTTCGTCCTCACAACCTCTGCCATAGAATAATCCGCGGTCGGTGAAATTTGAAATAAGAAATGCATTTCTGAATTGTGTCTCATTCTTTACACGACTTTTTGCCACTTTTCTTTCACCATATACATACTTACCTATTTATATTGGTGTGTTCTCTCGATTATTTTAGAATAACATTATAGCACTACTAACGTTACTGTACTGTTACAAAATTTCCTTTTCTTTCAATTTGTTTACGTAATTTATTATTCACTTTCCTCCTAGTCTCAAATAAGCTTTGCACTGTACTGAATGTAGTTTCCCACATATATATCCTATTTCACACAAGTACTTCCCCGTAATTTTAGTGTCCGTTATAGTTGCAGAGTTTGATTATTTCCAATAGGCTATATTCTCATTAATAATCAACGAATTCCTCTGTCTATCTATTCTTTTGTTTCTGAACATTTTAATAATATATATCCTATGTTTGGCATCTTACTCCCCTAAACACAAGGGACACCTTCCTGTCTCCAATCTTCTCCTAATCCCTCGTAAATTCCAATTCCCATTTTATGCAACATTATCCCTCTTCTTTCTTTTCTTGTACGGCTGTCAATATATTTTTCTTTAACCCACTTGTGTTTAAATTTGCGGTAACCAGGAATTCTTTGCGGTTGAATATCCGCAAATACATTTTCGCAGTTGGTGAATATGGCAGCATATGGGAAGTACGTGGTTATGCTCTCCACAGCTGCGGCTGCAGTATTTTCCCACTCATCACACGCTTACGGATAGTGGTTAAACAAAAATATTACTGCACCGTCACAATTACGCTAGTTAGTGCGGAACGGTAGGCAGTGAGACGGCAATGACACACATTTGTGGCCGGTACATGGAGCAGAGTGGATGTGCTGGAGAGATAGGGCGCGGAAAAACAACATGCGGTCCCTGTTGGGTTCAAAGTAAGTTTTCATGCAAAAAGCTGCATACAGAAAAAGTTTTTACGGCGTTTGAGGAATTTGTATATACAGTAGGTGAGAAACCTTGTTGGCATGAATTACGTGGTACGAGAGGCCCCAGGTGGATAGGGATTTCTGTATGTGGAAGCAAGACTATGAGAATGACGTGATAAATACGCAATTTGGGGAAACTAAAGAGGAATTTTTACTTTGTATTTGAAGTTTGTTTGTTTGTTTTTGGCGCGACAGCCCCCAGTGGGCCAGGGCCTCCTCATTCACGAGGATTCTAGATCACATACAACGAAGCACCACAGTCGGTAGGACTCCTCTGGACGAGTGACCAACTCGTCGCAGAGACCTCTGCTTGACATCACACAACCCTCACAACATAAAAACATCCATGACCTCGCGGATTCGAACCCAAAATCTCAGCAGGCGAGCGGCCACAGACCTACGCCTTAGACCGCGTGGCCACTGGGACCGGCTATTTGAAGAAAGTAGGTTTGAGGAACCATTAAAAGTTTATGTAATCAAGTTAACGTAAGTTATTATACAAAGTTTCGTATTAGTCATATGATTGTTGGTGGGGTGTATCAAAGAAACAAATATGTAAGATTTTGAATCTAAAGGATTTCACTTGAGAGAGGCCATCACGTTGAGTATATCAATTTTGTATATTATAATATTATGTAACGTCAATACACAACATACATCAGGACAAGATGCAACAATTAAAATTGGGTTATATTTGGCTACATGTTTCGGCCGTAACCGGCCATCTTCAGGCCAGCTAAGAACAATATTAAGGTACAGTAAAAATAGTACTGAATCCCATTGAGTACTATTTTCACTGTACCTTAATATTGTTCTTTGCTGGCCGGAAGATGGCCGGTTACGGCCGAAACATGTAGCCAAACATAACCTAATTTTAATTATTGCATCTTGTCCTGATATATGTTGTGTATTGACGTTACATAATATATTAGAGAAATAAATGATTTCAGCTTACGTAAAATGCGTTAATTAGGTAAATCACGTAGGCCATCAGGATGTAAATGCTCGTGATTGCACATTTAATTACACGAAGAGTAATTTTGATTGGGAGATTTTAGGCTTCCGTCACGGTGATTTTGAGGTATTCTGGGATGTCAGGCTGCGTAACGTAATTGAAGAGGAAAAACGTCAAAATTCTTATTATGCTGCTGCAAAATGTTTGTTGAATATCGAGGTCTAATGGATGGTGCTCGGGAGATAAAGTTTGCAAAGCAGACCCACAATTGGAATATCATGACAGCTTGTCTGTGGATTTTTTCAGTTCTTTCAAGCAATTAACAGGACGTACTTGAACCTGTGCCACGACCGCTTCTTTCCACATTCTTCATATTTCACTATTCACTAATTGTCCTAACATTAGACAGTGTGTTCTGAGTTACTGATAGCGTAATACTTTTATCAGATACAAATATTTGCATGGTCACTGAGGTACGTAAAATTGCAGACAGTATCTGCAAAATTATGTTCTTTCTTCAATTTTTAATACACATACATACTAACACATTTCTTATTTTACAGTACAGGGCGTTACATAATGTTCTCCGTGATTACAAACATTTATAACAAGAGAACCAAAGGACCTACCTTAATGGAATTTTTCACAGCCACAGGAAAACTGAAAAGTTTTTTTTTGACAACTAGAGATGTTCGATGTGTGCACCACGGGTGACAAGGCACACATCGATACGATATTCAAGTTCTTGCCACAAACGCGTCAGCATGGGTGCATCGATATTCTTCACTGCTGCACGTGCCTTCTGGTCAGCGAGGTCACGTGGCAATGGTGGGACGAATACTTTGCACGAAATGCACGTTGCACAGTAACCACAGACTTGCTTGTGTGATAATCCAACACACAAAACGACTTCTCCCCCAGAGCGGCCATTTTCTCACTACATAGACTCTCATCGCCTAGCGGCAGAGATGTGAACTGCGATAGAAAACAACTTACTGGGAAAAAATTTTTTGAGTTGTTCCTTCTATCTGTACAAGTTTCGTAAATACGTGTCCTACGGTTTTCCTATAATAAATTTTTGTAATCCCTGAGTACACTATGAAAAGCCCTGTGTTTGTCAACCAGTATCTGATTACTACGTACATGTCCTGTCTTGGCATAAATGTTTCAACAAAATTTAGATCAGTTCAGTCTGTGCTCTTTATTGCTAATATACTGTCATATCACCCCAAAGGCATCGCGGTCTCAGGCGTAGTTTTGTGGCCGCTCTCATGCTGAGATTGTGGGTTCGAATCTCACCGGGGCATGGATTTTTGCCTGTTGTGATTGTTGTGTGTTGTCAGTTAGAGGTCTCTGCGACGAGCTGATCACTCGTCCCGAGGAGTTTTACCTTCTGTGGTGCTTCGTTGTGTGTGATCTAGCAACCTCGTGAATGAGGAGACCATAGCCTACTGGGGGCTGCTGCGCCAAAAACAAACGAACTGGCATATCAGCCCTAAGGCCAGTACAGAGAGAGCACAGGAACATAAAATATACAAAATAAGACCCACAAAAATCATGTACAAAAGGGAAAAAGTACATAAACCATTAGGTAACAGCGTGACTGATATTGACGTAATTAAATTAATTGAAAAGCCAGGGCATAGAGATAACAAAAGGGATAAATCTTTACAATTATGTAATTGAAAGCCAAAGTTAATTCAAGGAAAGAAAAAATGTAGTACATTACAGTAAAGAGTACAATTTAATGCATGTTACAATGCTATAGTATCGTGCAGTAGGATGAACGGAGAACAATAATAGTAATCGTAGTAATTTTTGGCGGTGTTTTGGAGCAACTGAAAGAACGTATTTCAATGTGGGAGGAGGAAATGACAGGGTAGGTCACACTGCGTAACGAGAAGCTGCATAATTTGAACTGTTAAATACGTACGGTCTGTTGTCCGATTGACTGAAAGAAGGAGGGAGACAGAGGCAGGATGTTCGGGACTTAAAGGGACTGAGGAACTGGTACAAGAACGAGACACGAAGTTATCTCTTGAGAAGCAATAGGTAGGAACGGTAAAGAACGGATTTTAAAAATTAGGATATGAAAGTGTGGGTTGGATTTAATTGACTTTTAATAGGAAACAGGAGCTCACTCTTGTGGACGATGTAACTAAATTCTGGGTTCCGTGAAAAGCTGGCAGTTTGTGGACCAGATGAGCCACTCGGCTCTTAATGAGGAATCTTCATGGGTGTTAATAATAATATACCTGGATAACTCAGTTGCTAACCGATCTCGGTGGCCAGACGGTCAAAGGCGTAGGGCTGCAGACGCTTGATTGCTGGAGCTGAGGGTTCGGATCCTGCTGAGGGCATCAATATTCGTCTCTTGTGTTAGTTGTGTGTTTCGTAGGTAGCGCCTCTGGGACGAGCTGAGTACTCTTCAGAGGAGTGCTACCGTGTGTGAATGGGTGTCTGTGTGTGATTTAGCAATCTCAACAGTGAGGCGGCCTAGACTCGAGTTGCGCCGTTGCGTCAAAGAAAAAAAGGCTCAGTTACTATAGTGACGTTACATTACGGGCGGAAAGACGAAGGGATCAATTTCCTGTTGCCGGAATAGAGCCTGATTTTTATATTCTCCGAAGCATTTTGAACAACCCTGAGGCCCACCGTCTTCTAACAAATGTGTACCGCAGGCTATTTCCCGGGGCAACACGATTGGGTCATTAACCTGAACACTTGACCGCATCTAGCATTAATGTATGAATCTCAACCTCTACCCGCCATACGCTTTCATGTGACATTTTCAATTAAGCACAGAGACAGGTATATTTATTGAGTTTTTATGACTCTGCTTGGGTTACGTTCTCATTTATCGTTGGCGATGTAGTATTGAGAGCCGCAACGTAGAGCGAAACAACATAAAACGGAGTGACGACGACGACGATGACAACGACGATGACGATGACAACGACGACGACGATGACAACGACGACGACGACAACAACAACAACAACAAAAACAACTATAACAATAACAACGTAAATCTGTCAGTTGAAGAGCGAAACACATTAATGTGAATCCGGGAAAAGTACAACGATTATTTGGTAACTAAAATTTGTCAACGCTGACGAAATTCAGTGTTGTTCGGGGAAATGTTAAACCGAGGACGGCGTGTATGAAGTAAGTTACGGTTGAATGTACACTGTACAGCCTTCAGCATTTTGGATTTATTATGTAAATATGGTCAACTGAAAATCCCGTTACGTTTTATAAAACAGGAAGGATTGCAAGCCCCAACATCCGGCGCTGTTTGAGAAAAACTGAACGCCATGTTGAGAGTTTCAGCTAGCTGCGTTTTATTCTCCCGTCCTAACCCTCCCATCATCTTTCCCCAACACACACAAAAAAAAACTGTTGAACGATGAGCTCCCTTTTGGCACATTTGCAGCCCGAACTTCCATGCCTGTTTTTACTGATATGAGGTTTTTTATAAAGCAAACATGCGCAAGAAATATTTTACACTACGACTTTAATATATAGAACGCATAAAGCCGGTATCGACTGCGGGCTTAGACCTGCATTATTTTGACCCGTGGGAAGCTATACATAAAACTTCGGAATGAAACACTAAAATAAAGGTAAATATAAATTCTTGTAAAAACAGCCGGTAGAGCGCACTACCGCCATGATGGGAGATTTTTCTCTTTGCCCAAAATATACGGACCATCTCTGGAACGCATCCAAGCTTATATTGAAGGACTACCGGGGGCTCTTTCCCCGAGGGTAAAGTGCAGAGGGCGGGAGACTGATGTCTTACCTCAATCTAATTGTGAAGTTAAGAATTACTGGAACTACACTTCTACTCTGGACTGGACGGTCCGGGATCGAATTCCGGTGGGGACGAGATTTTTCGCCCGTCCAGACCGGCCCTGGGGACCACCCAGCCTCCTGTACAATGGGTACCGGGTCTTTCCCGGGGGTAAAGTGCGGCCGGGACGTGCTTATGACCACTCACTCCCTTCTAGTGTCGCGGTCATGGAAGAGTAGAGCTATACCTCTACCCACTCTCTGGGCCACACCCGGCCTGTAAAGGGATCAATTTTTTTTACATTTCTAATCTTCCTATATGTTTTCATGGCTTGCGCTAAGATAACTTTTCCCCTTTTACGTATTCCATGATTGCTTTTTTTTTCAACAACGAAAATTTCTGTGACCTTCCGCCTACCGTAAGTGCTGTATAACTAACAGATACGGCATTCAAACTTTCAAAACCTAGCGATTAGTACAGATCGTTGATCTTATCTCTGGGCATAGCGAAATACAAGATCCTTAGCGTCATGCGAGACAGCAGTTGTTACTTAATTTTACTTACCATGCAACGTCACACTCTGCCTCAGTTGTGCGTGTAATCTCCAACGTACAGCGTTATTTATTGTCACATATGTTTTTTTTTTGTTGAGCAACGAATATTTATTTGCAATACCTCTGCAAAGTACGTAGTTGTGTGATGGGAAATGAAAATCGCTGATGTCTTCTACAAAAATAGGCCGCGTAAGCAATGCTTCTTAAAGAGCAACCCTGAGAAGATTCAGTTTGGTGCGTTAAATTGATTGATATGATAAGAGGGAATGTAAGACACTCTACCGTATTCGTAAGGACTGCAAGACAATATGCTGGAAGACACTGCCAGAATTTAAACAAGACAGGCAATGTACATATAAAGTAACATTGAGGCGCGGTCGTGCAACCATTGTTGCAGTGGAAAAGCAATGAGTACTTCACAATCTGAGTGTGTGTAGACTTAGGTATCCAGCATGTAATGCGCATGCGCCACATTTTAATCGATTGCCTGCCCGGCTATACAATATTCTTCCATGTCATCTAATAAACGGCACGATTTTTTATAGTTATTGAACATGAAATGTGTGTTTCGATTTTATCTGCAGCTTGTATCTCAAACGTGTCTCATTCTAATAAGAACTGAGCGAGATATAATCAAAAAATTATATTGGTCTTTATGTTGAAGTGCTCGTTATTTCTGTCGTGTTTTGATGAAACTTGAGTTTTCCCGACAAATTTTCGAAAAATACTCAAATTTAAAATTCCACGAAAATCCTTTCAGTGTGAACCGAGTTGTTCCATTCGGATGGAAGGACAGACAGAATGTCGAAGCTAATAGTCGCTTTTCTCAATTTTGTGAACGCGCCTTAAACATGCTCTATCGTTGGTCGAGATATATTTTTAGAAACTGCGAGGTCTGCTTAGAAGCTGGAGGTCGGCACTTCACTCCTCTGTGAAATAAGGTGATTCGAACTGTCGGGGAAATAAGGACGACAAATTCTGGGCGGACGCAGACTTCGTATGCGATAAGGTTGCTGCTATATTTGCCTTGCTCCCGTACAAGATGAATGAAAAGCTATATGTAAGTGCTGACAAGTTTAACAATCAAACTCTCTATTTTACCCACCTAGTATAGTTATGTGTCCCGTCTGATTCTCACAGATAAACAACCATTACTTTCCTTGCCAGCATTTTCTCACGGTAGAACTGCATGTCCTCTGTGCGAGACTGGATCTTTACATTGGGTATAATGTATATTTATTTTCCATACGATAAAGCATAAAAGTACATAAAGTGTTGCGGAGATGTTTTTCGCGCTGAAAAGAATTTGACGAGTCAATTGCTACTTCCTGTCAAGATGTCTGTAGAATGACCTGACGTGCTCCACGCAATGTGTCCGGTATGTCTTGTAATTTTAAAGAACATTGGGGACTCCAAATCGTAAAATTTCTTGAACATCTGTTTGGCGACGGGTTTAGAGTTGGAACATGCGGAGAGAGAAAAACACACATCCGAACCCAATAAATGCATTTTTGCGATGTTTCCATACGAACGAGCCGAACAAGGTCAGTATCTGACAACACTATGATATATAGAATAATGGTTCATCTGTGAACGGGTCTGGAACACATATAGGCCTGAATCATTTGGCAGTCAGTATAAGCAAGAAGTAGGATTAAACAAGTGCAGCTGATTTCAAGAAAATCCCGGGCGGACGCGTAGATAAATATTGTATTAAGATATTTAATAAATATACATTTGAACCTAAGAACTATCACTCGAAGTTTTAACCTGCACATTTTCTAATTAATCCACTGGATTTGCCTCCATAATGTGCCAGAAATGCTGCAATTCTTATAGTGTACCTCTTCTAGAATCACGAGCTCTCTGTACCCTGAAGGCAGATTTTGAACTTTGAATCCATCGTTGGACCGTGCATTTCGTAAAATCACTTCAACTATTAACCAACAAATTAACCTGTTGTGTGGTGCCACCAGAATGTCTGGAATATTTACCTCATGGTATTAATTGTAAAGTGCAATTGTATTATGCTATACGTGAGCACTGCCTGCACTGTGTCATGCAGATCGGGAGGGCTATTAAGTTTTTTTGCCGAATCAGGGGAAGCTATTCCTCTCTCTTTCGGGTTGTTAAACTCTT
>Ga0123355_10015112_pt1 | contig 12113 bp, 10 predicted proteins | sample TergutEmb28metaG_3_FD_89872 | JGI IMG/M metagenome (GOLD analysis project Ga0123355, IMG submission 89872) | Embiratermes neotenicus P1 segment gut microbial communities from Petit-Saut dam, French Guiana - Emb289 P1 | ecosystem: Host-associated > Arthropoda: Insects > Digestive system > Gut ... | reverse complement strand
CAAGCTACAGCATTTGAAACACTAACCAAGTCTGATCTACCCGCAAACGCAATTGTTGAAATGGTCAAAACACTTGCACAAGTCGCCGGACCACACGGAGTATGCGCAGGACAATATCTTGACTTATCAGGAGAGGGACGACAACTTACAATCGAAGAAATCAAGGAAATATACTCATTAAAAACATCTGCACTAATATCTGCAGCAACAAGATTAGGCGTCATTGCAGGTGGTGGAACACCAGAGCAAGTAGATGCAGCTGATGAATATGCACAAGCAATTGGACTCGCATTTCAAGTACGTGATGATATCCTTGACTGCACAGCAACAACAGAAGAATTAGGAAAACCAATTGGTTCAGATGTCGAGAACGAAAAGTCAACATTTGCTTCATTATTAGGCATTGAAGTAAGCGAGAAAATAGTTAATGAAGAAACCAAAAATGCAGTAAACGCAATCGAAGGCAAGTTTGAAAACGTCGATTTTCTCGCGTGGATAGCAGCAATATTAGCTGAAAGAACTAATTAGCGAGCTCACTTCACTGTGAAAGTATATGTGGTCCTCATACTAGCCCCTATTAGTATCAAGTATGAGTTTAAGCCCTGTATAGAACGTAATACTGTAATCGATTACAATATTGCAATATGGGCAATAACGCGTTAACAATAGCATTGACTTTGAGTGCCTGAGTTTGATATAATGAATATAGATAATTAATGTGATTGGAGAAGATATCTAATATGATGACCACTTTTTTAGGAGAAAAAACGGGACGCGTTTTGTTAATTCATCTAACTAATGGCGATGACGTATTAAAATGCATAACAAAGGCCGTAAAAGACAACGGAATTCAAACAGGAATAGTCACTTCAGCTATTGGTTCTTTACGCAAATTCAACTACCATTACATAAAAGATACAAATGCCAAACCTACTGATATTTTTGAAGAAGTCAGTGGACCACTTGAACTCGTTAGTGCAGAAGGATTAGTTATTGAAGGAAAACCTCATTTGCACGCATTGGTTTCTGAATATGGTTCAAAGCTGACAGTTTCAGGTCATCTTGAAGAGGGCAGCGAAGTTCAATATTTAGCAGAAATTTCTATAGTTGAGCTGCCTGACATGCCAATCGGTCGTAGAATTGGCAAATGTGGACATGTCGCCAATATCGAATGGACTGACGGAAGAGATCAATAGCATATATTTTTCTCATAAAGATTTGAGGAATTTCAAATTATCTTGTGCCCTCTCACTATCGAACGGAACATCTATCTCGATAGTGAGAGTTTTGTTGTATTGACTTTGTTTTAAACGATTTATTCGCTTTGCATGAATTTCATAATTCGACCGTTTCATATAGCTTCGCTTTGTTGGTGCCCCATCGTCTTCAGATATATGCATATGATAGATTTTATCTATATATTTACTCAAATCAATATCTGCTTCCTCTGTGTACTCCATATTGTAAAAGTCTGCAACTAGACCAATGTTTGCGTCGTCAAGTTGCGAAACTACATCATAGGCCTCTTCGAGAGTGTTAATAAAATTACAGAAGCATGGTGCTAATGATTCCAATGTTATTTTTATACCAACTTTTTCAAATTCACTTGATGTGACTTTGAGAAACTCCAATAATTGTGTTTGCGCAAGTTTCCGATCATACTCATCAGGCAGAATCCGTGAAAATGGTGAGCCTATGCCAATTACTTCCACTCCTAATTCTTTGCCCCTGTCGGCGGCTTTGCGAGCATATTTTGCTGCTCTATCTACGTCAAACCCCGGACCCGCTATAACTATTTCCGGCGGACAATAAATGTTCATTCCAAGAATTGGAAGTACATGCTTATCCAACTGAAACAGAAGTTTCCCAAAATCATCATCATTCATTTCACAAATAATTCTGCATGGAAACTCAGCATAATCAAAGCCAACTTTAACTAGTTCAATATATTCATGAGGCTTGCAGGTACAACCAATTAGCATAGTTCGCCTTTCCTTTATTCTTTACAAATATCAAAATAATGTTTGAAATATCTTTCTCTGTCAACAGCAACGGCTATTTCATCATTCCCTTTTTCGTCTACGGTAAATGAAGTAAGACCTTCTAGAGGTGTACTGTCTGTTTCTACTTCCACATTGCCTCTTTCAAATGTACATAAATCTTTTTCAAAAATCATTGCAGCAGCTAGAGGATCGTGGAATGCTATTACCTCTCTGGTGCCCTCTAATATGCCGGAGAAAGCCAATACTACTTTTAACATATCTGTTGTGAATAGATCTATTATTTCTTCTTTTTGAAGTATTACCTGTTGGGTAACATCCAAACCGACTGATACCATATTCTTTACAGGAGCTCCGTATACAATTGATGTTGCATATGGGTCACATCGAGCATTCCACTCTGTTAAGCAAGGATTATCAATGTAGCTATATGCAAATATGCCACCCATTATCACAAGTTCTTTCAGTAGATGCGGTATTTCGGGGTCTACCGCAAACAGTAGTGCAACGTTTGTAAGTGGACCGACAGCTAAAAGTGTGACTTCCCCCGGATTTGCTCTAATAGTTCGGCGCATAAATTCAATCGCTTCACCCTCGGGAAATTTCGTTTCATGAGACCACTTTGGCAGATATATTTTCTGATGAGGGAATGGCTGTTTTTGAGGGGTTAATATTGGTGCTTCCACGCCGGGGTATATTGGAATTTCTTCTCTTCCCTCTGCTCTTAAAAATGCACTTGTGATTTTTGCCCTTTCAACCGGCTCTCCTGATACAGTTGTAATCCCGAGAATCTCACATTTTTTCTGTCTTAATAGATAAGCAAGACAGACCGTATCGTCAATATCATTACCTATATCAGTATCTAATAAAATCTTTTCCATTTTTTGCCTCCTCGCTTTATTTCAATTAATATATGATCTACTACAAGTTTCGTTACTAGTCACACCCACAGTCAGACTTGTCTGCGCGGCTTGAAGTGAGTGCTTTTTGGTTTTAGCGAGTTTGGTGCTTGACACCATGTTTGAGCTAAAACCGAAAAGTACTTGCTTCAAGCGCAAGCGCGGTCACATAACTTAAAGGGTGTGACCAATTACCAAGTTTCAGCTATAAATATAGTTTTATCAAAAATTATTTAACGGTGCACTTACGGCATTGCCACAAACCATGTGACCTTTCAGTACGAATTCTCGATTTGGAAAGTCATCTCTTTTCAAACGCTCTAATAATGCTCTGCCGGCAGCAAACCCTACTTCAGCCGGATCGGTAAAATGAATCGTAGGACGAACCGCTAAAAGATCTCGATTGTCAATACCACTATAACCGACAATTGATATTGAATCAGGAATCGAAATATTATGTGCTGCAAGTCCCTTTAATGCTCCTATTGTCATTGTATTATTCAAACCCAGCACTGCGGTGGGTTTTTCCGGCAAAGAGTTGAGATATTCAATTGCCATAATTCCGCATTTTTCATTAAATCTCCCATCAAATTGATAAGGGTATGCATCATCCACATCAATTCCAATTTCCGCCATTGCTTTGCAAAAGCCGGTAAAACGTTTTAAGTTATTACTCGTGTGCTTATCACCTTTGATAACGAAGATTTTACTATGACCGAATGAAATCAAATGTTTTGTGAGTGCATAAACACCTTCTTCATTGTCTGTATCAACAAGGTCTCCCCTAAATTCAGGCATATTGCAATCTCTATGGATAAGAATAACAGGAATACGCCTACTTATTTCTGCGATATATTCATTGTTATATCCCGTGCTGTTTATAACAAGCCCATCAATATTTCTGCCCATTTGGAGCTTTAAATGATCTATTTCACGTTTAGGGTCGCCTTGTGTACTACAAACTAAAAGCTGATAGTTTTCTACATGAATCAAATCTTCGACTGCTTTTGCAACAGTTATCATATATGGGTTTGAAATATCTGCTGTAATGAATGCAATTGTAAGTGTCGAGTTGGTTTTTAAACTTTTGGCTATAATGTTTTGATTATAGCCTAGTTCTTCTACAGCTGCTTCTACCCTTTTTCTTATATCCTCGCTGACATAAGCTGAATTATTCAATACTCTCGATACAGTTGCATTTGAAACCCCTACAAGAGTCGCAACATCCTTTAACGTCGCATTATTTTTTCGTTTTACCATTTTTCACCATTATGTATTTATATTTTTTCGGAAAAAACTATTGTCTTACTAAATCTATGATTTGTCAATACATAATTAGAATTCCAATGCAGCTTTTATAAGCGTAAGGTATTTATCTTCCGGAACATACTCAGGAACTGAGTTGCCTGTTCCATGTGCATATCCTCCGCGTGTCGCACAACGTTCAAGCATAGAACGACTGCGCTCCAGTATCTCCTCATGTGAGGAACGCATAATAAAGTCTATATCAATACCACCAAGAATTCCAATTTTACCTGTCCACTTCTCATAGAAATCCTCAACAGGAATTATTGTATCTTCAAATGAGTGCTTTCCGCTAATTCCCATGTCAATTATGTCATCCATCACATCATCCATATAACCACAGCAATGCAGCAAAATCGGAATGTTTGCATTATGCCCGGCTTCAGCGATTTTACGATGCCATGGAAATATATATTCTCGAAGATGATCCGGGGAAAGCAACGTCTGTGTTTTAAAGCTGTAGTCATCGTTAATTATAAATAACCCTACCGACTCGTATTGGGCTGCTGCCTCATAGTATTTTACAACTCTTTCCCCTATTTTGTCAGTAATTTGTCGAACTAGCTCCGGTTCTTCATAAAGCATATAGCACAGGTTGTCATAGCCGACCAAGTATGTTGTATTTGCAAAAACACCACTAGGTCCACGCACTAACAACTTCATGCCTTCCGGCAGAAAATCTTTTATTTTCTCAAGTAGAGAAAAATCTTGCTCCTCGACTTCGGGCCACACGTATTTTTCAAATGATTCTTCATCTGTAATACAAAAACCATCATTAAGAGAAAATGAGTTCTTACTCGTTATCTGTTTTCTGCTAAATTCCATTGGGCATGCATAAGTCGTTGCGTAGTCAAAGCCGGCAGCTGCAAATGCTTCAATTGTAAACTTGAGAGTTTCTAAGTGGTCATCTGTACTTGGAGCTTCACGTCCGGTAAGTCTTTCATGAAACTTTGGATTCATAAAATACTCAAACAGAGTTGGTCTATCCGGAACTTCACATCGAAGCACTTTATATAAATTTTCGATATCCGGTTTGCGATTATGTAGCTTCATCATGGCGATTTACCTCCGCATTATCTATTTTCTCTGACCTACCATCCATCGTCAGACCTTGGTACAACGTCGCGTTCAGTAAGTTCAGGAAATTTTACATGTGGCTCGCTCTGATACCAATAAGCTGTTGATGAATAATCGTTAGACAAATCATTTGAATGTCCATGTTCTATAGTAACTTTGATACTTTCCTTAAAATGTATTGGGTCAAGTATATGCAGTCGATACATACTGTTTTTGCCGCCCCACTCATAGCCAGCTTTATCGCCACTGTACAGAGTTATTCCATGGTACAAAGTGTGAAATTCCTCTCTTGGACAAAAGGCAGTATTAAAATAGTCCTCAGTCCCTGTTCCATGAAGCGATGGTGGCCATGGCTCTCCATCTATAAAAATCATATCATCGCCTTCACCATACCAGTCGCTTGCCTGTCTATCAAATACATGAATGTTCAAGTTGCAGCCAACATATTTACCCTTACCGGATGCTTCTAAGATTACATAATTTTTATCCCCGGAGGCATTTGTCTTTGTCCACGCATCAGGATACCATTCAGGAAACCCTTCAACATTACCCCTATTTCTCAACACAGAACCGGGAATCGGCTCTAACCACCCATCTGTTTTTCTTACACGACGATATTGAGCGTGAAAATATCCACTCTGTGCAGGTAATTCAGGCAATTCTTCGTAATCAATATAATAATAAAGACCAATCGACGCTGCACTCATATTCTCAATTTCCAACCGTGCACTCTTTTGAAACGGCATTGGGAAATAACAGCAAAATCCGCGCCCTTCATGCGGATTCATTGAAAAAGCGGCAGATTCGAAATTTTTCGAAATACCAAAACCCATACCAAAGAAATCACCTAGCGGAGCCTCTACTGAAGGTTCTGATTCATCATCCCAATACATTCGTATTATCGTACGTCTGAGATGATTTTTCGCAGGGGTGCCATCCTCTAACCCACTTTTAAGTGTACACCAAATATGGCGAATTATACCACAGCCCTCAATGTCTGCAATGATTGCTTTTTCATGAGGAGCTATGTCGAGCCAATCCATATTGCCTCCGGTTTTGTCATAGCTGGAAACTCTTTTCGATTTTATATCAGGTAGAACAAAGAGATTGTCCATTGAATTACCAAGATTATTCATATCCATACTTGATATGCGCTCCTTTCAATAAATTTCTACAACATGTACAATTAGTTCTTTGACAACGACCCACTTAAAAGAATCAAGTGGGTCGTTTTTTTCAATGCTCAGAATTTATTAGTTATAATTGTGCCTAGCTGAACTCTACTCTGAATATTTCAAACTGGCGTTCAACTTCAGCTAAAATTGCAGGTAGGCCTGCAGCGTCAAGGTCTTCTCTAAGTCTATTGAATGCACCCTCTACATCTTCAACTAATCCATATGCCAAAGGTCCAATTTGCTCATGCCATACTGCCATAACTGCAGCACGCTCTGAAAGTACATTGTCAAAGTACGGTAGGAAGTTTGAGTAAGATGTGTGATACCCTATTGCTTCAGTCGCAGCACGAACTTCTGCAAGATTAGCAGGAGAGCCTACTAATGGAATCAACCATTCTTGTCTTCTGAAAGCCATACAAGGTCCAAAGTTTGGAGCATGAACATCCGGCATCAATGCTCTGAGTTCACCACCGTCGATTTCATAATGCACGCCTTCAATACCGTATGCAATGAGTCTAAAGTATGATTCATCCATGTGGAATAAATCAAGCATCATAAGTGCTCTTTCAGGGTTTGGAGATGATGCAGGAAGAGCTGTTGCATCTTGCATTGGTCTATGTCTTACTGTATATGGTGTTGTCCAATAAAATCTTGGTTCCCACTCTGGGAATTGAATATACGTAGATGCCCAAGAAGATACATTGTGATGTCTGGAAGCCGAGGTTCCTTCTGTCAGTCTGTTTCCGGCAGGCTCGTTAAGAACATTAACACTCCAAAGACCTTCGTGCATCAATTCACGTGCCATTAAGAAGAAATCAAGTGCTCCTTCAGCTTCTAATGCAGGAATAATTTCTCCTCCGCCTCTAACATCCATCATTATTGGTGGCCATGCAGGGAAATAGTTGTATCCAACTTCACGAACCCACATAGCAAACATACCATCATTAGTTGATGCTGACCAATCACCTGTCCAAAGGTCAGGTCTGTATTCTGCAACTAAGCGCATAAAATCAACATAGTCCGCAATGCTATCTATAGGTCTGTCAAATCCGACTTCATCAGCTATATCACCACGAATTATGAAGCCCATTGGATCCCAGTGAACATTCGGTGTTGGTATGCCATATAGTCTGCCGCCCGGAGAAGCCATTGCCACTGCAATGGGATTGGCTGAGAACTCAGCATAGTAGTTTGGCATGTAAACCGGTGCAAGATCTGTGATGTCCAAGAAAGAGCCATTTGAAGCTTCCATATTGAACTGGAGCCAAGTACCTGTAAGTATAAGGTCAATAGGCTCACCAGATGCAAGAATTAGTGGATATCTCATTTCGCGCTCACCCCAGCTGAGCCAGAGCATTTCGAGATTTGCATTGATATCTTCTTCAAGTCTGCTGTTTATTACGTCTTGTATTCCATTCCACTCAGCAGTGGGTTCGCCGACCATGTAAAATGTTAAATTTACAAATGGAAGGTCTTCGGCGGCAACAGGAGCTTCTGCCGGTTCTTCGTCATCGTCATCATCGTCTGTTGCTGGTGTTTCAGGAGTTGTTTCTGTGCCTGTATCGGTTTCTACCGGTGCAGGATCTGTTTCGTCCGCGCATGCTGCTATGAATACCATAATCATTGCAACTACGAGGAGCAGGGCTAATAATTTTTTAACTTTCATTTTTTCCTCCTAATTTTTTTTGTTGTATCTAATGACTTTCTTCACTTTCCTATGTAATTAATCACATTAAAACAATAGTGAAAGAAAAGAAACGTTCATACGGCAATATAGAGAGATGTCAACTTCAATGTTCGACACTTAATAACGTTATTATCCTTTAACAGAGCCAAGTGTTAAACCTTTGATAAAGTATTTTTGTACAAACGGATAGACAAAGAGGATAGGACCGGTTGCTATAACGGTCATAGCCATACGTAAAGATCTTGTGGGCGTATCCACCACCCTAATCTCCGCTGTCTGAGCAAGGCGTCCTATCGCCTCGGCAGCTGTCAACATATTATGAAGCATATATTGCAGAGGGAACATGTGAGGCCTGTTAACATACAGCATTGCATTCCACCAGTCATTCCAATATCCAAGTGCCAGGAAGAGCCCAACTGTTGCCAACGCAGGTGTCGATAATGGAAGCACTAGTAAGAAGAAAATCTTATACTCATTAGCACCATCTATTTTTGCAGCTTCGATAATTGACTCAGGAATAGTTGCCATAAAGGTGCGCATTATTAGTAAGAAAAACACCTGTATCATTGGAGGCAGTATGAGAGCTGCATATGTATTCGAAAGTTGCAAGACTCTAACCATAAAAATAAATGTAGCTAATATTCCACCGCTGAAAAGAGTTGTGAAGAAAAAGAAAAAAGCAAATTGAAAACGATATTTAAAATATGTGCGAGAAAGAGGATACGCCGCTGCTGCTGTTATAAGAAGACCAAGAACTGTACCAATAACTGTAATAAAAATAGTAACAAAATAAGCACGCCCGATTATAACGGGATTTCGAAAAAGAATCCTATATGCTTCAATTGAAGCTTCACCCGGAATTAATCTGAGTCCATCAAAAGCTATTGATCTGTCTGTTGTAAAAGAAGCGGAGATAAGTAAAAGAAACGGAACAAGGCAGAGTAATGCAGTGCTGACCATAACCACACCACCAATACCGTTAAACACTGTTGTGGATAGGGGGGTCTTTATTCTATTCGACTTATCTGTATAGACAATATTTTTATTAGACATTAATTATATCCCCTTTCTAAAACAGTGAGCTATCTTTGTCAACTTTTCGCACTATACCATTGACAAGTATAATTACGAAAAAGCAAAGAATTGACTGGTAGAGTGCAACAGCAGCCGCCATTCCAAAATCAGTGCCGGTTATAAGCGAACGAAATACGAAAGTATCGATAATATCTGTTGTTTGGAATAGTTGTCCATTAAATCCTATAAGTTGGAAGAACATCTGGAAGTCACCTCGTAGCATTTGACTTACTGCAAGCAGACACATAATGATTATTGTTTTAGAAATAGCCGGTATCGTTACGTAAATATTCTTTTGTACTATGTTTGCTCCATCTATAGCAGCAGATTCGTAACACTCCTGATCTACACCTGCAATAGCCGCCAAATAGATTATCGATGTATAACCAACCCATTTCCATGTATTAAACAAAGGCATAAGGATTCTCCATATTGGTGGATTCCCGTAAATATTGACCGGATCAATACCCATAGCTCTCAAAGCCGTATTTAAAACACCGAACTCAAAATTAAAAATGCTAAACACCAACATGCCGGCTACAACCCACGAGATGAAGTGTGGCATAAAAATTGATGTCTGAATAATTTTCTTGAACTTCCCATTGCGAACTTCTGAGATAAAGATGGCAATCATAATTGAAAACGTTTGCAAGAAAATCAAATTAACTATGCTGTAGTATGCTGTATTTAGTGTTATTCGCAGACCTGCACCGGTCATAAATAAAAAACGGAAATTATCAAGGCCAACAAATGGGCTTCCAAAAATTCCATCAACCGGTCTGAATCTGGTAAATGCTACCCAAAGACCGGAAAGAGGCATGTAGTTCAAAACCAATACTATAATGGCAGCTGGAGCTATCAAGACAAACAACGCATGGTTCTTCTTAACTTCTTTCAATATGTTCGATATTTTGCTCATACTTCATGTACTCCTAAATGCAAGATTTTCGACTTAGTTTATGAACATATTCTAATAGCTTCACGCACTTCCAGTTGTGAAATACCTGTTTTCATCCTGCTCATAATTGCATCATCTAATCAATATCTTGACAATCTTCTAAGATATAATTATACTCAAGTAAACGTTTACGTAATGATACCACAGACTTATTTTCAATGCAATTATGCAATTAGTACAAATATGTTGTTGAGTTTTTAGCATATTTCCACATAACTCTTTGTTTCTAAGCATCACTTGCCCCATGCACTAACTAATTTGTGGACATATTATCCTTTTTATTATGTTAATCTACCGAAAAGCAGTTTTGCAACAAAGTAATAGTAATGTATGCAATTGCTACCAACAAACCGACTATGTTAGTATAATATCTATAAATTAAAACATTTAAGGAGATTGTTTTTATGAGTAATACATATTTCAACCGGGTGCATAACACTACAGCAACAAGATTTTTTATCAACAATGTTACTCGAAACGAGGCTGACCTTTCCATTAAAGCCGGTGCTGTCGGCTGTACACAAAACCCCACATATTGCTGGAGAATTCTGACAAATTCAGAAGACGCATCATATGCAAACGAACTTCTTCTTAAAATCATTGATGATGTAAACGATAACAGTGAGGCACTGACACGCTTACAACACCGATTGGTTGAAGACGTAGCCAAACAGTTCTTACCATTATATCAAGAATCCGGTGGTAGATTAGGATATGTCAGTGTACAGGGAGATCCATTTAAGGAAGATAAAGAGTCAATCCTACGTTATGCGCGCTTCAATTGTACAGCTCCGAACATCATGGCAAAAATTCCTGCAATACCGGCAGGATTGGAGGCAGCTTCTGAGCTCGCAGCTGAGGGTGTACCACTACTTCTCACAGAATGCTTTGCCATTTCTCAAGTTATTGACTCATGTGAAACGTATATGGAAGCAACAAAGTCGCTAAAAAATCCTGCACCAATGTACTTTGCATTGATAACAGGAATATATGATGAATATTTGCAAAATCATGTGCAAGAAAAACAAATTCAAATCAATCGAGACACATTGTGGCAGGCTGGATTAAGTATAGCAAAAAAAGTCCATGAAATCGTGGAGCAGCGTCAATATCCATGCGGCTTTATCGGTGGTGGAGCGAGAGGATTGCATCACTTCACAGAGATGGTGGGTGCTAACGCTTCAATCACTATAAATTGGAAAGGCGCTGCTGAAGAGCTTATAAGTCTTGATGCGCCTGTAATCAATCGCTTCACGCAACCCACATCACATGAAGCGATTGATGAACTCACAGAAAAACTTGATGACTATCGCAAGGCTTATTATATCAACGCACTCAAGCCGAATGAATATGAAGCTTTTGGTCCGGTTGCATTATTCAGGCATATGTTTGAAGATGCATGGAGGAAAGCTGAAGATCTAATTGCATCACTTCGATAAACCTAAAATAACCATCGCTTAAATATTCGCTCTTTCAGCTTTAGCCTTTTTAACTTCCTGTGTAAACATAGGTACTATTTTTAGAGCATCTCCAACAACTCCATAGTCTGCAACTTCAAATATTGGAGCAGAGGGGTCTTTGTTAATCGCAATAATTACATCTGCTTCCTCCATACCTGCTATATGCTGTATAGCACCGGAAATTCCACAAGCAATATATAAGTTTGGGCGAACTGTTTTACCTGTTTGCCCAACTTGGCGATCCTTTTCAACCCAGCCAATATCTACTGCGGCACGAGATGATGAGATTGTTCCACCCAAAGTCTCAGCCAGTTCTTCAAGGATTTCAAAGTTTTCAGGACCGCCCATACCGCGCCCTCCTGAAACAAGAACTTTTGCACTTTGAATATCCATTTTTGTACTGACTTTTTTGACAATGTCAATAATCTCAACATTTTTCAGATCGGCAAGGTTTCCTACCGAAATTTTCTCGATGTTG
>Ga0123355_10015111_pt1 | contig 12114 bp, 7 predicted proteins | sample TergutEmb28metaG_3_FD_89872 | JGI IMG/M metagenome (GOLD analysis project Ga0123355, IMG submission 89872) | Embiratermes neotenicus P1 segment gut microbial communities from Petit-Saut dam, French Guiana - Emb289 P1 | ecosystem: Host-associated > Arthropoda: Insects > Digestive system > Gut ... | reverse complement strand
CCACCATTCATAACCCCACACATCCCCCAGAAAAAAATCCCCCACCCCCTTAAAAAAAAACTCTCCTTCTCCCCCCCCCCTCCTTCTCCAAAAAACAAACCCCCCCCCCCCCCCCCCCCACCGGTAAAATAAGATACCTAGTAGACAACCCCATAAGAATTAAGGCGTCTTTGTTTCCACCCCTGATTCTTCTCTTTCTTTTGCACTTTCCTGTTCATGTTTTCACCCTTGACATCTCCTCCCTTCCTCCCTCAGACCAAATAACCAATATGTTAGCTAACTCCGTGGTATTTCTCGCATACAAAAGTATTACAGCACAATCTATTACATTGACTCTATTCAATAAAAAATGAATTCAGATGCGCTTTTGAATATTCCTGGGCAGAAACTAGATACAAGAAGACTTTTTAAACGTGATCTATCTGTCTATCTCATGCAGAACGCTGTATCTGCACCCCAAAACAAATATGATCATTACACATGTGACGTCAGTAACGTTCAATGTAACTGGCTATGGCACGTAAAGGTCAGTTTCTTTTGTGATTTATTTTACATTACACACTGCATGTTTTGACTGTCTGTACAGTCATCTTCATCGTGGGAAAAATTTTATTCATAACAAAGCTTACTTACATGTTTATTTACTTACGTACTCCATAGAGCGGAGTCCTTACCGAGAAGCTAACCGATTATCAGCTAGTCAAGAAATTCCCCGCATTTTATGGAACCTGACGGTGTATCACCACGTTCACAAGTGCCCGCCTGTCCCTATCCTGAGCCAGATCGATCCAGTTCACGTCCACATCACACTTCTTGAAGATCCATTCTAATTTTATCCGCCAATCCACGCTTCAGTCTTCGAAGTGGTCCCTTACCCTCGTGATTCCCCACCAAACCCCTGTACGTACCTCTCCTCTCCCCCATACGCGCTACATAACCCGCCCATCTAATTATTTTCGATTTTCAAAACATAACTCTTTATTTAAAATATCTTTCTTATTTGTGTTTAAACATTAAATATTCCTTAAAATTTAGTACATACAGTTTATTCCATTGTTACAATTACGTTTCCAGCCCTTATACATGGCTTTAAATATAAATTAAATATTCTATTGTCGCTAATATTAGTAATTAACCAGCTTAATGCACAAATTCTTGCTTTGTAATAAATTTATTTTGTGCCTCTACATGTTTCAAGCACTATTGTGCTCATCATCAGGAGGTCAAAATTGTATTATACAGCATCTGGTATCGTCACACCTGTAGGTGGCCGTCCCGTGCACAGGCTGAGAGAGGACCTACAGGTGTGATGATACCAGATGCTGTAAAATACAATTTTGACCTCCTGATGATGAGCACACAGTGCTCGAAACATGTAGAGGCATATAATAAACTTATTATAAAACAAGAATTTGTGCATTAGGTTGGTTAATTACTAAGATTATACTGAGATGCACGGGAGGCAAAACATCAAAATATTGCGGCTAAGTTCCAATTTACACTGACGGAAATTGTCCATGTAATTAGCATATCATGTGGTCATGAAAGTGCAAGTGTGTATAGGTTCAGGTATTTTTAACTTTGGCACTACATTGAGGTGAGTTGTCCAGCTCATGACCCGAACAAAGAGGTCCGGTACATGAGGTATGTGGGGATACGCGGTGCACAAATTCGGTCTAGTTTGTGTAAAAAAAATCTTGCTTCTGCTTACAATCCAGACATAATTCCTAATCAAATAACCACCCAAGTGTAAAAGTATTTATTTGACAGACAGTTTTGATTTTTTTCTTTTAAATTTCATTACATTTTCTTACTTGTTATAACAAAACCAACTAGATGCACTAATTTCTCAATTTATTTTTGGAATAAAACTCTACATGTTTCGGACAGTTCCTCTGTCCATCATCAGGAGTTTTTCACTGTACAAACAGCAATGGTATATGTCATACAGGTTTGCTGTGTATACAGTGAAAACTCCTGATGATGGACAGAGGAACTGTCTGAAACATGTAGAGTTTTATTCCAAAAATGAATTTGAGGAATTACTGCATCTATTTGGTTTTATTATAAGAATTTATCACGATGCACGGTCACCTGAACGTTAAATTCATTATATTTACCAGTCAGTTTAATTGATATTCTATGATTTTATACTTGTCGTTAGTTTTCAATGCCTTTTCACTTCTCTACCCATCTATAGTTTTACTAGTTTTCCTCTCTGTATTTACGAAATACCGAGCTGTTGACGTAATTGATGGTTAAAAAAATTTTTACTGAAAACATTCATTAGATGCTCTATGTGGTGCAATGTCGTCCGAAAGGATATACGCTCTCTCCATTTGTGTATATGGAAAGAAACTTAATTCCAGTTGAGTTGTGTAACATTTTGCATTCTCGTTCTTGGCAGTTTTCCTTCTGTCATAGAGATGTGCGTGGATCTCCGGCATAGACCTGGTAATGTCTTCGTTTATTCCCCAAAATTACTGAACCACTTAAAGAATTTCCTGAATGGCTGGTATCACGGTTATGATTCGATAAGCAAATAGGAGACGAAAATATAAGGTATCAAATTTTTACAATTTTTCCCTGAAGAAGGACACGACATTTTCCTTCGAAACTTCCGAAGTAAAATTTTGTCTCAAAATTTACCCTGCAGACCGAGGCAAAGCAGTCTGCTTAATCGTCTGTATGTTTAATATTGAGACAATATGCTTGCTATAAACGTCTTTTTGAAGACAGGAACAGCAGATTCCTTCGAAATGTTGACAATCGTTTACCAAATTACACTAATTAAGTTCTCAGAAAACATTTATCTTAGTATGTCAACGATATTTCATAGTGTCCATATGGGTAATGAAGCATAAGATGTAGAATACAAACTTTCTGTAGCGCGAAGCAAAGAAATGTTAACCTGCAGCTCTCGTAGGTATGACTGAACCGGGAAAACGCCGGAATGTTTCCTCCGGCAGCTTGGTATGCATTCTGTGCACGTGAAACCTGCATTGCCGCTGCCTTCTGTTGTATTCTTTCTTATTTACGCTCCTTCTGGGTCTTTACTGCCGTTCAGGGTAGTTTTCATCTTTCATCGCCTACACCCTCGTGTATGGCTGTGTGTTGGGGTCTAAAGTGTTTTCCATTTTTCAACGTCTGTTAAACTGTGTGTAGTGAATGCCAGGGTTTACGTTGCTCTTGTGAGGACTGCTTTCCTTAGCCGCTTTATATATGCGTGACAGTTCCAGCACAACTGTAATCACAACTGTCATCAGTAACGCACCGTCTACTGTCTTTCACGATTTTTGTTTTCGGTGAATGTTGTGCCATGTAGTTAGGTTTATAGGTGTCAATGTTTCAGAGGAACCTTCTTCCTTACCCTCAAAGTCATTTACCCTGAAAAGAACTCAGCAGGTTTCTCCTAAATATACTTGGCGTTGGCGCAGTTGGTTGAGGCATTGCGCTACAAGCCGGCTGTTCGCGGGTTCTATTCCCGATGGTGTCAATGAAATTTTTCATTGACATAATCCTTCCAGTCGCACTATGGCCCTGGGGTTGACTCAGCCTCTAACAAAAATGAGTACCAGGAATATTTCGTGGGGGTAAAAGCGGCCGGTGCGTAGGTCTGACCACTTTACCACCTTCATGTGCTGATTGTCTTTAAATCCGGGAGCCTCATGCTCCTGGAACACTCGGGACGTGTGATGGGATTGCTTTACCATTTTATCTATCAAAATATCTACATAACATCCCAGAAGAGTTAGTCTTAATTCTAATAATAATGTTTTCTCAACTGTTCAGTTCGTACGTGTAAAGAATTGTAAGGATCGAGTAGGATTATGTAATATACATCTTCATTGCTTTACAACTCTATAGACAAGCTTCGTGCAAATTTTATGTGTGTTACGGAACCTCTGTTCTAGCTTCCATGTAAGTATGACGATACGCCTCCCCAAGAGGGGCACAAACGTGGGACCTATCTTCCTAAATTTTTTATCCATACCGATGCATTATGTAAGACCAAACAGTTTGCTTCAGTCCGCACAACGACGTGTTTAGTGCCAGCTGTTTCGTTTTTCTGAACGCTATACATATTTCTAGCGCCTCAACTCATCGTCTTCAGGAGACGATTTTAGGTTTTTTTTTAACCATGTAAAATAGAGCGCTTTATGTGAAGATCTCGCCATTCCGTCGATCTGTTCGTTTTTCTGTAACACAGTAACAGAAACTAAACCGTCTGTTTGATCTTCATAAATTTCGGTTAGGAGTTCTTTACAAAAAGTTGCCGAATATGGAGGAGTTTTTCTAGAAAATCAGTTTAGTGACTGTCATGGTCTACTGCAGCGCACAATGGAATTGATAACCGCATTTCACATTTCTTGGCCGGTATGAGTGAAATTCAGTACCGAACTTCTTCGCATATTCCCGTTGAACAAAAATTGGTGTGTTGATAATCGGTGCAGTGAAAGCCATATTTTAATTTAAAGAGTAAATGGATTCATTCCGGTACAGTTTCGGTGCAATTTGGATAAATACTCGATACGGAAATATCTATAAAATTTTATTAAGTGTTTTGAATTGTGGGAAATCTGATACAATGGAACCCATGTTTTACAGAAGAACCTACACGAGCTTCCGCCCACATTTCCAGATGAATAGTTCTATTTTGAGTGAAATTTAGTGTCACAAATTTGCATGAAATTCTGATGGGCATTTGCTGGTTTTGTGAGCACCTGAACATGGAGGCAGTACTTTTCTTATTGCGTAAATTAAATTATATTTAATTGTATACAGTGAAACCGCATGGCGTTCTGAAAATAAAGACTGCCTTGATAAAATCTGTGTACTTTGTCACGGAATGCAAAATTTGTATTTTTTTTTTAATATTTTAAAAGGTAGTAAGTAGGCTTCAAACAAGTATGCTGATAGAATAAGTTCAAGCTCATTAGCAGTCTCCAAGGAATGAGAACTGATATTGATTAGAGAATGTTGTAAAATAAACATGAATTTCTGATAAGAAATTTATTGTTATTATTATTATTATTATTATTATACGATATGGATGTCTGTTGTCACAGGCCTTATTATTATTATTATTATCATCATCATCATCTCCTTTATGCAGGGTACAATTAAACTTATATTCCTGAGACAATCTATGTCCCTAGGGAATACAGTGTTGCAGCTATTCTGTTGTTACTATTCATGGTGCTTATATCGTTAGTTTCAGTGTTGAATCTGTTATTATTATTATTATTTCATAATTGAGGGTATCGACTGAGCTTGTGTTGTCACGGTAGCCGGTCTTTCGCCTTAAATGTGTTCATTTTTAAAGAAATTAATCTTTTTAAAAAAAATACATTTAACCTTGTCTAAATATCTACCTAGATTTTGAATCAGAGCTTTACTAATGTTGCCATATACGCTACCGCTTTTTTTTAATTTTCAACAATTTATTACTTAAAATTTTTCTTCTTAATTTCCTAGGCTCTGAAGAAGTCAGCAACATGTGACTGACAAACCGTTCACCTAAAATGACGTGCATCTTCCTTCACCTGTTTTCCTGAATTATTTTATTAACCGCAGTTGACCCATCAGACACCAAGATCAGGCCGGAATATATTTAGAAGTTCGTTTCGTACTGCGCTGATGGAAAACCAATCAGTTAATAATTTTATACTTATTGTCCGTCGTACACAACACAATATTGCAAAGTTAGAATTATGCAATTGACAACAAAGCTACATGTTTCGACTTCATGGGGTCATCTTCAGGCTTATAAAATATGGTGTCGTACAAAGTACGTCTGTAATTACTACCTACGGGATCCCGTGGTTTGCAGTTCATCCGTAGGTAGTAATTATAGACGTACCTTGTACGACATCATATTTTATAAGCCTGGAGATGACCCCATGAGGTCAAAACATGTAGCTTTGTTGTCAATTGCATAATTATAACTTTGCAATATTGTATTGTGTACGACGGACAATAAATATAAAATTGGTATACCTGCACAACGGGATGGATAACCATTAATTTAAATCCAGTTAATGATGAATATGGAAATTGCGGATTTTTTTTTCTGAAAACTCTCTCAAACACATAAATACATTGTGTGGAAAAAAAGTAGAATTTTAGAATGTTAAACGTGGTGTTACATGCAATATCCACATGACTTGACAGGGTTAACAAATATGATCTTTATAGCTGACGACTCAACACAGGAGCAGATATAGAGAACCCTCTTTATTCACCCAACACGCTTTCTGCTCCCTGTGTTCAGTACGGCAGAAACGGTTCAGTTTCTTAAAATGTGTATTGTATTCAGAGTGATATAAGGTGGACAAAATTCTGAAACCTGCCATAAAAACAACGCCTGATGAATCCTGGCAACAAATTCACATCCCAATTCTTTAAGTTCCTTTCAGGCGCATTCGCATAAACGCGAAAAGCGCTTATAAGCTTCGTCCTGTCCGTCTAGTCTGAATGTCTGTCCGCCCGGATGTATCAGCATGGATCCTACTAGAAGAATTTTCGCAAATTATATATTGGTCATTTTTTGAAACTCGTCAACAAAATCCAAGTTCGGTTAACAGCAGACCAAGTATCAGGCACTTAACATTACGACCTAACTACTCTTTTGTTGCCGGTGACATGAATTTTAAATAAAAACATCTTTCACAGCACAGACTATCGCTATATTATCGCTATATTTTTCACAGGGACATCAACCTCAACAATACACGCAAAACGCAATGTTGAATTTCCATTGCCACAATGGTTACGCGAATGCTACGCAGTATTACGTCTTATGTATAGTGCATATCTTGTATGATGTTGTCCCATCTACTTCTCCTCCTGTTACGTCATCTCTCACATTCAAATTTTCCAGTCAAAACTTTGTGTACATTTATCGTGTGATCCATGCGTGTTGCGTGGACTCCACAGCTTCTGCATTATTTACGAGTAATGGAACTCCTTACGATACAAAGTGTGTAGATGTATCTGAGCTTCAGTAACTATCTAAATTAGAACTCATCTGCACAGAAATTACATTTGCTTATTAAATAGACCTGATGAATTCTCTTGGCGCTGCCTTAATCACTGCTATTGTGACGCCAAACAAACAACAAACAGAATTAGGGGCCTTGTGTTTTATTACGTAGCTCAGGGACTGCAGAGGAGAAGTCGCAATGAAAAACGGGTCAACAGGGAATATAAAAAGAAAAGAAGCTCTGAATGAATTATAAAAAAGAACGCAGTGGAGGTTTAGAAAGAGAAAGTTATTTGAATATAATAACGCTGAGTAACATTTGTACCTTAAGCCGTTCTAAAGAAATTGAAGTTCTTTCCTTAGTGGGGGTTAGCAATATTTAACACGGAAATCTTGTCTTTTGAAGCAAGAATTATAATTAAGCAGTATATCAGCATATATAGTCGCTTTCAAACAGAGAACATAATGTCTTTCCAGTACTTGTACCAATAGGGTCCTGCAGTTTAGGACCAAAATCGCTCTCTGTTCTCAGAATCACATAAATTCATTTTATATTTTTTAAACAACCCAATGTAAAATTATATACTTTTGAATTTCGTAAATTGGAGTTATACTTTTCAGGTTGTAATACCTATATAAACAACATAGATTCCAAAATCAGCTAAAAATCCATTAATTTAGAGCTGTAAGGATCTTCACATTTTTCTTTAGGCCTGTAAATTTACAATTTTCTTTAATAACTCATTTTGCACTTCAAATTACCTCCACCTTTATTTTTATTGTAAAATCATCATCCAAGAAATGCATATCAACACCACAATAATCAATACATAGATTTTTTCAGAAATTGTTCTTCTTGAAAGAGATATAATTTATTAAACTTAATATGCTGAAAGTACTTCAACAGGACTGCTGGCTACAGGAACCTTACAGTGCAACCTTCTTGTACACTTTAAAAATATCTGTACAAGAACTCTAGAACTTGAAATAAAATCAAATGATTTGTTCCGTCAGAACACAACAACATAAACACAATCTTATGTATATTGGACCGTGCATCATTGTGATAGTTGAAGAATGAGAGACCAACTTGATGTCACAATTTATTAAGTTTTATTTCACTTCTTCCATGCTCAACATGTTTCGGACATGTTTCATGTGGCAGGCTGAAGCCTGCCACACGGATACCACCCCAACCCAGCCACACCAAAGCTCCAACACACATCGAAACAAAAACACACAACCAATGTGGTGATACAACAGAAAAGTCGCAAGCTCCTGATGATGGATGTATTAATGTCCGAAACATGCTAAGCATAGAAGAAGTGAAATAAAACTTAATAAATTGTGACATCAAGTTGGTCTCTCATTCTTCAACATATATAGTCATCAGCATCCTAGTACAGCTACATGTTTCGGTCCCTTCCTAGACCATCCTCAGGCCACCATTTAATGTAAAAGCTACTGACAGTGCGCACTATACATTATGGGATCCCATATGTTTACAGAATGTACGTAAAACAATTATAAAAATTATTTAATTTTAAAATACTGTACAACAGGTTGCAGTGTATCTAAAACGGTATATAGACGTTTACAATCAACAAGGAAGGTACTTTCGTTATATTCAAGTAGTGAGTAATACTAGAGCACGTAATAATGCAAACAGTTAAGTTCAAGATACTATTGTATTCAAAAATATATGCGCGTAATTAGGATCGACGTTTTAACATGAGAGTATAGCTAATCTGGAACTGTAGGTTACACATTAATTTTTCAGGTATCTTGTACACATACTCGGTCACGTAAACATACAAATTTCATGTGATATAATATACACGCACATACTGTGAAATTACCATGTCTGTGTATGTGTACTAAGTACACTTAATTATGGAACAGTTCATAACATGTAGAGTTTATTTGGTATTTTCTATACATACATATTTCGAAATGGGGACTGCGGTAGCACAGGGGTTAAGGCGCTCTGCTACAAATCCGAAGGTCGCTGGTTCGATTTAAGATGGTGTCATTTGGAATTATTTATTGACATAATCCTTCCGATCGCACTATGGCCCTGGGGTCGACTCAACCTCTAACAGAAATGAATAGCAGGAATATTTCCTGGGGGTAAAAAGCGGCCGGTGCGTAAGGCTGACAACCTTACCACCATCCTGGGCCACTGTCACGTAATCTGGGAACCTTAATTTCCTGGAACCCTCTGGGCACCTCGGGCCTGTAATGGGACTGCTTTACCTTTACCTTTATGTATTTTGAAACACAATTTTCTATAAATCCTACTTTACGTTTACATACTTCACACCCAGATGTTCGGACCAAGTCTCAGAATCGCATGAACCCCAAAATTCAATCGGATAGAAAATTTATTGTTTTTTAATCCCAAGTGGGCCTGTAAGTAAGGTAATTAATGTGCTCTAAACGGGTAATAATAATAATAATAATAATTATTATTATTATTATTATTATTACTATTATTATTTACTGCAATTGGGTTGTTACCCTGTGTAAGTGGTTATTTTACATGTAAACAAAACTTGAAATTAGTTACTACTAAATTTAATTCGGGAGGGCTATATGAGAAACATGTAGTGGTAACTTGGAATCTTGGGAACCACCTCAGCATTTGCTTTTTGGCTCAGGGAAACCAAGAAAAACCTGTGTCGAGATGGCCGGTCGCAGGACCTTCCGAGTACTGACCTGTAGCAAGCAGTCCGGCATTTAAATTAAAAAAATAAAAAACAATAAACACACAGTACAACAAATACACATAAGATACAACACACACAAGTCAACTACAACAATACACACGGTCAACCAACAACAATTACCCAAAAGACAACTTAAAACTAGCAACAAAACACACGAGACAAATTAGATTAAAACATGTATAAAAGGTAAAAGCACCCAAGCAAAGAGTACTGTGTACAGTTTTTTGTATTTTTTTTACAATCATTAATTCACTCGCGCTTTCACCCCAGTCTTTCACTTCTCATCACTTACTACTCCTATAAATCTTTTCCATAAAGACTCGTTCCATAAAGACTCGCCAATAGGAAGTAGTGTGCCCGTACGGGCACACTACTTCCTGTTGGCTCTGCCATTTCCCTGCTCCAACCCAACCATGTATAAATACCCCACACAGTCCTTCCACTGACAAACTTCACTTACCTGCCTATGAAGATGGAACCGACAGTGAGTTCCGAAACGTCGCTTATTAGAACTCAGACGCCGGGGAATGACCCAAAAAGGAACACATTACATTTAGAACACGGCGAAAGCTTGAAAACAAGAATAATAGTATACATTAGCTTGTATAAATTTCAAGAAATGCAAAACAGTCCTTCCTGAAAAACGGTTTGTCTCTTCTGTCATCAAGACATTCTGATATATTCTTGCTACTCCGCTAAAAGGAGTAGAAGGAAGTTGTGTGGGATGGGAAGGGAACAATAGAAGTGTGATTGCGTCGCGTTGCTTAGCGACTACGTTAATACAAATAAGCCAAACCACAACTTTCAAACACAATTTGTTCCCGATGCACGTTTTTGCATATTAATTCCCCTTTTAACAAGAGATTATGAAGGCACTTGCTGGTGTTCGTAATTCTCTTCCTCACTTTCACACTCTTTTGTTACTTGTTCAACATTTTGTTTCTTCTTAAACGGGAAGATAGTAAAAAGTAAAAACTCTTTACACGAATGTACATCAGGCCTGTATAATTTATAAGAAATGTTTGGAAGTAATGGATGTAATTAACATTTAATTACATTTAGGAAACTTTTGTGGATAGATTTACTTTGATGTGGTATGGCTGTCCGAAGATTTGAGCTCCGATTGCCGACAGGTTCAAGTTTTTCCTTTCCTGCAAATCGTTCAGACGAGATGAGAAATGCGTACAAAAATTATACTGGAATATCTTAAGGAAGAAAATAACCATGACAACATTACGAAATGTAACGGAAAGACCTGAAAAATGAGACACTATTCTTAAACTGTTAACCCCGAAGATGACGGTCTTACCTCCCTCCAAAACGGTGGTAATCAGTTGACAGGGCCTAATGCTAATTTCTAGACATTGTGTGCCATCTAGGTTTTTTTCTAAACGTAACATTTCGGAAACTCTATCTTTTTCCGTTTCTACAAGTAGACGTTGGTTTCAACTTCTTTCGTTTTCCAGTGACTAAGACCAGGTCATCCTAGGATCACAGCTGAGTAGAAACAAAGCCCAAAATAATGGTCATATTTACCGTAACATCATGCGGTTTAGATGTACGACTGTCAATGTAGAACCTGCGAGACGAAAGTACGCGTCTGGGAAAATCCAGTTCATATCGAAGAAACTTGTTCTTTCCCCTAAAAATTAAAATTGTTAACTCGTTTCTTTCCTTCATCAGACGGAACAAAACAATACTGCCTCGCTCAAATGTAACAGCTGCAGTAACACAAACCTAACAACCCTAATTTTTATGTCTTACCACATGTGGCGTCATTTAAAAGTTTTTTTCTGTCGCTTACCAGCTGCGACGTCACTTAGAAGAAAGTCGGGTTGTTTCCTAAAACTTCCTGAAGAGTTCGGACCATAATAGCCCGGAATGTTTACCCATATAAGTTTTCACAACATGAGTGCAGTTGTCAAGTTGCGGCACAAGAAAGAGATTTATAACGAACGGGTCGTAAAAAAATGTATGCGTAATGGAAAAAAACTGAGATGCACTGCGCTTCGTTACGGGCAACTGGATATAGTGCATTTAAAAACTTACGGCTTTGGACTTAACGCAAAGAAAGAAGAACATGAAGTCTACTTTTCTTTCCCATCCTTGCAGATATCCGAAAAACCATTATTTTTATTTGGGATTGAAATAGTTGTATTTCATCTTACGTCGATAAAAGGCGTTTCATTATAAGGTAAAGTTAAAGTACACCCTGGTAAGGGCACTGAGGCTCTGTACAGGCCGTACGACCCATAGGGGGAGTAGAAGTATAGCTCTACTCTTTCTTGACCACGGCACTAGAAGGGGGCGAGCTGTCAGCCTCACGCCCCGGCCGCTTTTTACCCCCGGGAAAGACCCGGTACCCACTGTAGAGGAGACTGAGTGGGCCCCAGGGCCGGT
>Ga0123355_10015110_pt1 | contig 12114 bp, 4 predicted proteins | sample TergutEmb28metaG_3_FD_89872 | JGI IMG/M metagenome (GOLD analysis project Ga0123355, IMG submission 89872) | Embiratermes neotenicus P1 segment gut microbial communities from Petit-Saut dam, French Guiana - Emb289 P1 | ecosystem: Host-associated > Arthropoda: Insects > Digestive system > Gut ... | reverse complement strand
TTTTTACCCTTTTTTTTTTTTTTTTTTTTTTTTTTTTTAAAGAAAATAAATAAATTTTGGGGTTGTTGGGGGGGGGGGGGGGGGGGGAGCAAGCGAGGTGGGTAATATCATTTCACACCTATATAAATGTGTTATTTTATTCATTGTTTTTTCATGCAACTGTCATACAACTTCCATTTGGCGCTGTAAACAGACAGTGAATACAAACTGGTTGACTCTATTTTACGAGTAATATATACTAATTGTGGGTTTGTCAGTGTTTGTTCATAGAGGCATCATTAAAGAGACTGATTCTCCACATAAAAAGGGACACAATGTTGTTGAACTGTGGAAGCAGCACCTCAGATTTATTGGCAGTTATTCCTTGTAAGGTCTCTTGGTGTAGCAGTATGTTGAAACAGTCAAGATTACTGATGTTTGAAGTTCCTGCCAGTTATGTTAGTGAAAAGGAAGCTGTCTGTCCTGGGTTTAGAAAGATGTCAAGCTTTAGGGTCACCAAACATGCAGAGTGGGTCATATAATCGTACTGTGGATCATCCAGGAAGAGTGCCTGTATTGCAGGTGTGTTACTTCAGATGTTGCTCAAAGTTTGCTGAATTAGACCAGGATTCAAGTTGAACTCAGGGTTCTTAGGCATAAGGTGATGGGTGGGCTTCTGTATTAACAGAAATAGACCCTTGTTAGAAGTGTTAGGTTACTGTTGTGTCTCAATTTCAGCTGTTTCTGACACAATAGTAATATTTTAATAAATTAAAAGCAAGAATAGTTCTAATAGTATGCATTTTATTATGGAATATTTAATTTACTTTTCCACATAATTACCAAACTACTGGACACATTCTTGCCACACATAAACAAGTAAACCATTTTAATTTAGCATGTCATTAATTACTCCACGGGACACTTACAGTAGGAAGGGCCACATGGTCCACATGATGCCCACACAAGATCTACACGTAAAGCTGTTCAACAAATGTGAGCCTCGTATAAATGGTGTCAGAGAATGTCATACTTCATCCAAGAGCATTTTTGTCCAGGGAATTAATTGCTGTTTTTTCTGATTATAATTCAAAGCACTTAAACCGCCTGAACCACTAACAATACATGGCTTTAGCACCGTTAAGGCCAGTCTAATAAATGGGAATTAGGAGAATGGACTGACAAGGAGGGATTCCGCTGTATATTCAAATTGTTTCACTCTGATGCACATTGGCTAAATAATTACTTGAGGCAGCTAAATAATTAGTTTATGTACATTAACTAAATAATTAGGTGATGTGCATTGGCTAAATAATAAGTTGATGTAAACTAGCTCAATAATTCAGTGATGTACAGTGGCTAAGTAATTAGTTGATTCACATTGCCTAAATAATTAGGCGATGCACATTGGCTAAATAATTAGTTGATGTACATTGTCTAAATAATTAGGTGATTTGCATTGGCTAGATAATTAGGCAATGTGCACTGGCTAAATAATTATATGATGCCCAGTGGCTAAGTAATTAGTTGATATGCATTGGCTAAATATTTAGGTGATGCACAATGGCTAAGTAATTAGTTGATGCGCATTGGTTAAATAATTAGGTGATGCACATTGGCTAAATAATTAGGTGATACGCATTGGCTAAATAATTATATGATGCACAGTGGCTAAGTAATTAGTTGATATGCATTGGTTAAATAATTAGTTGATGTACATTGGCTCAATAATTAGGTGATGCGCATAGGCTAAATAATTAGGTGATGCACAGTAGATAAATAATGAAGTGATGTGCATTGTCTAATTAATTAGGTAATGCAGAGTGACTCAATAATTAGGTAATGCGGAGTGGCTCAATAATTTGTCATTTAATTTTATCGCACGGTTTATAACAGATAAGAGTAGAAATGTGAAAAGAACGGCATTTTGTGGAAATTAAAACAATGATTATGCACCATGCCCTAGGAATGCAGGAATGTCCTTGGTTCCTAAATATGTGAAATGAATTTGTATGGGTGTTTTCCTATGTACCTTCGCTATTGGTAAAGCAAGTATAATTTATCACTGCGTTTCCATTCGGTGGTCTGACCAGATTTTGCCTCTCGAATTATCTGGATAACCGAGAGAATACTCTTCCTGCAAAGTTTTAAATCACAGCATCTACTCTACGTGCCACCAGCTGTGACACTAAGAAACTTTGCTTTCTAAACATAAAATGTAACATTCTTGCGATTCTAAGAAAAATTGCTATTATTTCTCTATATTCGTGAAGAACCCGTGGTTCTGTGTAGTGCACATTGCAAGCGATTGTTTTTAGTTAGCAGCACATTTGTTTCTCTACTGTTCTTCATAAAAAGGCAAACGATAAACATTAGTGATGCCCATGCATCATGTTTATCTATCTGACAGGCATTCATAAATTTTGATCCAAGCAGTATGCCATTGGAGGACGCCTTAGAATTGTAATTTTTAATTTGTAATCACTACTAACACAGTGACTGACGCTCAAAATTCTGAAGTTGGAGCGACAAAATCTTTTAGGTCATGAAATTATGTATGCAAAGAGATGTTCAAAGAATATGATTAAACAAGAAACGTAACAAGGTATTTGTGTTCAGAAATTTTCCTTTACTACAACTTTTTTTTTTGGCTGTTACCATTTCATCACTCAAGTTACGTGTATTTGTGTATGGATATTGCCAGCCTTTACCACAAACATACCTGCACTATATATATATATATACACACACACACATACATATGAAATTTAGTTAATGTACACAAAGTATCGCGTGTTGAAGTATTTATCTCCTCACAATAATAAAAGTAATAAAATGTAAATCAAGATCCCAGCCTTCTGGGATGCTCGTCACGTTGATTAGTAAATAAAAATAATGATACTGAGAAATTCATAAAATGAGAAGCACGCTGACGTGTGAGTTCTACTGGATTACTTATCAGAGGTTCATTGCATGAAACTGGTACTTGTAATGAAAAGCCAAACTCTTGTGTTCTGAAAAAGGTTCAGTAGACCTGTGACATAACGTAACAACACAGACAGTGTACGTATAACGAAACAATGAGCCACATTCGCGTAACTATTGTTGCACTGTAAAAGAAGTAACTATTCAATATTCTGAGTGTGTGATTGTAGCCTTATCCATCCAGCATGCAATACGCATGCGTCTTATTATGCTGTCGTTTTTAACATTACCTCAAAAGTCAACTTGCCGCTAAAATGTTACTGAATATGAAATGTGTGCGAGTGGCCCATGGAAACTTTTTTAACATTTAATATTGGTACACTTAACGGCCTATATTAGTACGTTTTAGTAAATTATGCTTTAGAATCCAGTGGTTAATATACGCACCGCCAGTGATAACACCAAAAAACTCCGTATTTTTCTGCAGTTATTTAAGTGTTCAGGGGAATCTCACCACAAAGTGCCATTTACCCATTCTGTGGTCACCGACTGGGTTTCTTAATCGAAGCACACGATGTTCTCTGTGAGGTACGAACTGAATGTTATTAGCTTTACTAGTCTTCAGGGTGTTACTATCACTTGTACCTCATGTACTGCGATAATTCCCTGACACTAGACCACTCGCAACAATGTAAAAACAGGCATTCTTAGGGTTGTCTATTGTTCGATTCCTTCAAACTCTTCCCAGAAAGAAGAGCAGTTACATTCCCCTACTGATAAGACCTCATTTACGCCCCTAAATAAATTTAGACGGTTTGTACGAAGCTCGCAGATGCTCAACGACATTATGTTTAGGTCAGTGGTAGCACTTTGTGGCAGTCCACACTTCCCTGAGTGGCCAGTGGAGCCTTAAGTAACGAAAAAGTACTTACACTGACTGTATTATTAGGTTTCTGTGAACATTGTTTGTGGCCCCTCGTCAGAACACTCGTGTCTGAATAGACAGTGGTTACAAATATGCTATTTACGCTTATATCCCAAGTGTTACTTCATTTGCTCCGATTGTCATAAAATGCGTATATGTTTCAGCAGGCAATTGTGGAAGAACAAAAGTAATGGGAGGACGAGGAAGAAGATAAAGCATCAACCAGTTGCTCTGAAATAAAAAATAGGATACAGGAATTTAAAAGTGGAAGAGTTGAACGCACTCTACGGAGACCTCGCTTTGGAATAGGCTCTGGACGTGTCATGACACAGATAATAAAATGAACAGATCTTAAAACTGCATGTCACTCAACAGACCACGGGCCGCTTAAGGATGGATCGAGTGCCACAAGATGCACATACAAACAATGCCACAGAGCAATGTCGATCTCAGTGATGATTTCCTTAATTTAAAATCTTACATGACCAATATGTCCTTTGCACCCTGTACGTTTGCGATGACTTTTAGAAAGCGCCGGAAAACAGCAAAGATTTGGCGACTTTGTATCTTGATTTTGTCCGGAAATTATAATATTTGAGGAGGTAGAAAAGATAATTAACGCCCTGAAGACTAAAAAGAAGCTACATTACATTCAGTTCGTACGTCACAGAGAACAACACAGTGTGCTGTCATGAGAAAGGCCAGTCGGCGACGGCAGTATTGGTAGAAGGCTATAGTCTACATTCCAAACTGCATACGGAACACAGTCCATCGGTAATCCGAATCCCCGAGCGTTTGGGACAGTTTTGGTCCAGGTACAGTATTTTGGATTTAACTTTTCCAAAACCGGGTTCGGTATTTACATATTACTGCATGCGTCATTTGATCAGATAAATGAATATGCGGCTCTAAGTGGAAAAAAGAACTGAGATTATGCAGCATGTCTTAGAAATGAAGGAAATATCTCTGCTTCCTAAATATGCAAAACGAATTTCTAGGTTTCTTTTCCTATGTGGCTTTGATTTTGATAACGCAGGTATTTAAAAGTTAAGACGTATTGCGTTAGCATGTATTTTCCCCCTAGTGGTCCTGATTCCATGCCAATCCGGGATAACCCCTCTGCATAGTCCAGACCACTGAGGGAGTATTCTGGCCATTTTTAAAGCATAAAGACTTATCTACGTGCCACCTGCCATAAAATTAAAGTACTTAGCATACGTGCCATAAAAGTAACTTTCACGCGATTCTGAGACCAAAAAGTGATTACTTCCCTCAAAATGTCATTAACCGGTGGGCCTGGGTAATGCAGACTACGAGTGTTTATTGTTACACAGCAACTGATTGATTTGTCTACTGTTCTTCATAATAAGGAAAAAGGTAGACGTTCAGGTACACAAGGGTTCCACGATTTTCTCCAGAGGAAAATACATATCCTGACAGACATCCGTGAAATTTGCTATAAGCAGTGTTACATATGAGGACACCCCAACCATGTAATTTTTATATGTAGTCGGTACTAACAACATGACTGATGCTCGAAATTTTGAGGTGGGACTAGCTTCCGTTTCGTGAAATTATGTTTGTTACCATGAGTTTAAAAAATTGGATTCAAGAAATCTAACTACATATTGGTTGTCAGAAATTTTTGTCTAGATTTTTTCGGCGACAAACAATTCATCACTACAGTTGCGCGTATTATTTTTACGCAACTTTCCAGCCAATATCACATACACACATGCACGTCATGTATAAGAAATATAATTAACATACATGATGTTTGTATTTAAGAAGTAAACTACTCAAGGAATAAGACAAAATAGAAGTAAAATTTCCATATTGTGTGATTTTCGCCATGTCGACTGGTGAGTAACAATAATAAAACTGACAAATATACAAAACTACAGTCACAATGAATTGTGAGTTCTGCTCTGGATCTATTATTAATAGTAACTTTCATAGAATTGCTACTTGCAATGACAAAGCCAAGGTCTCGTGTTCTGAACAAGGTGAAGAAAACTGGTGACACTATCTAACAGCACATGCAGTGTATGTATAACCTTGTGGGGACATCGCGTAACCAGTGTTATATATATAACTGCACAGCATGTGGCAAATATTGATATGACTACACAGCAACTGACTGGTTAGTTCAGAAAGGGAACAATCAAAGGCTGGAAAGTAGACATGTTCCTTTTCAAGCACCTGACTGGTTGAGACAATAAATACTAACAAAATTTCAGTATGAAGTTGAAATGAAGACAACAGTTACTGGAAGTGCAATTATTTTGTTTATATGAGTTCTGAAATGTTGATATGAAACACACACACACACATACATACATATATATACAAATACTACTTCATTTTACAGAATCTTCCACATAAACATCCATTTTTGCAACAAGCATTTACATTACCACCAATAGTTCTGTAGTATGGTCTGTAAATTAATGTCATAGCAACAGAGTATTATAACATAGAATATATGAGAATAAATACAGCACGAGTGCATAAAAAGAAAGAATAACATTAATTCTAAAAATATAACTGAATGTAACACACATTTCATAAAATTGGATACTTAATTGTAATCGCGATCTTCATATTTGGAAGAAGGGTTGGCTGGACAGTAAAGTAAGACAGATGCTACATATAATCAATAGCACCACATTATGTCAAATTTCTATCATCTGTATATAGCCAAAATGATGTAATTAACAAGCATTGCAATATACGCAGTAACAGAATAACCCCTTAAATAAATTGCATCTCCTCATCCTCCTGTAACTAAGTCTATGCAGCAATTTTCTTGAGAAACTAATAGTCTCTCAGCTAGCCAAGAAATGCTCAACATTGTACGGAACCTACACCCTCTTCAACTGTGATAATGAACTCACATTTTTCCTGTTATTAATCAGTAACATGCACATGATGGGCTTGATGATCACAGTGGAAGTCCTGAAGATATGCAACTCTTTGATTACAAAATATCACATACTTGACTCAACATTGTATTAATGTACCAATACAGTATCTCATAAAAACACTGACATCTAAAAGCTATACTGGCCTTACACTACAAAACAACCAACTTTTTACAGAATTTTCAACAGCATTGAAAGTTAAAGCAATTACATTGGTTTGTAATTCGTCAATATGGAGTGAAGACAAATTTGGCAGTACGTAACATTGTACTAAGAAACAAATTTCCTTTGTTTTTTAACTTTGCTTCCAATACAGTTCAAAATACTTTGTTAAACAGCTTTCAATTGGACCATACATTAAACACTTCACAAGATTAACAGTGTACAACATATATAAGATTTAGCACAAAAATACCTAAACATCAAAAATTTAATTAGATTCCTGGCAAATAAGCCCATATTGCTAAAAGTGTACTATTGTATATACTATACATACAGGAGGAACCAGTGTAGCCTAGCCATTCAGACTATAAAACACCCAAATAAGTTAAAGTGTACATAACTTAATGCACTTCCAGTAAAGGAAGAATAGTTGGAGCTGAAAATCATAAAGCAAATTATCAATAATTTAAGTATCCATGACATTAAGACAGACATTGCACAGCCATTAAGTCAACTTGTTCCATGTATTTCTTATCTTATTTTGAATAAAATAAATAACCATATGATTCAATCACAATCTGCATCAGTATATACATACAGACTGGTTATAATATACGTTCAGTGTGGCTGCTAGTTCTGTAACGGTTGTTAATTGTTACTGTAGAGCTATCTGCAAACATGATACTTCTCTATACAACTCCACTACTGTATGGACCAGCAGGGCATGATAACATGTGTTTCACCACCAGTGATTATCCTTAGCAGTTACAGTCATGGAAATTTTCAAGCAGCTGAAATTCACATCACTTTCCATATAACTCTTGAACAAGAAAGTCAAGAAATGTAAAAAAAATTTATGGAACTACTGATTGGAAGCCTCCTCTCTGAAAAAGCACAGCAGATGACAGCCATTCTGAAATACATGATTTTTTAACACAAGCAGTACACATTCTGAGGAGTCATTATCACAGGAAAGAAAAGAAACTTCAAAACTATGGAAGACACTCTGCAAAGTAATACGAAGATTATTTTTCTATTACCACTCTAATATCCCAAACAATTTTAATAATATTTGCTGAGTGTATTCACATTTGGGTTTGTTTACATATCAGAAATGTATGTTAACAGGTTGCCTAAGTTTAAACTCTTGTATAAACACTCATAATGCAACAAACTGGCAAGCAATTTGAATCAATTTCAAATAGTCATTAATAATGGTACAACAAAAATAACAGCTTGATTCTATGGAACTGAAAAAGCTTCTGTGTTCCCATGACATATCACTGTTAAAATAACCAAGTGCATGGCATGTCCAATGTAATGAATTTGACATTCACATCTATTGTAGAGGCCACTTGAAATGTGATGGCACATGCGCAGAAACCAGATTTTGTCTTTTGACGAAACGGACAAGTCCATTTTAACCGGCAGGGGTGTCAATTAAGTTGACTACTGGCAGCCGAGGTGTGCGCATCATCGGTAGTAATGCTGGATAAACCATGTTCTGAGGTAGTGTGAAGGGTACTGGCTACCCACTCCATTCGCCAGTTTCCCCTTCACTTCCCCTCCCGTGCGTCACCAAGAGCCATCACATATAAACTGGAGTCTACAACTGATTTTAAAATTGATGGGCTTTGATTCTTAAATGTCACAAATATAGCACAGAAACAGGAAGCACTAAATAATTTTGCAGTTTATAATTTCAGCAAAATACAGGATTAAAGAATATAACATTATTTTGTTTTTATTGCATTACTTATATGTGTTCCCATATAGAAATAGCACATATAGTCATATTCTCAAATTCTTTCACTAACACAATCACATACAAATATATTCTGGTCATTGTATGGTCTAAGTTACCTAACAATCCAATCAATTTTATCCTTTGCTTCCCTTACTGATGTGACAGCCAAATCTTCAAAGCAGTACTGAAGTTTATTCTTCCACAAATTACACTTTTATGACAATTAAAAGGATATTAAAACTGAAAGGAAACAACCCCTAATAGTAACCCAAACTTACACAGGTCAAGCAAAATTAAACATATTAACTATCCTTACTGTTCATAAACAAACTAAACTCTTTGAGATTTGTAAAATCTTTTCCTTAATTAAGCTGTGAAATATTCAACACATAATCTATGAAACTGCAAAAGGTATTCTAAATTTATGAGCAATTACAGAGGACAGACATGAACTTTCTTTAGTTGTGTCTATATTTTATCATGTTTTCATTTACTTTTAAATGGCAGTGTCCGATATTCCTAATGAATTAATTATGCCTGCCAACAAGTTTAAGGCTACTTATGTATCAGATATTTCATAATCATTCTGTATGTACTGGATGCTCATTAATTACTACTACTGGTATAATGTTCAGATACCTATTTTCTGTCAAGGAAGTGTGCAAAGCAGAGATTATATTTAAAAGCAGCTTCACTTCCTTCACTTTTTATAAAAATCTAACTCCTTCACAAATGTGAAAATTTGTCCGGGCAAAAGTAGAGAGCTCAGTTTTAAAATGTAATGAATACCAATTAAAATTCCAGATGCTTGCACTGGATAATGAGAACCATATGTACATCAGCTCTTGGCAGATTTAAACATTTGCTTATTCATCTTCTTTCTACTGAAATAAGTTGCTACACAATGCACTTACTGTGAAAGAGTTTTTTAATACAGTCTTTACAGTAGTCAATAGAGATAACAATAAAAAAATCACTCATGTGATCTATGCTTAGCAGCAGGTTAATTTGGCAGCAATATTACGTATCAAGGATCAGGCAAACTGTATCTTACCAGTAAATTTGTGGTCAGTTACTTGCTATTAATGTGACTTTTCACGGTGTTATACACAATCATACCTTTAATAGTTTACTCACAGTACATGTTCATAATGCTCTTAATAACCAGAAATGCTTGGCACATTAATATTGGCTTACCTGGAGGATAAACAACAGTTCTCAGTCTCTGCCAGAAGTTTCTTGTAAGATATTCAGTACAGTCTTACAATTCATTTTCTGCACTCAGTACTTCATGTCAGTTATTTAAAGAAACATATTCTTAGAAGACTGAGGTACTGTCAACCATCAAGTATGACCCCTCATCACATAACACAGTAACTGAATTGAAAAGTTATGAACAATTTAACACTTCCCTTTTAGTAAAATAAGCTGACCTACTGGCACTCATGCTTAGCTCTCAGGTTTCATTAACAATATTCAACAACATCACTAACAAAAAACACCTTCATTCCAGTCATGTGAAAGACTAATTTTTAAAGCTATGGGATTTATTTTATATATTGGCAACAATGAATTAAGGGTTACTATGTTGTGTCACCTCTGTAGGGTATAGGTAGTTAAGTATGGCATAGTAATGAACACCAGCTGCCATAACAACAAATATATGCCAGATGGCATGAGCACATGGTATCTTACCATCTGCTTTAAAAAATACAACACCCAGAATGTATAGGACCCCTCCAATCTTCAGTTCGGTCAGACCTGAGAAATCGTGCTGCAAACAGAAGATGCATATTAGTAACATGTTACATAAATTAACTTATAAAACAAAACATGTAAAGCTAGCACAGCATATAATGTTATTTACATGGTGTGGTCAACCAGTTGTCAGACTGACCACAAGATGAAAATACTGCTGCTAGCATGAATTTCTACTAGTAGTTGTGGATAAAGTAGTCTGCTGAGTCACTTTATGTTTGGAATATGGCTGTAGCATGTGTCACTGTTGAGAAATATCCTGTCAATTATAGTATGTATTGTTCCATCTGCGAGGTTGACGTACCTATGAAGTGGCAAAATTTAAAAAACAGCATGTCTGTATCAAATTTATCTTTCAACTGGGGGAAAAATGACAAGAAAATGTTAAAAATATTTAAAGTAGCTTTTGGACAGCAGATAATTGGAAGAACACACGTTTTTGAGTGGTTATCCTAGCTCAACAGGGGTGTGACCTCAGTTGCAGACGTCAAAAACACAGGACATCCATCAAAGGGCACACCAGAATGAAATGTGGACAAGTACAGAAGCTTGTCCTTGAAAACAAAAGAATTGCCACCCACAAAGCTGCTAACATGTTGGGAATTTAATTTGTGTCTGTTGACAGCATTTTGAAACACAATCTGAAAATGCACTTTGCCACCAAATTCATGTCTGACCTGCTGGGTGAAAAGCAGAAAGAGAATCATATGAACATGTGCTAGGACCGTCAAAAGGGAACTGAATCGGACTCAGAAGTTAATCACAGATGTTGAAATAAGGCTTCACAGGTTAAGACACAGAAAGAAAAGATAATTCAAGCAAAATCATGGAACACAATTGCAAAATTTCAAACAATGCACTTCAATAAATGCTTTGAATGGTGGCACAATCATTGGCTTTGCAGAACAGAGTCCCAAGGAGACCAATTTGAGGGAAAACACTGATTAGTAAGGGTAAGTGTTGTCAAGGATAAATAAATTTAGTTCAAGAACTATTTTTTAAAAAAAACATATTGCCTATTCCTGTATTTTGTAATGGATTGCCCTAATTTATCAAAAGAGTTTAAGTGGTAACTATCACTACATACAGGACAGACTCACACTGATCATCTGTGCTGTGGAAGTATTGTCTAAAGACATGTACTGCGACCTTTCAACTACATGTCAAAGCTTGTAGTTCAAGTCTGTCCATTCCCTGTTTCTCATACACTATTGTGCTTGGAAGTGTAATTTAAATTCTTAGATACTCCAGCAGATAGGGTTCCATGACAAGGGAGTGCTAGCCTTGATAGGGTACATTCTACAGGCTTTACTTTCTTCAGAGACACTTCTTAAAGATTTTCCAGCTTCTTGAGTGTTATTGCAGATACGTATGTCCACACTAAATCAAGCCTATATGTACTGACTGGTATGATGTTTAATTCAGAAGGCTTCAAAGTGATATTCAGATTTTGTGATTTTCTATGCCACTCATTGCCTTGATGGCTATTATACATTATACAGTAACATGTATCGAGACAAAGAAACTTCATGTTCTCACCACACTGTTGTGTCATGTACGAAGTGTCTGTGAGTATGCAGTGACTTAAGCACCACGAACGTCCTGTTATGAATATGACACAAAATTTGGTTATGGAAGATCTAATCTTAGAAGACTTTTTATTTTTGGGGGGTTGAGGGGGGGGGGGGGGGGGG
>Ga0123355_10015109_pt1 | contig 12115 bp, 5 predicted proteins | sample TergutEmb28metaG_3_FD_89872 | JGI IMG/M metagenome (GOLD analysis project Ga0123355, IMG submission 89872) | Embiratermes neotenicus P1 segment gut microbial communities from Petit-Saut dam, French Guiana - Emb289 P1 | ecosystem: Host-associated > Arthropoda: Insects > Digestive system > Gut ... | reverse complement strand
TGTTAGAGGACCAGCCCAACGAGAAAGGTCTGTCTCTGGGCTTAGTACGCCGTTGATAAGAACTCTTACGCTTGGGGAGTTGTCATTAACAGTAATTTGAACAACTTCGCCGGCTACGGATACGCCGTTAATTGTCCAGTCGCCTGTGGTTGGGTAGTTAGGCACTGCTTCGCCACCGATTAGGTATGCGAATGCGCGCATGGATACCAAACCAACATTTTGGCCAGCGATTGTGCGGAATGTGATAGGCTCTTGGTCAACGCCTGGTAGACGGTCGTGGATGGAGATTACAACTTCGCCTACGCGGATGTTGCCTGCGCCGCCGTCATCACGTGCGTTACTGATGATTTCTTGTGCGTAAGGAGCGTTTAGGAACATACCTACACGATTACCTACGTTTTCTGCAACGATGCCGCCTGAAACTACAACATAGTATTGTACACCAGGAACAACTGTACCTGTCACATGAACACCTTGCAAGGTAATTGTTACAGCACCATCATTCATATCTTCGTCAGGAATTTCAACAATGGTAAAGCCTATATCGCTGAAACCTTGTGCGCCTTGTGCGGTAATATCATTTAGTAACGCAACATTGCTTACTACAAGGCCTTCGCCACCTACTAAAGCTTCGCGGGCAGCTGCAAGATGCAAGCCAAGTAGTCTGTTTACACCAAGACCGGTTACTGAAAGTGCGAACAAATCGTCTGCATTTAATAGAGATGGGTCGTTAATTGTTATTTCGATGTTGTTAACAGGACGACCAGCAACTGTGTTAGCTGCCAAGTCCGCAGGTAGAAGAGTTTCGCCGCCTACAACACGTAGAGAAATAGGATCTACAGGAGTAGCAACTGCGATTGTTCTGTCAGTAGCAGGAAGTGCTTGTGCACCTGCACCGCTTACTGTTAATTCGATATCTGCGTTAGGGTTAGCAGCTTCAAAGCCAGCTTCGATAGAAATCCAAAATGTTACTTGAACTGCACGACGTCCGCTGTCTGTTAGACCGCTACGTGGCATACTTACAGTTACAAGGTTTTCAGAAACAACAGTAGCTGTGTATGAAGTTTGAGATTCAAGTATTATATCATTTGCAAGCGTTTGTAGGGAACCACTTTGTGTTGTTAAGAAGCCGCCGCTCCAACCGAAGTTGTTGTTGCGATCGCCATTGTCGCCTGCTCTTGCAGCAGCACCAACGATAGCTACACCTTCTTGCTCAAAACGGAACTCTAGGCGGTCGCCCAAGCGGTGACCAGGCCAAATACCAGGAGCAATTTCGCGAATCTCAATAGTTGCTGTGCGTAGACCAAGCTCACGAGCGTGTACGCTAGAACCTAGTGTGTCAGAAATTGCTTCTGAATGCGCTAGATTAAGGAAACCTGTACGTAGTTCTGGTAATTCAAAGTCATCTTCGTCTGCGCCTAGAACAACCATTTCCAAACCGCCAACTACTCGGTTGCCTACTTCTAGGCTAGCTACACGGTACAAACCACCTTCAAATGTGTCGTTTGCTGGACGAGAACGTCTGCCAGTCTCCCAACCGCCAATAACGGATTCAGATACAGGCATTGTAGCAACTTCTACTACAACTGCGCCTAAACGGTTGTTGTTTAGTTCTGGGATAAGTTGCAAACCTTGAATGTGGAAAGAACGAGCAAAAGCTGTTTCATTACCGCTCATATTTACACGATAGTAAGCAACTTGGCGAGTTACGCCTGTTTGCTCTTGGCCAGTCCACAAATGTGTTAGAGTTGCGTTGCTGCTACCCCAGCGAAGAGCATCAACAATCTCAATGCTCGCACCGTTAGATTCAAACCAACGGTAACCAGCTGGAGCTTCTAAACGAACGATGAATTGGTTGCCATTACCACCAAACAAACCAGGACGGTTTTCATTGATTGTTACGTTACCAAGCACAAGCAAGTCTACAAAGCTTGCAGGGTCGCCTGTTGTAATTGTGATGTTTTGGTCAGGACGGTCTTGCATAAGTTGTGTAGTTGGGAAAGGACGATCGTTTGACCATACACCACTGATTTCGATGTCGTGGTGGTTTAGAAGAACGGGGATAGCGATGCTGAAGCTAGCAGCCAATACAGCTGTTGGCAACAATGCGTCTGGACGCTCGATAAGGATACGGATTGTATCAACTGTATCATGAGCACCGCGAACTGTTGTTGATGTCATGATAACTGCTGCATCAGGCACGAAATTCGCACCACCAGTAGGAGTTAAAATAGCCTCGTGTCCAGGCATTGGAGCTGTTACAAGCTCAAGAGCAGCAGCAACAGGAGATGTAGCTAAAGTTGCTTGTACTGGAACAGCAAAACCTGCGTTACCATCTCTATGAGGTAGAGTCAAGCGAAGTTCTAGTTGAGTTTGACCACCAAATACGCTCATAGGTACTTGAATGTGTAGGTTTGTTAGGTTCTCTGATTGAGAGATGCCAGGGTTAACAACAGTGCCTACTGGAGTTGCGTTAACACCAAACACGTTCATTGGCAACATGGACAATACCATAACAAGTGCCAACAGTAATGCTACTTTCTTTTTCATTTTTGATTTCCTAGTTTTTGAATTCTTGTGGGTTAATAACCCCACAATTGTTCCATCCCTTTCTAAAAATTGAAGGGAAGATAGTAACTGCCTTTGACCGGCCTACTTGCACTTCTTTTGCGCAAGCCCTATCACCAAGGTTATTACTATAAAAACCAGTACCTCCTTTCGAGATTTTAGCGGCTTATTGTTATGTGCCGCTTTATAAATGGATTTTATCACCGCAAAACAGTGCGGTCAATGCAGCTGAACCCTCTGTAAGAAAAGTGTAACAAGGGACAGGCATTTACCACAAACCATTTCACGCTAACGCAGGAGAGTTTATCATTTCGTCTTACATATTTCAAGCCGTATTTATTATACGTAACAACTCTGTAATACTTTGTTCAATCTTTTTTCGGCTTTTACTAAATTACTCTCCTGGAGCTATGCAAGATTATTATTTGTTGTGGTAGGTGTTTTATGCTGCAAATGCAGCTTTGTAATTTTTTTGTAATATAAAAGCTGGAGTTTTAAAACACGCCACAACCGCACTGTAAGCGGCGCAGACCGCTTCCGCCAAAAAAAACAAAAGTGATAGCAAGTATCATTAACCTTCAAATTCAATAAATCCTGCCACCACATCAAGAATGTCTAAAACAATATCTTCGGGCGCATTTTCAACGAACTCGAAGTTTCTTGCTTGTATATCTACAATTTTTGCTTGATCACAAAGAACCATGCCTGTTGTTTGTGTTCTATCATCAAGGCTTATATGGAAAGGAAGTTTTTTGTCTGTTCTTGTAATGGGACAAACCATAGCGGCTGTTCTCGTAACTTGCGAAAATGTAGCATTACTTATAACCATAGCCGGTCGACGGCCTTTTTGCTCGTGTCCCGCTTGCGGGTCAAAATTCAGCTTTATTATATCGCCTTGCTTTACCATATTTCGCTACCTACAGGTTCTCCGCAATCCATTTCAGTAAATTCATAAGCATTTTTTTTAAGTGCTGTTTCAAAATCTGTACTATAGAACTCTTCTACTCGCTGCTTGGTTGTTTTTCTTACATGTTTTGATGCTCTTTTAATTATTATCCTATCACTTTCGACTAATATGTCTACTAAATCGTTTTCCTGCAAATTTAGATTCTCCAAAAAAGGTTTTGGAATTCGTATACCTCTTGAGTTTCCCCATTTTACTATTGGCGTGGTCATAATAATATTCCTCTCAATGTTTTGGATATATATAGTATATCCGATTTTAGTGAAAATGCAATAGATTTTGTGTAGTCTGAAACATTGCCAACACCGCACTACAAGCTGTGCGGTAAGCTTTTGGCCAAAAAAACAAATGTCGCAAGCTTTGCCTTGTTTATGCCAAGCAAAAACCCATGGATTTTTGCAGAGCCTGCGTTCTGCGAAAATCCATGCTAAAATTCAATTTACCAACGTATGCTTTTTGGGCTAACCACGCCCGGCAGAAGATTGTTGGACAAAAAAAGGGGAAGAAACTCCTACCACACGCAACGTATGCTATCTGGGACACCACGCCCGCAAGAAAGATTGTTGCCGGTATGGTTTTTCTTCCTATTTTATAAGGAGCATTGAAATGGTCGCAGTAGGAATTGACGTATCAAAGGGCAAGAGTATGCTTGCTGCTATATCAGAAAGTAGCATAGTAGTAGCACCAGTGGAGTTTGTGCATACTTCTGTAGGGCTTAAAATGTTAACCGAAACAATACTAAGTTTTGACACCACAGTTAAAGTTGTCATGGAGGCAACAGGGCACTATCACGAGCCAGTGGTTAAAGCTTTGTACAGTGCCGGCATTTTTGTTAGTGTTGTAAATCCGCTACTTATTTATGCGTACGGTGATAATTCTGTGCGGCGTGTAAAAACAGATAAAAAAGACGCTGTAAAAATTGCACGATATTGTTTTGATAATTGGCACACGCTAGAACCCTACATATCACCAGAAAGCGTTAGAGGGCATCTCAAACTTTACAGCAGGCAATATCATTCCTGCCAAAAGACTGTGCACGCGCTGGAAAACAATTTACAAACATTGTTGGATAAAACTTTCCCCGGTACGGGGACTTTTTTTGCTAGCGGCAAAAAGAAAAATGGCAGACAAAAATGGGTAGATTTCGCCCTCCACTTTTGGCATGTAGAAAAAGTAGCATCACTTGGACTAGAAGCATTTGATGCCCAATACCTCAAATGGTGCAAAAACTACCTGTACCGCTATTCTAAAGAGAAGGCAGAAATTATTTTCAAAACTGCTGCAATTGGTTTTGCCACTTTAGCTGCCACCAAAGAAACAGAACTGCTTATTGTATCTGCAACTAAGCAAGTAATAGCTATGGCAGAAATACTATTGCAACTTAAAGCCGAACTTATACGACTGGTTAAACTTTTACCCGAATATGACACTGTAATTAATATGTATGGTGTAGGCGAACTAACCGCTGCACATCTTATTTCCGAAATTGGAGACATTAAGCGATTTTACGATGGCAAAGCGCTTGTTGCCTTCGCTGGAATTGACCCCTTGCCTGTGCAGTCTGGTACTTATAACAAAAAGAACCGCGAAACTTCTAAGAGGGGTTCTGCTACTTTGAGAAAGGTGCTGTTTCATGTGGTTTTGGCACATTTGCGCCTTAAACCGCAAGAAGAACCGGTGTATACATTTTTGAATAAGAAAAAAGCGGAGGGTAAGCCATACTTTGTGTATATGACTGCCGCCGCCAATAAGTTTTTGCGAATATACTATGGTAAGGTTAGGGATGCTTGTTGTAATGAGCAGGAGTCTTAGAAAATGTCTTAACACCAGAAGTAGCATTACTGTTGGCACTTGTTATGGTATTGTCCATGTTGCCAATGAACGTGTTTGGTGTTAACACAGCAAACTTACGTGTTGTTACAACAGGCTTTGCACAAGGTGCAGCGCCATCTCTTGAAATCGCAATTCCATCTGCGGTTTTTACAACTACAACAAGAGCAACACTAGAACTTAGCCTAAGTCATAACAACGCTACATTTGTAGATGATGGCAATTTAACTTTTGCTCATTTAGGTCCTGTTCAATCACTATTGGGTGATAGAGTAAACAATGGCGATTTTACTGCAACTCAGCTTTGGCGTTCATCTAATGGCCGCAATGTGACAATCGAAATCGTTCTTGACGGTGGCACATTAAATGGCGTTACTGAAACAGGCGAAGTTATCATCAGAGTTCCTGCGGTTCTAGGTCACTACAGCGTAAACATCACAGGTACATTGCATGCAACTGGTATTCACACCTTGCCAGAAACTCAACTTATGGCAGCTCGTCCAGGTCAAAACGTAACATTTACTCCTGGCGATGTAAGAGAGTTTACAGATGTACTTTCCATGAACTCCATCAGAATAAGCGAAAACAGAGTTGGTCTATTCAACGAAGGTCGTACTATCGACGGTGTTACTATTTCACAAAACCGCTTTACTGTAAGACTTGAAGCGCCTATCGGCTACAGATGGCATACAGATGCTATCGGTGGTTCTGATACAATTGCAGTTGCCGCACAAAATGAAAATGCTTGGGCAGGCACAACTCCTACTCTTAATGGTTTTGAACAAGTAATCGGCGAGCGTGTAAGCAACCTAACACGTAACGTATTGTACGTTGACATTACTGTTCCTACTGCTGCAACTCAAATTGCAAGAAACATTAACATTAACAACCTTGTATTGCGTCCAGAACTAGGCAACAACACAATGGGCAATGTTAATGTTCAAATTGCAACCATGCCTTGGGGTCATAGACTTGCAGATAATGCTGCAAGACCAAACAATGATACTAACCCAGGTGGTTTGTTTAGAGTAGATACTCTTCATGTTGGTACTCGCGTAGGTAGCGGCTTAGTGCTAGAACTTCGTGATATTGATGAAGATGACTTTGAAGGTATTCCAGAAGTACGCACAGGTTACCTAAATATCGACCGTAGAGTTGAGTTAGCAGACCTAGATGGTTTTGTAGGCGCAGAATTTGGCGTTCAAACAGCAGTAATTGAAATTCAAGAACTTTCTCCTGGCGCATGGGCAAACCGCTTTGGCGATCGCCTAGAGTTCCGTTTTGAGCAAGAAGGCGTATCTATTGTTGGTGCAGCAGCACGTGCAGGTTATAGCAATGCATACGGCTTGATTCCAGGCAGCAATGCATGGCGTGGTGGTTCTCTTGCAACAAGCGTTACCAATTTCCCTGCTACTGGCGGATTTGAAATTGGTTGGACATCAAACAATTCTCGTGATCTAGGCGATGTTACTATCTCAGAAAACTTAGTGACAGTAACTGTTCCTCAATTGCAAGGTAGTGCAGCGTTGCATGGTACACGTACAGTTGAAGTAACATTCTGGTTAAGCGTACAAGGCGGTTTTGCAGCTGCTAATCCTGGCGAAGACATTTATGTAACAGTTGGTGGCCCTGGTGCTGCTGGCCTTGCTGAAAGCAACAGATCTATTGCAGTTGCTACTCCTGTAGACCCTGTAAGCCTAAGACTTGCAGCTGCTCCTGTAGAAATTCAAACAGACCTTGTTGGTGACACAATTGCTAACCGCAGCATTCCAAACATTGAACTAACAATTTACGAACCACACCTTCTAACACCAAACCAAACAATCACATTCTTCTTGGGTGGTGTAGGTGCTAACCAAAACCTAGGTTTGCACATGGCTGCTAACCGTCAAGCAACAGTATCTGGCAGAGGCCTAGTGCTAAGTGCCACAACTATTGGCGGCGGCGAAGGCGTACAAGGCGGTAACACTGTTTCCGTAACTATCATGGAAGTTCCAGACGAAGACATGAACGACGGACCAATCACAATCACTCTTACTGGCATACAAGTAACAGGTACTCTTGTACCAGGCGTACAATACTATGCAGTAGCAGTTGGTCGTGCTTTGGCTGAAAACCGCGGTAGCGGCGCTCCTGGTTTCTTCGTAGGTCACCCATACCTTGTAGAAGCTATCAGCAACGTTCGTAACGAAGGCGGCGCAGGTCGTCCAGCAGGCGAAGTTGTAATCTCTATCCACGACCGTCTACCAGGTGTTGACCAAGAGCCTATCACTTTCCGCACAGTTACTGGTCAAAATGTTGGTTTAGTATCCATGCGCGCATTCGCATACCTAATCGGTGGCGAAGCAGTGCCTAACTATCCAAACACAGGCGACTGGACAATCAATGGCGTATCTGTAGCTGGCGAAGTTGTTCAAATCACTGTTAATGACAATTCTCCAAATGTAAGAGTTGTTGTAGATGGTAGCGTTCATGCAGAAAACGACCTTGCTCGTTGGGCTGGTCCTTTAACAGGCGTTCCTGCAGGTCAACTACCTGTATTCAACATTGGCGGTAACGTATTCCTACCTTTCCGCGCTATGGCTAACATCTTTGGCTATGACGTAGAAATGGTAACTAGCTTCTCTATCAGATTCTTTAGCTAATCTAAACTTAGCTTAATCTAAACAAAACAGCCCCGGCGGGTTTCCGCCGGGGCTGTTTTACGCTTATACAATTATATATTTTTTAGAATTACCACGCCCAGATAATTCAACCAAACCGGCTTTTCTCATTTGATTTACAAGCGCATATAATCTAGATTGTTTTATGCCTAAAATTTGTAAGAGCTCATCATCTGCTATATTTGGATTTTCTGAAATACAAGTCAACATTATTTGCATTTGGGGCGTTATGTTTTGCTGTAAAATCTGAGATGGTTTCGAGTTATTTAAGTTAGGCAAAGTAATTTTGAAAGAATTTGGTGCAATTGTTATTTCTGGTTTTACCTCAGCATTAGCATACAGCGAGAAAATTCTTCTTATGCCTGTGCCATACGATTCAATAAAATTTAATCGATGAAAAATATCTGCTAAGCGAAGGTTCCGTAATTGTGATATACCATTACGAATATCTTCCATATGCAGGCCAGGCAATAACCCTCCTATCGAGACGCATTCTATATTTTTATCATTTACATTGATTAGAATACTGCCGCTAAAGCTATAATCTCTGTGGATTATTGCGTTTATTAATGTCTCTCTTATAGCATCTTGTGGGTAGTCCCAGTAGTCTGTTCTAGAAAGACCTTTAATGACTGATCGGTTTTTATTACACAGTTGCAAATAAGCAAACGTTTCCTCCATTTGCTCAAATACAGAGCCCATGAATTCTTTTCTATCGCGAAAAACTGTATTTTGCTCATCCGCAAACACGGCGACTTTTATCGAGTGAATACATTGGTCAGAAAGTAATAAACCCAAATTAGTATACAGCCCTTGCGCGTGGTTGCGAATGCCCAAAATATTAAATTTATCTTCAGCAAATTCTATTTGCTTGTTTCTGAATATTTTTTCGCATGCGGAGAATGTCAGCTCTTGCTCAAGCGAACGTAGTTCTTCAAAACTGTTTCCGTCGGCGTTTTTTATCATCTGCCTTATTTGTTCGGATGATGCTTGTGCGGATGTTGCGCCTTGGCGAACATATACGCCGGACGGCTTAAGCCCTTTTGACTTTATATAATATGGTTTGTATGAGCCCTCCTCCACTTTAATTCGGATTATTCCATCATTTTCAAAAGTGTATCTCACAAACATGGTTACGTCCGGCGCGATTGCATCACGGATGCAATTTGTTATGCGAGCGTAAGATGCATCAACATCTGCAAGTGGCGTGGTCTGTCCAGCATCGTTTATTCCTACTAAAATATCACCGCCACTGGTGTTTGCAAAAGCAATAACTGTCTTAATTATGCTGTCTGTAGCAATTTCTTTAAATTCTATTTTTTCTGTCTCTAGTTGCATTAATGCCTCCTGTAATTTATTGTTTCATGTATTTTACAGTGTAATTACAGTATTGTCGAGTGTAAAATCGAATTTGCAGTGTAATTATACAGAGTTTTGCTAAACACCAGAAGTAGCATTACTGTTGGCACTTGTTATGGTATTGTCCATGTTGCCAATGAACGTGTTTGGTGAAGATACCTTTACCTCACTACGTGTACAAAATGCAGGCACAATAGTACCTGGAGGCACACGTACAATCCAGCTACAAGTTCCCGTAGAAGCTCTTGTAAACACAACAGGTGTTGGTATTGAGCTAAGAATTAACACACATGACGATCATGCAAATGGTTTCTTCACAATTCCTGAGGGTGCTACAGGCCCTGCTGATTGGCTACCTGTTGGAACAGTTACATTGTCCCCAGGCTCTGGCGCAAACGCTGCATTAGCTGGTTGGTTAAGCGCAAATGGTAACGTTAACGCAAGCCTAGTTCGTACTCCTGGTACATGGGATGGTACTGCTGTTGCAAGAGCAACTGAAATCCGTTTCGACCTTCCTGGTACAGCCGGTGTTTCTAGCATCCCAACAGACGCATCTGGTTTTGTATTAATTAACGTACAAGCAAACATTCTGTACGATAACACAAACCTACAATGGGGTCGTTTGACAACAATTGCTACAAACGGTGCGGTTTCAGAGCACGGCAGATGGTCTGACGTTCGTTTGACCGTTCCTTCAACTACTCCTTATGTAACAATCACACGTCAAGGTGATCCAAGCATCTTTGGTGCAGATGAGAGCTATGTTCAACTACCTCACATCCGTATTACTGAAGGTCGTGCTGGACAATTCAACGACGCTGGTTTCGGCTTCATCAGACTTGAAGCTCCAAGAGGTTATCATTGGGTATCCGGTCCTGACCGTACTGCAAACCATGCTGGTCACGTTGGATCATTTAACCCTGTTGGTGCTGGTTGGGCTGTAGGTGGTCTTAATGCATCTGTTGCAGCTGTAAGACCTGAGCGTATTGATAACGTAGAAAGACACGTAATCTATATAGCTGTTACAGGCGCAACACCTCTAAGCGGTCATACAGCTCCTCTTGCATTTGAAATTCGTGGTCTTCGCTTGCAGCCAGACCTAGACAACGCAAGACTTGGCGAACTTGACATTATCGTAACAACTTTGCAAAACCAACTATCTGCTCTTTTAGATAGTAACCAATCTCGCCCAGGTAATGACGGCGCACTACAACGCACAGAAACTCTAACTGTTGCTAACCGTGTAAACAGCGGCTTGAGCCTATCTGTTGTGGAAGACGAAATTCCAGAACTACGCACAGGTTTCTTGAACCTTGATGAAGTAGAAGATTGGATGGCAACTGATTCTGGTCGTTTCATTGCTAGCCCTCCAACTAACGGTGCTCAACAAGCAGGTCTACAAACTGCGGCTATCGAAATCCGTGAGTTAGCACCTGGTGCTTGGGGCAACAGCCTAAGTGGCGCTAGACTAACATTCACATTTGAACAAGACGGCGTTTCTATTATCGGTGCTGCTGCACGTGCAGGTCGCAACGACAACAGAAGAAACATCTTCCCTGACCACGACACTCGTGCAAACTATGCATGGCAAGGTGGCTGGATGGATATTGATCAACTATCCGGACGTCCTCAAAACACAGTACGTGCAGGTAATGTTACAATTACAGAAAATGATGTAACTGTACAATTGCCTTACGTTGCTAATGTAAACCAACTAATCACAGATGTAAGAGTATTGCAAGTTGTGTTCTGGATCAGCGTTGTTGGTGGTTTTGAAGCTGCTAACCCTGGCGAAGACATTTATGTAACTGTAAGCGGTAATGGTGCAACAGGTCTTCCTGTAAACAACAGAACTGTTGCGGTAGCTACTCCTGTTGATCCATTTAGCGTACGCATGGTAACTGGTGTTACAGAAATCAACACTGACCTTGTTGGTGACACTGTAAGTAACCGTTCTATCTCCAATATCGAAATCACAATCCTAGAGCCACATCTACTATCTACACAAGCTGGAAGCAATCAACTTTCTCTAACTATCTCTGGCGCAGGTGCAGACCAAGGCTTAGGTCTACTAATGTCTGCAAACCGCAACGCTACAGTTAATGGCACAGGCTTACGCTTAAGCCAAGGTAACTTTGGTGCTCTTGGTGGCTTTGGTACAACAGTAAGTAATACGTTGACATTTACAATCCTAAGCGTACCCGACGAAGACGAAAACGACGGTCCTGTAACCATCGTTATAAGTGATGTTCTTGTTTCTGGTGCTGTTATCCCAGGCGTAGAATATTCTGTTGTTCTACACGGTAATGGTATTGCTGCTAACGTAGTTGCTGGTGGCGGTAATGTGCTAGTAGGTCGTTTTGTAGCACGCCCATACAGTGCACTTGCAGTAACAAACGCACGTGACGAAGGTGGCGCAACACGTCCAGCAGGCGAAGTTGTAATCTCCATCCACGATCGTCTACCAGGCGTTGACCAAGAGCCTATCACTTTCCGCACAATCGCTGGCCAAAATGTTGGTTTGGTATCCATGCGCGCATTCGCATACCTAATCGGTGGCGAAGCAGTGCCTAACTACCCAACCACAGGCGACTGGACAATTAACGGTGTATCCGTAGCCGGCGAAGTTGTTCAAATTACTGTTAATGACAACTCCCCAAGCGTAAGAGTTCTTATCAACGGCGTACTAAGCCCAGAGACAGACCTTTCTCGTTGGGCTGGTCCTCTAACA
>Ga0123355_10015108_pt1 | contig 12117 bp, 7 predicted proteins | sample TergutEmb28metaG_3_FD_89872 | JGI IMG/M metagenome (GOLD analysis project Ga0123355, IMG submission 89872) | Embiratermes neotenicus P1 segment gut microbial communities from Petit-Saut dam, French Guiana - Emb289 P1 | ecosystem: Host-associated > Arthropoda: Insects > Digestive system > Gut ... | reverse complement strand
CATGAACAAGTTATTTGTCGGAATAAGCTGTCTGCCGTTCACCGCTCTTAACCCGAGGTTCGAATCCCACTTCCACGCTGGGGACAACATCTATGATACGGCCCCTTCGGGATACAACAGTAGGAGTGGTGAACGGGAAGAAACTTTGCCTAAAAACATAATCTGATAATTATGTACCTGAAACTTAAGGAAGAGATGGTAAATAACTTAAACAAAGAATGCGTGTAGAAGGTATTTACAAACAGATTTTCCCAAATATCAGTATAAAAATAGTTAATAACACATAATAGCCACATGCTGATGCCAAGAGAACTTGGGTTTGCCCATACGTACACCAGGCAACTAAATACACAAACAAAAAAGAATTCTAACAACAGCAACAACAGGAAGGACATATAATCAAGACGCACTTGCTATTAATATATCATATTTTTACATTTCTGTGCTACATGTAGCTTTTAATAGCGTGTATAATTGATGAGGTCTGTCAGATTTGAAATATCTCCATGCATTATTCTTGTGTTTTTATAAAGTCACGTATTTTAATGTCTGAGGATGGTCCACACGACTGAAACATGTAGCATCTAATCACGGAGTTGAAGTTAAATTTGTGGGCCTCCTGCACTTTTGGGCTCCTATGCTAAGCACACACTTGCTGTATGGTAGCTACACTCTGAACCTGTATGACATTGTATGGTTTCCTGTTTGATTATTGTGTATTATGTTGTGGCCATTCAGTGTTCACCTGTCTGTATTCATATTCTGTGCCGAGTGTTCTGATGATGTCAATGGATGTACACAGTTCCACCAGGCAAAGAGTGACCCAGGTTAATTCTTGTGTTACTTGAATCCATCCCCTTACGGGCAACAGCAATGTGGCAGTCAGTGGGAATATAATGATATGAAAGAAAGGTACAAAAAAGTGTGTGTTGTAACATGATACCCAGCCATTTTGTAATGGCAGTTTACGTAGTGGTGTGTCTTTTCAGGTGGAGTACATCTCTTACTATGCCCTCAGTCAAAAATAGGCTGAGTCTTGTTTCTCAAAACCCATTGACAGTTGCTCTGAAAAGGGTAATTTCGTTTTGTTGCTGTGTCTCTTCCATACTCCATCCGTGACCAAAATAGTGTGACCACCAAGAAGTGCAATAAGTATTTCCGCATTTACTGTGCACCACTGTCATGGGCTTGAACTCGGCTTTCCATGTGACCCTCTTATATTACCCATTACGTTTGTGCTCTTCAGACTGCAACATTTGTGCCCTGTACATGAAATCAAGTATATTTACACAAGACATAGCTGGGTGGATCACAAGCTTATCCCCTGAGCTGTCAGTTAAGATGATAATAGTGATAGCAGGGGTACATGCATTACTACTTCACCTAGTCCAGTGACCTCAAGGATGTTTAAGTGACATCATACAGGTTGTCAGCCTTGCCTCCGTCCAGTTCAACCTTGCATTGCTGAAGGTGAGGAAATTCCTGGGTGTAGCAACCCTCTTCGGTGAGGGGTGGAGTTGAATGATTTTATAAACATATGGCCATCTTTGTTTTTAGGCCATTTTCAATAACCTTTTCTAGTAATATCGCAGATGTGATTCAGTATTATGCAAGATGGTAGCTGCTTCTGTTTACTTGCCTTTCAGACTTTGTCCTTAGGAACCTTTCTTAATGATATACATTTTGAATATTGTTCAAGTTGGTAACTTCTTTTGATTTTACCAACGTGTTTTAATAATGTATTCATCCATTACTTGTTTATCTTTTTTATCCACTATAGTGTCCTAGTATCCAATATTCAAAATGGATATTATTAAACTGAGCCCAAAGGACGTGTCTCTTTTATGGCTACATGAAGTCAAAGGGCCGACAAATTCATGAGGGAGTTTTCTGACATTCAGAAGACAATGCCATAACTGTATGATGTCATATGGTAATATTGTGGCCAGAGGTTTGGTTGCAGCCAGCTAGCTGAAATGGTATTGGCAAGCTTCAATGTGAGCTGTTACAGATTTGTAAAGGGTGGTGCAAAAGTAGAACTGTAACTTGGGTATTATTTGGTACTCATGTAGGATACGCATTTGGCATCTGTCGCGGATGTTGTTGAAGGTTACAGCACTACTAGGCAACAAATTGACAGACTTGCAAAACATCAGCCATGGCAGCGCAAAAGCAGGCCTACGACTGTAGTGCTACTTTTTTGCGTCACCCTGTAGTGCTTCACAGGATGTGCTTTTCTGTAGACATGTGTATTTGCTGTGACGTGTGTTCTGTACATATTCTCCTGTAAATAATACACTATGAAGTACAAAATGTAAGTATTACTGACTCGAATTAAAAAGTGTTATTGTTATGAAATGCGTGTCAGCATTTTATCATTTATTGGAAACCTGTCTACTAAATTGAAACATTTTGTACTGGAAAGAGCTGTTTGTGGTTCTAGAGTTAAACAAAATTTAGAACATGAAAATATGGCAGCATGATGGTTGTTTATTACTAGATATCTCAATGAAGACTGTATGATTTATGTTGAATGCTTATAAAGAGCTGTGGAATTTCATAAAGGAGAAATATTATGTCTTGTGTATGTGGATGACACGAAGGTGTATGGGAGACTGAAGGTATATCTCACACATTCTTAACTTTGGCACAAGGTAAAAATGAATGATTGGCTTCAAGCCCCGGCTGCTTTAACCCCAAGGAACGTGCCACCCACTTACCTATTTAGCAGGAACCTGAGTGGGACTCAGCCAATCTGAATGCTTTAGAGAAGAGGTAAATGCCTTGCCCTGCCGGCAATCGGACAGTGATTCCTCAGATGTTCAGCCCATAATGTACTCACTCTATGGATTCTCTGTGTCCAAGATATGAAATATTGGAGGCTGTGGATCACATTTTGCAGTATGAAAGACAGCTTAAAACTGCATAACAACCAGACAGACAGAAACTCGAGTGTCATGGTCCAAAATAATATTAGATTTAATACTGAATTACGTGCGTGCTATGTTCACATGACAAAATCTTTGGCCCATTTGGCTAACAGCACTAAAATTACATTGGACTCTGATGTGATATTGTATCATCTGTATAGATTATTCAATGCTGATGAACATGTCAGTACAGCCACTTTCATGGCTGAGAACTGAAATTGATATTCCAAATAAAATTCAAGATATGTTACCACTGAGCTTATTTGCTGCCATAGTTAATGTTTCACTGAACTGAATGCACCCATCTCAGCTGGCAATGAACTGCTATGCTTGTTGGCGCAACTTTCATCCTTCAAAGTGTCTTGGAGATCTGGTGACAAAAGTAGCACTAGGTGCTGTAGTACCTAGTATCAATATAACTATCAACATAATGTATGTTAATTTTGAAGTGTGACATGTTGGGGAGGCTGAGTAGGAGTGACCACAGGCTTCAGTGGTACAGCAACATTCCAGCTGTAATGAAAGTTACACTCTCATAACAATCCAACAACCTTTTTCCTGGCATCCATTTTGATTTTAAATCCCACATACACTGAACACGAGATGTATAAGTGAGGATGCTTGCACTTAATAAAAGGTGAAAAGGTAAAGCAATCCCATTACAGGCCTGGGCAGGACCTGAATGTTGCAGGAGGTTGAGGCTCCCAGATTTCAAGACAGTCAGCACTTGAAGGTGGTAAGGTTGTCAGCCATACGCACCAGCCGCCTTTACCCCCCAGGAAAGATTCCTGGTACTCATTTCTGTTAGAGGTTGAGTCAACCCCAGGGCCATCTTGCACTTAATGATCATACACAAATATAAGATAATGTGATGTGTAATGTAACAGATCCTTTTCACAGCAAAATTTTGCCAGCCCCAACCCCTTGTTAGGTCTTAATGAATACTTATACAACATATTCAGTCACTTTATATACAGACGCCCTTTGCTATATCTATGATTCAAAAGTAATACCAGGCATTATTTTTTCTTGTACCTGTATATATACACCATAATGAAGGTGTCTTAAATACCAAAGGTCATAGTTCTTAAGAGCACCAATTGCTTACAGTCAACAGTAGGGAGACTTTCATAAAGTTCAATTTTCACTTCATGTAAAGTAGGAATTAGGGTACAGAAAGGTGTAGTGAAACCAATATGTAGTGGTCCAAGAATACAAAATGTTATCACTAATGACTGAGCGTTGTCTACATATGAATATGCCATTAACCGTTTGAAGCCAAACAACCCCTTAAAGGGTCAGGCAGTGAGGGATTTAAACCGATCACACTTCCAAACGTCCCCTTACAGGGTCGCCAATATGTGTTGAATTTGGAAGGGCTTTGTTCACCGCTGCATTTTGGACAGCTATGGATTTGCACGTAGTAGGTTCCGTAAATGTCAAGGCTACTTTTTGGTGTGAGAGTTTCTTCCCCTCCTCCCTGCCATCCCCCCAAAACTGCCTGTACTTTTATGTTGTGTGTCAGCTGAGTTCTAATTTTAGAACACAGCACCCTTCTGTTGTATACATAATGTGAAATCATTAGATATCCAAAGTTGCAAGTCCTGAATGCCGTTTTTTCCCGTAGCGTAAACAATACTCTTTACTTTTTCCCAGAGAATAGTATCTAAGAAATTTAAATCAGGAGGAGGAGGAGGAGGAGGAGAAGAATGCTGTTAGCCTATCACTTCTTATCCATTGTTCTGGAACACACTTTTCAAGAAACCACAAGCTGCAAGGAGCACCATCTAAAATAAACTATAAATGAATCCTATTCAACAGATCCACATCTTGCAATAGGTATGGAAGAGTGTTTTTAAGGAACCAAGGTCAACATTGCCAGTCATATGCATTGGAGGATAGTAAGGCTCCAGAAGTTATAATTCCTCCTCACACATTCAGAAGAAACTCACAGGTGCTTGAAGTGCAAGGATTGATGTGAATTTTCATCTCCTCATACATGTTTATTGTGGGAACTGATACCATCTCATGAAAACCTTCCCCCATTGGTAAATAAATTTAGAGAGAAATTACATTTTCTGGGAAACCATTCAGAGAAGTTCCTTCTTGGAATATAACTGGCTGTCTGAAGTCCTTGTACTAACTGCAGATGATGGGGCAGAATAGTTGTGTGCAGGACTGGCCACACTGCATGCTGCTGAACTTCCTGATGTATTGAAAGACAACAATGAATTTATTTGTTTCAGTCTAACATAACAATATTTTATTTACCTTATCGGCTACAAGTTTCGGTCATTAGTCCACCATCAGTCCATCTTTACATAAACTTTAAAACAGGCTATGTGCAGTGCACGTTGAATACAATGTAATATGATATCCCATAAAACTTACACTGGTGTTAAAAATCTGTTAAAACCTGGAATTATATTGCCTGTGATATAATAAAAGTTGTGTGAAGATCTAAAATGACAGTAAAAATTCATACATAATAACATAACACTTAGTTTGGACTGTGTTAAAATTAAAAAGTGTATGTATGTATGTGTGTGTGTGTGTGTATGTATATCAATACAGAAATTTAACAAACAACGTTTTGAAATGTGCAAACATTTTTTTCAGTCATCAATGTCTTAAAAGGAATCTAACACCAAATTATGCCAAGAAAGAAATACCGTGTATTTCTCCTGTCACTATAATCACCAAAAAAAAAAAATACAAAACTTACATCTGAAAGATGAAATTAAATTCTTATTTACAAATATATATATATATATATATATATATGTATATAAACTTTTTAATTTTAACACAGTCCAACCTTAGTGTTATGTTATTGTGTATCAGGTTTAACTTCAACTTTATTTCAGATCTTTGCACTGTTATTATATCACAGGCAATATAATTCTGGGTTTTAACAGTTTTTTAATGCTGGTGTAAGTGTTATGGAATCCCATATTACATTGAATTTAATGTCCACTGCATGTAACCTCAAAAATTCCCTCATGTGTGCCTATTCTCAAGTCATCTATCAATAGAACAAATTTTTTTTTGGCCTGGAATTCGATGTTGGGGAAAGTGTTTTTGGTACATATGTGCTTCATGCTGCTCGGCCAAACAGAAGATGCATGTTGGCCATTTCAGAATAAGTGTATCGAGTCATTTCACCAGTCTGACACTTGCAATGGAACTAACAAATTGATGTGATGTAGCTACGAGCAGACTGCATGCTCTCCTTTTCCATTAACAGTATGAAAGTAATAGAGTGGTGCAAGTTGCAGACCAACTGTTTTGAAGCTCAGTGTCAACATTTTGAGCATTTTTTTAATCTGCAGAAGAGTGTAATATGGAAAACAAGCTACTGGGGACCTAAGTTCTTTAATTTTTTTTTTTTTAATAACTCAGTGCTGATTCTGCAGTAAGACAGTGTGACAAGTAAAAGAGAGAACAATTATATCCAATGTTTGTACTATTTTTGGTGACAGTATAATAAGCAAGACACTGTGGCCTTTACATTCACCAGATGTGAGTCCATGTAGTTTTTCACTTGTGGGGCACATTCAAGTGTAAATTATAGCATAATAATACTTGCACTGAGGGCGCTGTGAAAAAGGAAAGAACTGAGGATACTGTCTTCAGTTTCACCAGCAGAACTTCCATGGGCAGTCAAAAGTGTCTGTTAGATGTGACACATGTCAGCAAGCCAAAAGAAACCATTTTCAGCATCTTCCTCCAACATGGTGAGTAAAATCTCAGTATTAACTGCAACACATTCATCTAAAATGTTTGAATTGCTACTCATGGCAGTCCAAAAAAACAATGAGCACTGCGTTGCTGGCCATCACATGGAACCATCTGTGTAGTGATCAGTGGTATGGGCCAGTAAACTGCGGACTCTGCACTTCTGCTTGCAAGTGAAGTTGTAATATTACAATCACTTGCTGTGGAACAATTAGATAAACTTCAAAGAAATTCAATGTTCACAATTTACACACAAGCCATATGTATGACCATCATGCACCAAATTTTAATGTCACTAAATATAAAAAAGGAGAGAACTATACAAGTATCAAGTTAGTAATCCTCCATCAGAAGTTTAAATCATGATATAAAATAGACAAGCATGCAATAAAACGGTATCTCTTATGTATTCTGTTGAAGAATTTACCTCAATTGAAAATTTGTGAACTTCGCAGAGACATATATAAACAAGACAGGCAATGTAAGCATAACATAACATTGAGGCATGTTCCTGCAACCATTGTTGCAGTGGAAATGTAATGAGTATTAACACAACCTGAGTGTGTGTATTTGTAGCCCTAGGTATCCAGGGTGTAATGAGCATGGGCCTTATCATCTGTTGCCTGCCCCACTTTGCATTGTTTTTCCACATTGTCTCATAAACGGTATGATTTTCGAAAAAATGTTATTGAATATAAAATGTGTGTTTCAAGTTTCTTTACAACTTTTGTCTGAAACATTTTTCATTCTAAGAACAACTGAGCGAGATATGATCGAAAATGTACATTGGCCTTCATGTAAAGTACCCTTCGTTCTTGTCCAATTTTAATGAAACTTGAATTATCTGAACAGATATTCGCAAAATATTCATATATCAAAGTTCATGAAAATCCATACCGTGGGAGCCGAGTTGTTCCGTGCGGACAGACATGACAAAGGTACTGTAAATCAGATCTGTTCTATTAAATTCTTCATCTTTACCTGAAATGTAAAATGAAAGTCCAGAGCAGCTCCCATTTTCAAATATCTGCACAGGCAGGATTATACTCATATCAGAAGTTTTTAACCTAAATGAACCACTGATGTTACTGTCAGATGAACACAATGCACCCTTGAGGTCAGTACGATTCAGATCAGTATTGTATACCTTCACTGTTCATCATGGATCGGAATTGCGGGTGTTGTTTTGCGTAATTCCTACCACCGATCTGCCAAACTTAAAATGACACCATGACACATATTTGACATATCGGTTACTTCTTCCTTATTATTCCATTAATCATTGAGAATGTCCTTATACTAAGTGCAATAACATGCACAATGAGTATGGCACATTATTAATGTGTTGTACGCAGTGGGAACCTGTTTTCTGTATTCCTCGTGCAGCATTTCTTACAACAAATTTTAAACTACTGGTGCCAAGTCCTAATACAATGCTGTGTGGATGCATGTGGGTATCAGGTTTGTCCAGACTCTGAAATACAAGTTACTACTGGGATATTTCAACTGATCAACATATCAATTGCCGAGCAATTTGGCCGAAGAAGTAATACTTCTAACATATATTCAGAAGGTGCTGGGTTAGAATGTCAGCTGCAACACCAGCTATCCTTAAGCTCTTTGTAGATTTCTTCCATCTCTCCAAGTAAATCTCAAAATAGTGCTTTATATTAGGTCATGCCTGCTTCTTTCCATATATGTTCCAAAACATCATTCACCATCATACAGCATTACATATTATCATGCAGTTCTTTATTCACACAAAAATCAAAACCAACAAAATACACTGCTTGGAGGGAAAAAACCCTAGTTGTCTGTAATTAATCTCCAACATGTTTCATTCCATCTGGGCAATTATTTTGTAGCTTTTAGTTGTACAATAAGAAGTATCAATGTAAGATTTAATAATGCATATAGCAATAAACCACATTTATGTTTAACTGTAAAATGTAAAAGAAGCTGATTAAAATATGTTGTATTTATCTTAAACTTACTTTTAACAGGCACTGGATATTGTTATAGAAAAACAAGCTGTCCAACTACAGAACTGTCACAGTAAACTGAATTTAAGGCATGGTTAACAGATATTGTAATCAATCCTTGGCCACTTTAATTTGTCACAAAACACAACCCTTCTCACATGCAAATCACTAGCAGAACGTTGTGATGTAACAAACCAAATTTAATCTTGAGGCGATTAATTCCCCTTATGTTTTCAGTATAATTAGAAGTACAGTAAATTCAAACACAACAATTTATTTCAACAGCAAGTAGTGCTGCTTGTATTGGCTAATATTTAGCCATCTTCAGGCTGAACTGGAAAACTAGAAGAAATGTGCATGAGTTTCAAGGTCTCAAAACCCAAAGGCCCTCTCTGCAAAACACCACCAAAACCTCCACCCCACTTTTAACTTTTAAATACCACTTTTTTATCGTATATTTGAAATATTTTTTGAGTTATCTTTAGTAACTTACACAAACATATAATCTTATAACCTTCAGTTTATTCCCAAGGCTACATATTTATGTTTTGTTTTTGAAATGCAGGTGTCAGTGTTTCTTATTGTGCTGTAGTTCAGCCTGAGGATGGCTAAAAATAAGCTGGAACATGTAGGTGAACTTGTTTTGGAAATAAATTGTGGTGTTTGACTGAATCTATTAATTTTACTTCTGATTACAGAATTTAAAACACCCATAATCATGTGGTTTTATATGTACTGTCAAATACCTAGACAGTCACAAAGCATGTACACTCCTCCTAGGCTGGTTGTCAAACAATCTGGCAGCATGGGTGGAGTTTGGCAAACATTTGAGAAATGTGAGGTCCTGGTGATGGGTGTCCTGCCTTACAGCCTTTGCACAAAGCCTGTTTCCACACCACCACTTGTCACACTGACCAACTACATCCTCACCAAAGGTATGTTGAGGACAAAATAACAACACAACTGAGACTGAAGGAATCTTATACTGCATGATGTGACATCAGACGCAAATTAGACACGTTCGCCAAGTGATTCGTGCCATTGCACTGCCCCAAGGGGTTTATTTGGTGAGCTGGCACTGGTTAAAGTAAGAAAACTGAGACTGTGTGCTGTGTGTTTAGAGATGTCGGTGCCAGGAGGGGAGCTGAAAAGTCTGCACAACTGCGGGATGTGCCATACTTTTCATCAGGACATTTCCTTGTTGGGTAACATTTATTTGCATACTCTAATACACGTTACAAACTTAACTTGTTCAGCACTCCATCAACACTATTTGCAAACTGCTGCACGCATGCAGTTGGGATGTGCTAGTACACTCTTTCACAGATGACCCTCACATCATTGTGTCTGATTTTCATGTGTGAAAGATTCAACTTTGGGAAGCCAGTCAGAATGTGCATTTGCGATCACAATGCACTGCCTTCACACAATGAATGCCCTGATCATGTTCCTCAGCAAATGGAGTACATAAACCATTTTGATTGCCATGAATAGGAGACAAGGTGCAAGTAAAATTGACCCTAGGCCACACCATGAAGACCCAGAGGGGGAGTAAAGTTACTGTACTTATTCATTATTCATTGTTCTTTTCCTTCATGAAATTTTAAATTGTATATAACTGTTCATATATATTTATTTATCTTATGTGTGTGTGTATTTAATTTGAAGTTGTTTTGGTAATTATTTCTGTTTACTCATTGTAATTTGAAATTCTGTTCTAAATTTGTACTATTTTATTCAAATTATTCTTGACTGTCTATCTAAGTGACAGGCTGTTCTGTGACATAGAGCTGACTTACTTATTTTTTGACTGTTCATATATCCATTAGACAAACTCTATATAATATTTTTTGGAGTACTATTAACAGAATTAAAATAATTAAAGAAGAATGGCTGTCTTTCCATCATGTGGTGTATTTGTAATGGACATATTGTGTTGGTACAGTGTTTAAGTATCCTAATGCACCTCTAGGCCTTGTGTGCTTTGTTGTATAATTCAGCAGGTTTATGTCTACAGGATAAGAGAATGTTGTCATTAAACCATATGTTTAAAGATTGTCTTCAGTTGTAATTGTCCTTCTAAAATCATATGATGATATGATTTTCTGGAAACCATTTTTCCTGAATAATTTAAAATATTTTGCTGGCAATGCTAAATGAGTAATGAATTTGCAAAGGTTAAATATGAGTCAAAACCAGCACTGATGCGTGACAAACTGCAAAAGAACTCTGTTTGATGGCACAAATCATTTGTGGGATATTTTTATCATGAAGAACAGATGCAAAAATCAAGTACTCTGTAATGAACCTACAATGAGTTTGGTAGCTCAAAATTGTTTCTTCCTACCTGGTGAGTGGTGTATGGTACACCCATCACTTTGAAATTTGAAGAAAGTTAACTATTAGGTCTCCAAACATAGTTAAATTCAAAGAAATGCTATACATTTTAATATACAAAGATGATCCAGCATTTGTATTTAGGCACCATGGTGATGAAAACCTTAGTGGTAATTATGCAATATTAAATTTTCTTATGTGTGGTACAAAGTAGAGTAGTTCAGAGTATACAGTATATATTATCTAAGAAAGATGTAACAAGTGTTCTGTCTGTTGTCTGCTGGCATGATGTAAGTCCCAGAAAAGATTATATAACCCTAGCCAAAATACCTCCATGAATACCTTGTTGATATGGGAGTAAAGTTAGAATTTTCATTAATATTTGATATATTAATTCCTGTTGAGAGTATAAAAATTATGATAGTATAACTTTCCTTTTGGGAAATGTAATTGCAAACAACATAACAAATTTTGAGAAAATGCATTTCATTGTGTTTGTCACAAGCATAGCAAGACCAATGAGAAGGATTAATTCTTCAACATAAACTTTAATAGATGATAAAGTGAATGTTCCAGTTTAATTTAATTTTCGAAGATGTTGGCAGCGAAGAGTTTGATGTATTTGTTTATACAAGAGGGTAAAGAGTAATTTATTACAGTGTACATTGTGCCACTCACAGGAGCCATTGCAAGTTGGTGGGCAGTGGTGATGAACTACCACTGGACCACTCCAATACTATATTAATGATGTGTTATTTCCTGTGTTGAATAAATATAGCTGTATCAGTCAACAGTTACTACATCATACCTACAACAGCAAGCCACTTGTCTTCATCCAGTTCATGTTCTCCTATCTTATCCAGCTTCTCTAAGATCCATTTTTACCCTTTGGCACCAGAATTAATTGCAGCAGACTGGAATTTAAATGGGGACTGCATAATAATAGTCATGGTAGGCCATCACCTGTATTTACTCGTAGGTGTTTTTGAGTATCATTCTATGTGACGGGTATACGTGGTAGGGTCCATAAGTTTCCGGCCTGACCAACTTTGAAAGGTGACAGAAATGAAACAACTTTGCTATTTTTCAATATAATCTCCCTTTACTTCAACACACTTTTCACATCTGTG
>Ga0123355_10015107_pt1 | contig 12117 bp, 8 predicted proteins | sample TergutEmb28metaG_3_FD_89872 | JGI IMG/M metagenome (GOLD analysis project Ga0123355, IMG submission 89872) | Embiratermes neotenicus P1 segment gut microbial communities from Petit-Saut dam, French Guiana - Emb289 P1 | ecosystem: Host-associated > Arthropoda: Insects > Digestive system > Gut ... | reverse complement strand
GATTTTCCAAATGGTGAAAAAGCTGCGGGGTTTTGTCTTTCAAAGTGTAGAAGCTTGGACACAAACCGCTGTCTAAAACCGCGCCAAGAAAAACAACATTACCGTTAAACTCTCCGGCAAAAGCAACCATGTATGTATCGTTATCAAGTAGCGTAGTTACTTCTTTTGACTGATAATCGTAGAAATATATGCCTGCTGTCGGAGAAAATTTATCCGTGTGGCATTGCGCAGAGTAATAGGCACCTTTTTCAGTAGTCTCAAGAGACACTATATTCTGGAAAGGCTCTGAAATGGGCTCGCATTTACCTTCTTTCTTATCAAATAGGTACAACCGCTCCCGCTTCTTATTCATCATACCGGTTGCGTCGAACCAAAATGGAATTTCGTCGTATACAATATAATTTTTTTCTTTTTCTTTCTCCTTTTCCTTCACTTTCCCGTTTTCGTCAAACTCCATTGGGTTGGCGTTATCAAAAGCTGTCGTAACCAAATAACGCTCGTCATCAATTTTTTTGATTTTGGAAACCTTAAAAGGCAATTCCATAAAAAACTCAGCTTCACCGCCGCCCAAGCTAACTTTGTAGAAACGAGAGCCTTTCGGTGCTCCCCCTACTACTCTTGCTTTGCCGCCTTCAAACACGATTTCCTTATCGTTCAGGAAAAAATGTTTTTTAGCGTCACCTAGTGCTGTCAGCTTTTTAAGCTCACGGCTTTGGCAGTTAACCGACCAAAGGTTAGTTTCCGCAGAGTTAATCTCAAGGTTAGGCTTACTCACCGCAAACACCGCATTTTCACCATTTGGGGAGAAAATTGGTGCCTGAGATGTGTAATACTCTAAAAAATCGAGCATTTGTACCGGTTCCGGTGTTGCGGTTAAATTTTGGTTCGATGTCTCCATAGCAATCCCTCCTGTTAGTTATGCTGACGAAGCAAGGAAATTTCGCAAGGATGTTGTTTTTTGAGTAAAGCCCTGCTCGTCAAATTATCTCCGTTAATACCTGCTTGCATACTTTAATTTGGAAAACTAATCCATCGCTCTCGATTATACTTTGTTTTTATGTAATTTTATTCGCAAAACAGCCTTTTTGCAAATAAAGCTGGCTAAACTTAAGGCATGTCTAAACTTCATTTCTCCATTAATTGGCATACCACAGCAAGATTGCATTTTACTCCCGCAATAAGCACGCCTTCGTCAAAATCAAATCTCCCGTGGTGGGGATTCCCGTACAAGTCCGTTCCCATGAACATATAGCTTGCCATTCCTCCATTTTCCTGTACGCGCTGCATCATAATCGTAATATCATCCGTGCCTCCAGTGTTTACGTAGGTCGGAATAACAGAGCCCAGTTCGGGAACATTCTTTCCCGCTTCCATTATAATTTCAACAAGCTCAGGGTTTGCTTCCGCCGAAGGGGCAAAACCCATTTTCTCTGTTGTAAATGTGCAGCCGTAAACATTGCAAGCGGCCTTTACCGATTCCAGCGCGGCATTATACAGCCTTTGCTCCGCTTCGGTTGTTTGACCGCGGGTTTCCATCCTGAAAAAACACTCCCCAGGAATAACATTGCGCCCCGTACCCCCTTGTATAGTGCCAACATTTAAGCGGGTTACACCTTTCGCGTCTTGAAGGAAGGAATTCATCATCATAATAGCCGAACAGGCCGCTAAAATAGCATTGTTTCCATCTTGCGGCATACCTCCCGCATGGGCATTAGTTCCTTTTATCATCACGTCAAACTTGGTGGTGGAAAATAACCCGGCAATTGATGATATAAGCTCATATTTCGGCCCTTTAACACAATTGGATAAATGAGTTGCGAGAAGGTAGTTTACATCATCAACTACCCCGCGCTCCACCATAGATTGAGCTCCTTTGTCGCCTTCCTCTCCTAATTGGAATATAATTTTAACTTTTCCGCAAAGCTGATCCTTTACTTCATTAAGAACAAGTGCTGTAATAATCCCCATAGCCGCGTTCCCGTCATGACCGCAGGCGTGGGCAAAGTTTTCATTTATAGAAGCAAAGCCTTCTTTATACGGCCTATGCTCTTCATCGGTTGACTCTAAAACATCGTTGCAGTCAATGTCAAAGCGAAGCCCTATAACAGGCCCCGGTTTCCCTGAATCAATCGTTGCGACTGCACCTGTATATCCTTGCATTTTTTCAACAAGCTCCGCATTGGCACCTTGCTCTATAGCACGTTTCTTATGTAATTCAAGCTCCTCCGGCTCAGGATAACTCCATACAAAGTCAGGGTTTACAACATCCAAACCGAATTTAACCGGAATTCCTGCTGCATTCATTTTTTCGATTATTTTCGATGTAGTCCGAAACTCGCGCCAAGCACCTTCCGCATACTTGTGAAAATCACGCCTGATAGCGACAATTTCCTCTTTGTACTTATCAGAGTGGTGTAGTATGCACTTCATTTCCATTCTCGTATCCCCCATCTGTTCTCATTTTCACCGCGTCTATATAATTATAAACTGAATATTTCGACATTCCAAGCTGCTTAGCAAGCTCTTCAACCGCACCTTTAATGCTGAAAACTTCCTTATCATACAAAAATGAAACTATTTCAATTTTCATTTCACGAGACATCATGTTAACAGGGACCTGCATATCAGCAATTACTTTACTGATTATGCTGGACATTATGCGGTTAACCCCTTCCGAATGTATATCAAGATTATCAAATGAGTGCGATTCCGACCCATTTTGCATCGGTATTTCCGCCTCGTCTGAAAAGCTAATGGTTTTGCACATCTCGCTTAAAAAGCCCTGAGCTTCCATCATTCGTCTTAAATCAAGATTTACACATAAAGCTCCAACTATGTCACCGTTTTTATCTTTAATAAGTGCTGTGGAGGATTTAAGGGTTTTTCCGTCTTTTGTAGTTTTGTAATAGTTTGATAATTGGTCGTTTTTAAGAAGCGGTGACCTTAAAATCTGCATCAAATCATTAAAGGGCTGCCCCAGCGACCTTCCCGTAACATGACCATTTACGACAAATACAACGGAATTTTTGGGTCTGGAAAAATCGTGAATTACAACCTCACAATCTTTTCCAAACATTTCGGCAATTTGAATTGCCACCGGTTTTAACGATTCAAGGAGTTCGCCTAAATACTCCTGATTCGATTCAAATCTCATCTTATCATTACCTCACATAAAAGAGACATGCAATTTTCAAAATCATAAAATCTCACTATATGTTAATTTTATATCACTTTTTACAATAAATCAATAAGAACTTACAAATTAATCATAAAAAGATATTGCATGGGTAATTTTCCAATGGTATACTGTACACATAGTCAAACACACAACAACATGCAAAGGGGCGATTTTGTGAAGCTTAATACCAAAATCATTCACTCAGGGCAGTTTATGGATCCGGTAAACGGCTCTCATGTAAGTCCGATTTACCAAACATCAACCTATGTCCTTCCCGATTTTGACGAAGCAGTGCGGTTAAACCAAAATATTGACCAAGGCTTCGTTTATACCCGTTTTGGAGGGCCAACCACAAGTGAACTTGAAAATAAAATCGCGATTTTGGAACATGCCGAGGCTGCTCTTTGTGCCGCGTCAGGCATGGGCGCAATATCAAATACGATGATGGCTTTGGTAAAAGCCGGGGATCATATTATTTTCGGTGATGTTATATATGGATGCACTTTTGCTTTTTTCACAAAAATATTGTGCAATTTTGGCGTTGAATATACTATTGTAGATACAACTGATATCAGTAATATTGAGGAAGCGATAAAACCTAATACAAAAGTTATTTATATCGAGACTCCCGCCAACCCCACACTAAAAATAACTGATATTGAAGAGGCATGCAAATTAGCTCATTCAAAAGGCGATATAAAAGTTGTTGTGGATTCGACTTTTGCAACACCCTACTTACAAACTCCGATTGATTTAGGTGCCGATTTGGTAATTCATTCGGCTACTAAATTTCTTTGCGGTCACGGCACTGTGCTTGCAGGAGTTGTAGCAGGAAACAGAGAGCTTGTTGCCCGTTGCAAAATGCCTTTTATGCAGTGCTTAGGTGCAGTGTTGTCTCCTTTTGATGCGTGGCTTGTTATGCAGGGCATGAAAACCCTTGCGGTGCGCATGGAGCGTCACTGTGAAAATGCAATGAAGGTTGCTGAATTTTTGGATTCCCACCCGCTGGTTGACCGTGTTTATTATCCGGGTTTGAAATCTCACAAAAATCACGAAATTGCGAAAAAACAAATGAAGGGCTTTGGGGGGATGATGAGTATTGATATCAGAGGCGGTATCGGTGCTGCCCGCACTGTAATGAACAATGTTGAACTTTTCAGCCTTGCTACAAGCCTTGGCAATGTGGATTCACTTATACAGCATTCGCCGACTATGAGCCACTTCGACATGACCGCCGAGGAAAGAGAAGCTGTAAGCATTTACGATGGTCAGCTCCGCCTTTCAGTTGGCATAGAGGATGTTGATGATTTAATTCTTGATTTGGATAAGGCTTTAAAATTGACAGTTAAATAATGTTTTGATAATATAAATATAAATATAAATACATAGGAGGCCAAAAATGCCGGAAATACTTAATTTAATGAGCGATACTACAACTCACCCAACGGAAGAAATGCGTAAAGCTATGTACGAAGCCGAGGTAGGCGACGATGTGCAAAAGATGGATCCTACTGTCAACAAATTGGAAAAATTAGCAGCCGAAATGGTTGGCATGGAAGCTTCAATTTTTGTACCTTCGGGCACAATGGGCAATTTAATTGCATTAATGTGTCACTGCCCTGCGGGAAAAGAGATTTTTCTTGAAATCACAAGCCATATTAACCTTTTGGAAGGCGGCGGTGTAGCAAGGGTTGCAGGGCTTATGCCTTATCAATTAAAAGGCAGAGAACACGGTATACTAGACCCTGATGATATAAAAGCCGCTATCCGCAAAGAGGATATTCATTGCCCTACTCCCGGGATAATTTGTATTGAAAATACGCACAATGTGGGCGGCGGAACAGTTCATCCCATTGAATATTTGAAAGCATACAGAAAAATAGCGGACGATTATAACCTCAAATTCCATATGGACGGAGCAAGGGTATTTAACGCCGCTGTAGCCCTTGGAGTTGATGTTAAAGAAATCGTAAAATACGCTGACAGCGTTATGTTCTGCCTCTCCAAAGGCTTAAGTGCCCCTGTAGGCTCTATGCTTTGCGGTACAAAGGAATTAATTAAACATGCCCTGCAAGTTCGTAAAATGTTAGGGGGCGGCTTGCGCCAGGCCGGAGTTTTGGCGGCGGCGGGTATACTCTCTTTGAACGAAATGACAGATAGACTTGCTGATGACCACAAAACCGCTAAAAAGCTTGCGGAAGGCTTGAACGAAATAAATGGTATAACAATGGACTTAAGCGCTGTTCAAACCAATATTGTGTTCCTTAGGTTTGACCCTGCAAGCGATAAAAATGCTGTTCACCTTGGCAAAGAACTTAAGGAGAAATATGGCGTTTTATGCGGAGTGAGAAATCCCGGGTTAATCCGAATGGTTACTCATAGACAAATCAGCGAAGAAAATGTTGATTATATCTTGGATTGCACACGTAAAATCATGGCATAAGCTTAAAATCTTACAAAGGGCTGTTTTCAACCGTTTATGAGTTCGTTCGGGCGGTTGGAAACAGTTTTTGTTTATAAATAAAACTGGAGGTATCTATATGCGAATTGAACGCGATGCCCTCGGGCAAATGGAATTGCCCGACGAGGCCTACTACGGTATACAAACAATGCGTGCGGCTGATAATTTCGCCGTATCAGGAGTGACTTGCAGTAAATATACTGAGTATATTACGTCGCTTGTGGGAATTAAAAAAGCCGCCGCACTGGCTCATGGTGACATGGACTTGTTGAGTAAGGACGTTGTGAGGGCTATTGTCTCCGCTTGCGATGAGATTATGGGCGGGGCACTCTTGGATGAGTTTATTGTCGATGTGATTCAAGGAGGTGGAAGCACTTCGACTAATCAGAATGCCAACGAGGTAATTGCCAACCGGGCAAATGAAATTCTCACCGGGAAAAAAGGAAATGATAAAGTGCGCCCTAACGACCACGTCAACTTAGGCCAATCCACCAATGATGTCATCTTTACCGCCCTCAAAATTGGGATTTACCGCGCTTTTGAAAATCTTATCAAGGAATCGGAGCGGCTATCGAAAACCATGCGCGACAAGCAATCGGAGTTTAAAGATGTGGTGAAGCTTGGCAGAACTTGTATGCAGGACGCCCTTCCCACTACCCTCGGGCACGAGTTTGGAGGGTTTGCTTCGATGATTGAACGTCAAACTGAAAAGCTAAGAGTTGTCCGTAAGGAATTTTTGTCGCTGCCCCTTGGCGCGACAGCTGTAGGCACAGGATTATGCGCCTTTGAAGGGTATGATGAGGGCGTTTATGAGCATATGCGCCAAATTTTTGGTGCCGACTTCTATCAAGACTCTGACCTTTTCGACGGTATACAAAATGCGGATGTTTATGTATCCGCTTCCGGCGGGTTAAAGAGCCTCGCGGTTGGTTTGGGCAAAATCGCCGCCGATTTTCGTATGCTTTCATCGGGGCCGCAAACAGGGCTTTGTGAAATAACTCTACCCGCTGTCCAGCCCGGCTCTACTTGTATGCCCCGCAAAATTAATCCAGTTATGCCCGAATTGATGGTTCAAATTTCCTGGCAAGTTTGCGGAAACGATACAGCCGTTACGATGGCGGCTCAAGGCGGTGAGCTGGATTGCAACGTATGGGAGCCGATTTTTATTAAAAATATTTTTGACAGTATGGGCTTGCTGACAAAGGGTATCGCCCTTTTCAATGACAAATGCGTAAAGGGCATACAAGCAAACGCTGATGTATGCAAGAAAAATGCCGAACAAGGGTATGGGCTTCCAATGGTTCTTTCATCGGTATTTGGCTATCAAGCTGGGCTTGAAGCTGGCTTAGATATGTTTGATGAAAACGAACAACGGCTTCTTACAGACTCTTCAGTTCTCGCGGATAAGAAGCAAAACAGAAAAATGACACTGGATATGAGGCGAAAAAGAAGTTAGCTATAAGGAGCTGAGGAAATGACTATAAAAAATGACGAATTATTAAAACTTGTCACCCGCACTGAAAAACATATGGATTTAATCGCAAATTTCTGCGAGCAGGGTATCGGAAGTACTTATAAAACATCCAACACCTTTCCGGATATAACTTTGGAAACCCTAAAAAAGAGAGCAGCGGAAGCAAAATTAATCGCAAAAGATGTTGATATCTGCCGTAAAAATCCAAATGTCTCAAACCAAGAGCATTTAATGCTTGATACCTTGGATTTTATTCTTGAATACGGAAATTATCCTGCTTTTTTGCCTACTACTGTTGAACATTACTACCTTACATTTGATATAACTACTCATATGTTCCCGCTTCTTTTTTCTTGGAATTTACTGGATTCTTTCAAGTACAGAACACCTGAAGAAGCTGCAAAGCATATGGAGCTTATGAGTGACTACCCCCGGTTTACAGCACAGCTTTTGGACAAGCTTAAGGAGCAGGCGAAAATGGGCTTATTCCTTTCCGCTCACGCTATTGACATTGCGGCGGGGGCTTTGCGCAGCTATGCTGTCGAACCGGCTCTCCACCCCGGGAGGATGAAATTGGGAGTAGGAGCCGCAACAAAAGAGCAAATAGAAAAAGAAGATGTTTACTTTGAAGAAGGAAAGCGGAACTTGCTTGCTGCTGTGGACTATCTTTGCTCGGAGGAGTATAGGCGTAATGCGCCGAATGAAGTGGGGTTGTGTCATTTCAAAGGTGGAAAAGACCTTTATCGGGTCTTGCGCAAATTCTCAATAAACTACGATATTCCGGCAGAAGAGTTGCATAAATTGGGCAAAACCCATCTTGAAGAAATTGATACAAAACAGGCGGAAATTCGCGGTAAATTAGGTTTTTCGGGGAGCCACAGGGAATTTATCGAAAACTTGCGGGGCAACCCAAGGTTTTACTCGCCTTCCGGCACGCAGCTCGTAGAATTTTTCAATAAATTAAACCATGAATTAACAGCAGGGATGAAAGATGCTTTCCATAAGCTCGTTAAAACACCGTGCCGCGTCGTTGAGCTTACAGCACGGAATTTTGGTTATTACGAAACCCCCGCAGGGGATAATCCAATGGGAACTTTCTATTTTAACAGCAACGGAGTTGAAGATAAATGCCAGATTTCAGGGCCTGCAAACATTGCCCATGAACTAATTCCGGGGCACCATATGCAAATCGCTTCTGTATTGGAAAACCAAGAACTGCATCCTTTGTTTAAAAAGTTCAAATCCCATTGCTACAACGAAGGCTGGGCGGAGTATGCTGCTACTTTAGCCGGTGAGTACGGCCTATATCATGATGACTATGATATATACGGCCGCTTGGAAGCTGACCGCTCCAACTCTGTTCGATTGGTGGCGGACACTGGGCTTAATGAGTTCGGCTGGAGCCTTGATGAAGCGGCTGATTACATAGTGGCAAACACTGACCGAAACAAGGACTTTGCCACATTTAACGCAATACGATATGCCACAAGTATCCCCGGTCAGGGTTTGACGTACAAATTCGGCTATATTAAGATGCTTGAACTCAGAGAGAAATACAAATCTGCCAAAGGGGAAAAATATGATATCCGAGATTTCCATTCTTTGGTGCTGGAAACCGGAACACCGCCAATGGATGCTTTAGAGAGATATTTATCCAGAGAACTGAAAGCATAGGAGGGTAAGGTATGGTACGGCTGACGGATTATGAACAACGAATGTTTGATGGTGAAATGGGCCCTTTTAAGCAATTGGCGATACATAATATAGTGAAATACGCGCAGGTTTTGGGGGCTTCGGAGCTGTGCGAAGTAACCAAGGCTACCCTTTTTCTGGGTGCTCACTCTTATCTGGAAGTTATGAATTCCGATGATTATAACGAGATATTTTCCGAAATGTATATGTGCAGTGACAAGGCAATGCCCATTGGTGAATTTGACCAAAACTGCACCACTCAAACCGATGTAAGCCCTTGCTGCCAATATATTTGGGAGCCGCTGAATTTTACTAAAGAAGCTTATGATAAAAACCAGCGATATTTGCGTATCGCAGCGGAATCTGGAGTTTCTATCGCCAATTCATGTACCCCCTACTTCACCGGATGGATTCCTGTTATGGGGGAACATTTTGTTACCACCGAATCCAGTAATGTACTCATGTGCAACTCCGTATTCGGCGCAAGGGGCAATTCAGACGGGCTTGAAGCGGCGGTATGGTCCGCAGTATGCGGGCGTACGCCCAAATGGGGAAGGCATGTTAGTAAAAACCGTTTTGGGACTCATGTATTTAATATCGAGTGTAAGGCAGAAGTTGAAACCGATTGGGATATTATCGGATATACCATCGGGAGAATGCTGCCTTTCGGCGCAATTCCTATAATAAGCGGGAATTTTCCAAGGCCGGATATTGTAAAGCTTAAGCAATGCTTCGCGGCATTAGCCACAACCAGCGGTGCGGAAATTTGCCATATAGTTGGCATAACACCGGAAGCTCCGACTTTGGAAGCTGCGTTGGGCGGAAAAGAGCCTATAAAAACATTCACCGTAACCCAAGAGGATTATGATGTATCCTTTTCTAAGGTTTGTGATAAAGGAAGCGGTTTGGTACAGCTTGTAAGTTTGGGCTGTCCTCACTATTCATTGCAAGAGATAAAGCAAGCGGCAAATTACTTGCAAAACAATCGGGTTGCTCCCGAAACGAAGCTGCTTATATGGACTGACCTCTCAATAAAAGCAATGGCAGACGCCAGCGGCTACACCAAAATGATTGAGGACGCAGGGGCGTGGCTTGTAACCAGCAGCTGTCCCCTTAATGTACGAAAATGTTGCGAAGGTGCTGATGGAATGGTTTTTGACAGCGCCAAGCAAGCCCATTACTTGCGCAGTGAGTCCGGTGCCCGCATATACTTCGGGGATAAATACCGCTGTATAGACGCGGCGATAAGCGGAAGATGGGAGGAAACAAAATGAACCGGATTACAATTAAAGGCCGGGGTGGTATCGGTGGCATAGGCGTTGGTAAGGCATTGGTATGCCCCGAAAGCATACAGGGCTGGGCCGGAGTTGACGACCACACCGGGATTATTATAGAAAAAGGCCATTCTCAGGAAGGCCAATGTATAGACGGGAAAATATTAGTATTGCCCTGCTCAAAAGGTTCCAACGGCTGGTCGTGCCATTTTCACGCCGCCGCCGTTAAAGGCTTTAAGCCTGCGGGCTGGATTTTTACAAAGATTGATTCCCGCTGTGGAGTTGCCGCCGTGGTACTCGATATACCCGTAGTATCAGATTTCCCTGAGGATGTGGATTTGTTCAGTATTATCCAAACGGGAGACAGGGTTACGGTGAATGCGGATACGGGAGAAGTAATAATTGAAAAACAGTAATGACTGAATGATAAAATTCACCCCCGCCATTCATGATTGACCATCAATCTCATGAATATGCGGGGGTGCTCGCTTTTTAAATGCGTTTTTTAATAGCTATAGTGGATTCTACCCCAAGCACCTCTTCAAAAACGCGGCAACTTTTGGATAGCAATCCAATTGATTTACGCGTTTTTTTATTCCGTGGCCTTCGTCATCGTAGACGAGGTATTCCACGTCAACGCCTCGGGCGCGGAGGCTCTCAACAACTTGCTCCGCCTCGGAAAGGGGAACTCTGGGGTCGTTTTTCCCGTGGATAACCATAAGAGGAGTGGTGATGCGGTCAATTTTATGTATTGGCGATATCTCGCGTAGTATATGACGGTGGTCTTTTAAGCTGCCGTACTCAGCTTCGCGGTGGGGGCGGCGATATTCCGAGGTGTTTTCAAGGAAAGTCTCAAAATTAACTATGCCCACTGTATTAACCGCCGCAGAGAACATATCTGGGTAGCTGGTAATACAAGACATGGTCATAAAGCCACCGTAACTGCCGCCCATAACAGCAATTTTACCCTTTACAGCTTTGCCGGAAGCTACTAAATGATTCACCAAAGACTCTATATCCTTAACGCTGTCCATACGCTTTTCAACATCGTCCATCTCAAAGTATTTTCTTCCATAACCGTCACTGCCGCGGACATTTGGCGCAACCACCGTAAACCCGGAGTGTACCATATAAGCCACCAAAGGTGCATATGCAGGCACAGCTTGGCCTTTGGGGCCTCCGTGGATGCTGATAATGGTAGGCGAATCCCCCGCTGCTCCCGGCTTTCTGTAAATAAAATACGGAACTGACAACCCATCGAAAGATTCATATCTGTGAAGTTCCGGCTCAACCAGTATATCAGGCGATATTTCCGTAAAATTAGTATCAGTTAAACGCTTTAATATATCCTTTTTAAAATCGAGAAGCCAAATATTAGGCGGCCTTTTCACACTGCTTAGAGTAAAGAGCAGCGAATATGAATCCTTGCTGAAAACCAGACCGCTCACACCGCCTTTAGGCAGCGAAATAATATTTTCAAGTACTCCAGCGTGAAGATTTAGTATATGCAGCTTGTAATAACCATCCTCATTTACTGTAATCGCAAGATATTTATCATCGTAAGAAAGGCTGATATCCTCCACGTTCCAAGGCTCTTCATACACTTTTGTCAAAGTCTTTTTCTCTATATCGTAGAATGCCGCATATAGAAAATCACTGTTATAATCCGTAATCAAATAAAAGCCACTGCTGTCTTTAATAAACTGTGACTTAGTATAAATATTATCATCAAACCCGGGGTGAATTTGCTCCGTCTGCATAGTCTCCAAGTTCAGCATCCATAGGAGATTGCTGGAACCGGTTCGCAGTTTGTTATACAGTAAGAACTTTTCATTGGGCGAAACGGTGGCCGGGTTATTATAATTATCGCTGTTTTCAATAAGGGTTGTGACTTTAAGAGTTTCTGTATCCAGCTTAACAATATCATAATGTGCATAAGCTCTCGCGTTAGAAGATAGAATGAGCTCCTTGCCTTCACCTATAGACACGCCATTGCCAAACTTAACCTTGGGAGAATTGGTTAGATTTCTAACCTCTC
>Ga0123355_10015106_pt1 | contig 12117 bp, 7 predicted proteins | sample TergutEmb28metaG_3_FD_89872 | JGI IMG/M metagenome (GOLD analysis project Ga0123355, IMG submission 89872) | Embiratermes neotenicus P1 segment gut microbial communities from Petit-Saut dam, French Guiana - Emb289 P1 | ecosystem: Host-associated > Arthropoda: Insects > Digestive system > Gut ... | reverse complement strand
CACACTCTGCCCACCTCATAGCCAAAGCCACACAGTAATATAACTCCCACAAACACGAAACATACATAACACTACCTGACACTTATTATATCTTTTCATCCTTGCAGCATTACACACCATATGTGGCAATAACACAAGTATAGTCTCGAGTTCCTGATGATGGGCATATACGTGCCCGAAACATGTTGAGCAGATTATAAGTGCAATAAACCATTCAGTTGCATCTAGTTGGTTTTCTTCTCTATGCTTACATTTTTATTATATTTGTATTCTTGTTATCTCGACCCTGAAGATAGCCACGTGATTTGCTGAAACATGTTGGTGACCACTCTGCAGTAAAATTACATCCATAAAACCAAAGTGCATATGTTTACTGTGTTTACAGGCTTTTATTTAATTCCACTGTACTGTGTGTAGTGTCATCCTGACAAGAAGTTTCAGGTTTTGTAGAAGTTAATTTTATATTGTTTTCAGCAAACCACCTTTGCAGGTTACTTAGCAGTAGCTTTGGTTTTGTTCTGTATGTATCAACATACTTGACAGTCTGAGTGATTATTTTGTACATTTAGCTGTCATTTCCTCTTGATATTGCAACTTGAGGTCTGTTCTTTGGCTAATTAATTTAATAGACTTTAGAAGCAAATTATTTACCCTTAAAAACATCTGCTTGCACCAGTCATTCCAAACATGTCTGTCTGCTATAAAATAACTTCACAGGCTGTTAGTACATCAAGGTGTCAGTTATATTTTCAGTGGGGTTAATTTTAATCACATTCAGTTCTGTTGATTTGATACTGAAGTAGATCTTATAATTTTACCAAAATGTAAGACACCCTCCTCCTTTGCCAACTTCAGTTTTCAGATAAATGCATTTACAGAGGCTGTTTCATTTTGTTCACAATTATACGGTGATCCCCACAGTTCAGATAATGAATTAGGAAAAAAATATTCGCATCTTATATGTGCGTAAGTATGGTGTTTCATAACATTTTGAATATTCTGTTTTACCGTAAAATATCAGACTGTATTTTTGCAAAGTGGATATATATTTTTTAAAAGAAAATAACCAATTGGTCAAAAATTAATTAATATATATTTCAACTGTCATTTCATGTTTAAAGGTCATAGGTTATTGTTAATAGATAATTTCATGTAGTAAGTTTGGAAGATAGAAACCTTTTTACATGAATGTACTAGTGTCATCATAAAGTGGAGCTTACATATTGCTCCTAATTAATATCTATCCTAATTTTTGACAACGTGAAATCTGTGTTGTGCTAGATAATCAGTGCTTTGACCTGAATTTGTAGGTTGTGACTAATTTTAGTGCCTAACATTATTGATTATTCAGTTGTACCATATTGTGGGAAAAGTTTAGTCCCTAACTAGACTTGAGCAAAAGAAATCTGTCAGCATGTACAGCAAGCAGAGAGTGTTAGTGAGCCATACCTGAGCTTCACTCATGAGTGACTGTCGGCTTTGTGAGCGGAAGAGGTAGTGAGGAGTACCTCCCCAGGTGTCATCAGCTGTCTGTGTGCTCATATGCAATGACATGGTGCGTTTGAGCCCTCGTGCTGGCTTATACACTTGATCCTGCTCATGCCTATTGACTGGTGATATGGCAGCATCACTTCGCCCTGACATGCTCATCACTTTCTGAGGCACTTCATATGTCTGTTAATACAGAAATGAGGAGCCTGTCTATACCTGTACCTTTGTTATGCAGCAGCAAGCTTCTGATGTGTTGGGGTGGTAAATCAGTAGTTTACATTAAAAGGTCAGGTTTGAAATGTCTTTAGTTGTTGGTAAGTAACTTACAGTGGGTTAATTATATCCTTGTTAGTTTGTTCCTAGTTACAGATTATAGTGTGACTTCAGCTGAATAACACTGCTTATGTAAAGTTGACAGATAACGAATTCATCACTTGTTTCCATTTTGTTGTATATCTAATCGTATTTCAACTCTGATAGCTTAACTGCAATACATTTAAGCAGTTGGTTGTAATTAAGCCTCAACATATTTTGACTCTTGTGTGTCATATACAGGAGTCCCCATGAAAAACATCAAATATTACCATTTATAAATTACATGGTATTTTGTGTTTTTTATTGGGCCTTCTGATGATAAGTCACAGTGGCGCAAACATGTTGAGGTTTTAGGAGGTTCCAATAACACATTGCTTAAATGTAGTTTATATGAAATGTTATTAGACTACAGACATAAATTAGTTTTTATTTAAAATTTATGGGTTTTATATTTTTGAATTAAATATGAATATGATCAAGATCTGATATTTCCCTGTTTTATGTATGTAATATGTTCTTGTCATTGACTTGGACCTTGGAGTGTTTTACACCAGTGTGTAAGGAGAACCTCTGATGGGGATACTGATTGGAGTGTACCTAATTATGTGTGGTCATTTGGTAGTGCGTCATATCTGGTACCATTGCAGTCAAGATTTTAGGATGGATATAGCAACAATATCCATCCAAATTTTGTTACGGTATCAGTGGTATGCCCACCTTGGGTGGCTTGGCATTTTCAATGGGAGAACAATACTTCTGATACTTTTTTTGGTGTTCATTCTGGCAGCCAGAATTTACTGTCATATTGCTAGGCTAGTAATATGACAGTCACACCTCTCTCATCCCAAAAGACTAGCCATGAATTTTCTGCTGCAAACTCACTCTTACAATTTCTCCTTCCTTGGGAATGTCATGTGGCACCATTCCATTGACTGCCTTTTGGATTTGAGTTTGAACTGCTGGACCCAGGTTTCTTCCCCTATGACAAACTGCAGCAGGAAGTCCTCACCTCTTGTATCATGTTGGTGCAAAAGGTCAATGGCTTGTTTCCCTTCCTCTTTGTGTGCATCTGTTAGCATTTGTGGCACTCATCAAGCACAGATCTGAGAACAGCCAAGCTCTTCAATAAGTGCCATGACATTGCCTTTATGAGTGGGTGGGGTGGAGTATAATTCATCTGTTGTTATGCAGTAGTTGCCACATACCAGTTTATTAGTCTGTTGGTTGTTGTCAGGCATAACTGCATTGCAAGGGCAACAGCTTTATGGTTTGCATGAAGGTCTGCTTTTGCTGTTTCATCTTCTTTTATCAGTCTTACCCATTGAACAGTTCTCACAGTGATAGTTGTTTAACCAAACACTTTGAGCAAACATTTGTGAGTATAATTCAGCTTCTAACTTTTAGCAATCAATAACTTAGTTGCTGCTTATTGTTTCAACTGCATGCAGATCGCTGCCATTGTATAATGAATTGTGGTGTTGCCAGCTATCAAGTGATGTAGTTGCAAGTACTAGAAAATAATTGAGAATTCCAGGGATTTTACTAATACAGTGGTTTTCCCCATAAAACTAGAATGTAGGAATACAAAGAAATAGGAAACATTTCATTCTGACTGCACCTCTTAGGTAATTGAGTTTTGTGTTATTCTTGCAGATTGATTTGAAACCTGTTTGATGTTTGCATTGTGAAAATAATACAGAATTTATGCTCTTTACTGTACTGAATGGATGCAAGTTGTGTAGTATATGCATTATTATGGTGATTGCAATGGTGTTTATCATGTTTCTTAATTTGTGTTCAGTGTTAACAAAATACAAGTGTTTTTGTAACCTCTGTTCAATTACATGAAACTTGTCACCCCCCATCTTTCTCCAAAATATCACATCATTACTTTTCAATGACACTTTCGTCTGGTTAGTGACAAAGTGTCAATGTCCTAGACTTACTTTATGACACAATGCCTGGTCTTCCTTGGCTGTGGTTTGTAGTCCCCTACATGGAAAGAAATTGTAATGTAATTTTTATTACTGTAGTGTGTGTGTGTTGGATGAACTGAAATTATGTTTAAAGTGCTGTGCATATCGTCCTGTCTGTAGCCAGTGAACAAAATGGGAACTTAGTTTTATGAATCAGGATCTTTATACTGACACGAAACATTCTATAATCTGTAAAAGTAAGGACATTACTGGGAAATTAAACATGTTTAACAAGTCATGCAATGAAGAAATCCTTTACACATTCAAAACAGTTGATTTGTATTTACAAACGTTAATGACATCAAAAGCAAGGAAGAAATTAAAAACAATATAATAATAAAAGGAATTAAATTTGTAAAGTGTATGTGGAGAACTTATTAAATGTTTGTTAAGTTGTTGCAGAGCCATACCTGAGTTGAGATACTTTGTGGTGGAGGTGATGTGCCAGTAGACGTCACCATTTTAGGCTTGCTGAAACTTTCAGAATTTAGTTTGGTCTTAGATTCTGTTGCCGATATTTCACTATAAGAATGCATTGTCTGAGTTTCTATAGCAGACTGAATACCAGTTGATGTGACAGTTGATTGAACAGGTTTACTTCCTGTTATGTGCTTTGGAATCTCTTTCGGTGGTGATGGTCCAACTGCTGTTGATACAGTAATCTTCTGGGCAGATGGACTTGCTGGAGGCTTAGGTATTGCCATTAAAATATTACTTACAGCAACACCTTCCTGATTACTAACTACAGGTAATGGAGATTGTGTTGCTACTGAGAGCTGAGAATGAGAGTCGGAGGATGTTGTGGTGAGTCTGTCTGAAGGGGCAGATGGAACAGATTTAGTCTCAGACAAAGAGTCACTTAATTCAGTGTGGCGAGAATTTCTCTGCGCCATTTCAGTTGTCTTCGCACCTTCCAGAATTTCCCCTACAAAAGGGTTAGATTGTTAGCTTAAAAAATTGTATACACAATTTGCTATTATAATATGTGTATTGCGTTTCAAAGAAGATATATTATTTTTGACTACAAAACAAAATGCTTGTGTAAAACTCTTGAGTAATCCATATAGAACCTATTTTAAAGGCATAATTCGAAATGGAAACTAACTAATTCCACACAAGTTATGTTTGTTGTACCCATACAAGTTGAGTAATTTTTCTTAACTCTTAAAATCTAAAAAGTGTAAGATATAGAGTTTTTGCACTAAGTCTTAACATTTCTGTGAGAATTTTGTCCCAGGCCAAAATGATATTTTTCTGGAAGGCCTACCTTTCCTTTTATTTTTAGTTGAGTCTACATCTGAAGATCTCATTTGCACACCTTCGTAGGGATCTTCCTGAGCATCTGCAGCTTTGTTTGCTTTCTGTGTAATTCTCAGTTTGTTGAACTTTGCAGCAGCATAACCCTCATCAAAAGGGATGTCACTATAATCATCACTTGTAGGTTGAGGCTGTTGTTTGGCAGCAAATTCACTGTAATGCCTTTGTGTACTGGTTCTTGTGTCATTGTAATCAGTGTCGCTGCGACTGTTGGTATTCCTTACACTGCTATGTCTGCAGCTTGTACCACTCTTTGTGTTTTTCTGGCTTCTAGTTTGTGTATCAAAGCTATTGGTAATTCCACTAATTTCAGAATTTTTCTGTCTTAGTCTGTGTCGATGTTGTGTATCCATTGGTGGTCTCTGTGGCAAACCTGTGGGTGTCTTGCAGCAGATGGCACATACCCTGGTGCCAGCACGATTGACATATGTGCAGTGTTCACATTCCCATTGATGTGTAGGAATCACAGGTTGTACAGGAGGTAGCTCTGGTTGCTCTTCAGGCTGTTTTTCTAGATCATTGTCATTAATATCTTGTTCATCATTCTGGATATTTTCAAGGTATTCCTCCCCAGAACTTTCAGAAAAGTCGTGGTGCTTAAGCTGAGATGCCTTAGCCAGGTTTTGTTGTACCTGACTGCGATTTGATCTTGAGATCTGTGATTTCCGTGATGTTGTGCTAGGTGCTGGTGACCCTGCTTTGTGGTATTGCTGACTGGTCTTGAGGTTTGAAACTGGGGATTTCATTCTGTTCAGCTGGGTGGATTTGACACTGAGAGTTGGTGACACAGGCCTCCTACGTTGGTGTTGCTGTGTGGACTTTGTACTGTGTGCAGGTGACGTGCGTCTGCAGTCATTGAAACCTGTGTTTGGAGGAAGCATGTTGCTGTTAGGCACATTCATGCTTGTCTGTGATGCACTCATGCCTAGGGGGTAAGTTCCTGGGGGTGAGGTGGGGTACATTCCTGGTGGTGGGCCATGCCAGGTACCCATGTTGTTGGCACCTCCACCCCACATAGGGACAAATCCACTTCCATCTCCACTGGTATAACCAGGTGCAGGGATGTTTAAACTTAAGTTACTGGGTGTCCTCCCAGGTGGGCCACCAAATTCCCATGGGTTGTTAGACACCCAGACCAAGCCATGATGACAACTCGGACAATTCAGGTGGGCCATAGACTGTGCCTGCAAATAGTGTGCATTGTAATTTTTTCAGAACAAGAACACATTGTGTAACAGTACAGATCTTAATATTGTAATAAACTTGTAATGTAGGGCTATATGTTTATGTGTAAGTTTCATGAATGTGTAATAAGATGTGACATGGGAACAATGGGCTACGTAATAAAATATTATCTTTAGGAACTTACTTCAGTATCTGGGGCATTTACGTGTATATTGATAGAAGCATACAAATAATGGCAATCTATATTGATTGTTATTGCTGTTTTTTATTCAACATTAGTTCTGCTGGATTAACATTGTGTGTTGAGCAGTAAGCAGTTGTGTGTAGAGGAAGTAGCAAAGATTTTTACCTGTTGCACTGTGTGGAAATTTGGCTGTGGTTGTTGTGGAAAATTCCCTATTCCATGTAGATCAGCTACAGAGCTGCTCTGTATGAGCCCTCTGCCAAAAAATCCATTAGTTCGCTGAGAAGGTGTTGATGATGGAGACTGGAAATCATTGGTACGACGACGAGATAGAGTTGCCAGTCCAGAAATGTCACTTGCATTATATCGCATCCTGGAGCTTGTATCAATGCCAGATGAGCCAGAAATACTGCCTGAGCGGTTTCGTTGGCCCCACTGTTCAGCTTCCCAGTCAGGATAGCCACTGTCCCTACTTGGTGGCTGCAGACAAAGTTGTCTTTAACTTCCACATTCAAACACTTTTTGACAAAAGCAATGGACATACATTGAAGAAAAGTACTTAAATACAGTAATGGATTTATTACTGTGGCACTGAAATTTGACATTGTTTGTTGTATAAATAAAATAGGATGTAAGAACATGATGTTACAGGGGCTGGTTCTGTCTCCATGTTCCGGTACCATTAGTTACCACTAGTTATCACTAATGGTCCTGTGCCCATCATTATCACTGTTTCGGTATCTGAATGATGTTTAATTTCTTGTACATTATGATATCAGATATTCAGATTTGTTACATTTTGTACTCTACCATTTCAGTTTCACTCATGAAGTACTAAGTGAAGTGTCACCTTTACAGACCAGTAATATTAGTGTACCAGTAATGCAAGTCTTGATTTGAAGATGCTGTTAGATTGAATTCCTATGAAGTGAATTTTAACCTGACTCATGTTCAACATATATGAGTGTGTAAATTTTCAAGGAATGCCAGGTGTGAATAGCCTTCTTATTCAAACTTGTATATAACATGAAATATTTGGTCATTTTAAATTTTTTTTATTAATATCTTGAAATTTTGTATCTGTAAGGGTTGTCATAGGAAACCCATCTGTGGTGCTGTGTCAAGGCTTGGAGGGTACAGTGTTTTCAGCAGCAGTCCATGGTTTCTTTGCTGGGGGGAAGAGGATTGAGTGTTATGTGAACGGGATCCTTGCCACAGCACCCATGGGGACTTTTAATGACATGCACTCCTTTGCCCACAACAGTCCCTAAATGGGTTTCAGTTGAATAATCCCCATACCCAGTGATCAGGACTGGGGTGGGAGGACAGAAGTGTATTTATTAACTTACATAATGCATGTGGGTGTTTTAATTACATGATGATAATGATGTCCAGTAGCAATCCTTGTATGAAATCTCATTAAAATCTGTCAGTGGACTTAAGGTTTGAAACACACAACAAATGGATGGACAGACCTGTGTAACTTTTTGCACATCATATCTGAAGCTCAAGAGACAGATCTGGGGAATTATTTTTGACTTGTGTTCTGTGGCAAGAGATGCAGAATTGCTTGTGTCTTTTGTAAAGAGTTTGAATTATAATAATTGTAGCATATCATTGTTAACATGCCAACAATTTTGGATGAACTACATACCAATTGTTGATCAGGTAAGTTGGTAAAACTGCTGTTTGCCATGCTGTTGCTCCTGGCCCTTTGTTGCTTTATTTCATTTTCTCGTTCATTTCCACTGTGCTTCTTATTCATTTCCACAACAGTCAGTGGAATGTTGGGAGTGGTACCCCTCATTGTGGCCTGATGTTGACGGTAGCGCTGTTGTAGTGTTCCCATACGGTCAGCCATGTGTGGTTTGGGTTGGTGTATCAGCTCAGGTGGAACTGAACTCAATGTTGGAGGACTTGGAGCCATACGGTCAAAGTTGTCCCTCCCTGCTGCTGGGAAAACCAGAAGTACTGCAGATGGAATCATGTTTCTTGGTGTGCTGTTGCAATTATTATTAGTCTTATCATAGAGACTACAGTTTTTCTCTGGTAGATTCTTTGAAGCTACTTAGAAGCAAAAGTAGTAGTTATGTATTTTCTTATTTGTGCTAGAAATGGGCTTACATTTTTTATGTAATTGTCAGATCTGTTGAATAGTGAGAGTTAGTGTACATATAAACACACATATTTCTCTGTCTTTGGAAGAAAGGTTCCACAATAGGCTACTTTTTGACATTATTTTATCAGAATCTACAGTTCTTTTATGGAAAGCTAGAACATATACAAAATAACAAAGTGAGCTAATAAAAATCTTTTGCTAGTCCAATAATGAAAGTTAAGGAAATTTCTGCTTTTGAGCATATCATAAAGATGGTTGTTAATTAAACTAACTGAGCTTACATTTGTGGTTTGTTTAAAACCGGATTCATGTAGCCATGCTGTAGTGAAAAATCATTTTCTTGCATTTCTTTCCATCAGAACATGACTGACATGCTAAGGACCTACATTCTCACATTTATCACCAGGACATGAAGTATTTCAAACTGCCATGAACACTTTTGAGCTTGAACCTAATTATTGTGTTGTTATTTATAACCAACCTAATGATTTTATAATGACAGGTATGGAAATGTACTGATTGCTTTTAGAATGTTTCATTATCTATGAACTGATAGAACAGAAGTAAATCCTTCTATGGTTTGAGAAAGTCTTCTTACTCTGGAATTTGTTAGGTGGTGGCGGTAAAGGCCTGCCACCCATCATCCTTTTCAAGCTTCCCATCTTATCCTTGATAGAGAAATCCTTCTTGGGCAGAGTTGGACCCTATTTTAAACAAGACAATACATCATTGTATATCTTAGTACACACAGAAACAGTAAACCTTAGTCCTTCAGTTAGCATTTCTGGATATCTTCTGTCATCTGTGAAGTTATGTGATTTATTTGCAGTTTTCTGGTATCGGAACTTGCCGAGTTAACTGATGTGTTACAACTTGAAGGTATTGCATGCTTTCAAGAACTATTTAGATGTCTTTGGTACATGTTGTATATCATGTCTTACTTTCTTTGTTGGAATACTAAAGGTGCTACATAAATTTGTAGCTTTCACTGTCACTGAGTTTTTTTTTGGATGATCAACCATTATGGATTGACATGGCTGTTTTACCTTAGGAGACTAAACTGCACCAAATGCATAGTCTGGTTGAAAGTTTCCCTACAGGTCTCATCTCGTAATTACTACAGGATACTAAAATCAAGTATTATTTAACCATTTACTTTTGAGTTCCTGTGGACGTTTGTTGTTTGTTTTATAAGGTTTCTGCCAATATATGAGATCCATCTGGTATATGAATAGGTTAAATTACTGTCCCTGTCTACAGCTTTCACCCTCAAGGATCATGTAGTGAAAATATTCCAAGAAACTAGGCGAAAAAAATACATAATTAAAAAGAAAAGTGGAAAAAATAATTTTTAAGGAGTTCACTATGGGCAGATAATGGGATGATTGTAGCACTTGTTGAGAATAAGCTGCAGAGGTCAATAAATGACCATCATCAAAATAATAACTACCGTGTTAAAATAACCATTGAGGCAGCTAAGGTCAAAGGGTGCTGGTAAAAGTACAATCTCTGAGTAAAGAACATTCTTGAAGATAAGTTGTTGGAAAGTGTCAACAGATATGCAGTACTCATTAAATAAGATAAAGAATAATGGCATTACAGAAGACTTAACATATATTTTGCTACAGGATACTAAAACCAGGTCACACAACAGAAATCAGAAAGCCATAAGATTAAAATTCATTTTGAGTCATCATCCATTGGCAGGAAAGATGCTGGTAGAACTGCTTGACATTGGACTTGAGCCAGAACAGGCAAGAAAGAGCCTGTCAGTGAAAGTTAAGAGGAGGCCCATAGTGTAAACTGGAGGTAGACAGGTACGGGGATCTCTGCTGCAGCTTTTACTTTGAGCAGGGCATGGATTTGATCCTCATGATTATTGGTTATATGTTTTGTTAACTTATGATGATTTATATCACCAGTAATATTTAGATGAAACAAATTTTATGTTGACTGATGCATTTGTCAAGAGTTTTTGTCTATTTTTGTTATTAAGAATTTACGTATGGTACGTGTATCTAATTTTCGGTGTATAAATTGTTGGGCCTCGTACTGTTGTCATACTGATAGTTATAGTTCATAAGTTAAAAGTTAAACTAAATGAAATTATGGATTAAAGCGGTACAGTAGTTACAATTTTATAACAGCACCAAACTGAGTTATAAACACTTTTCATTGGACAGAAATGTGAGCTGTTTGAGGCAATAAACAAGCAGATTATTAAATAACAGTCATTATAACAATTTTTATTCCCACTGTACGTCTGGTTTATTGTGTCTTTGAATGGCATGCAGCTGTAGTTCTGGCTTGGTATTAATTATTTCAATGAAGTGTTGATGTACACAACATAACTCTTAGTGGTGATCACATGATGGATAAAAATACACCTGAAAGCATTTAGGCTAATGGTGACCTAGAATAATCTTTCACATTTGAATTTGAAATTGATCTGTTGAGGTTTTGAAATACTGACTTAAGAAAATCTACTTACCTCAAAACAATCAACCAACAAGTAGAAATTTGACTACTATGAATGATGGCTGCCTGTCAGTAAGTTTTCAGCCAAACCCTGTTTATCTCCTGATGCAGTCAGTGAAGATTTTCTTATGCAGAGCCATCTTCCTTCTGATTAATAATTCCCTCTTATTTACATACCTACACTTTGCTTGCAGTGCTTTTATTGACAACAAGATATAATTCTTTTTGTATCAGGTAAGTACAATGAAATACAGTGAGAAGATTCATTCTTTATATGCTGCATTGCCAACTGATACAAAGCACTGGAAGTCACAGTTGACAGCAGGCACTCTGTTTTCAGTATCAAACCTCAGTCTGGAGGTCATTTATTCAAACTAAGGCATTCTGTCATTTTACTCTGTCCCTCTAATCATATGCAGACCTAATTCCTTGAAATGCACCTTTATTAATTCCTTCCACATCCTTTTTCCAATTCAGCATTCACAATTATTGTACCATTTCATAATTTAGGCATTTGGAAAATCAGTATTAAATATATAAACACTTAGCATATTACACCAAACCAACAAGCTTGTGGAATGTGTGCTGGTTCCATTCAGTGAAGTTGGACGTGTGATGTTCCTCTTATTGATGCACATTCTTTAAGTGTATAAAATCCAATAGGGAAATATATTTACTCATTAGCATATACAAACTTTTTAAAATGTTGTGACAGGCCCATGCATGGCAAGATAAGGTTCACAGTGTATGTTGCCTTAACAGCATACAATATCTGATATTAACCAACATCAGACTTCTTGAATATTTGAGTAAGTGCAGTGAGTGTTAAAGTTACTAACATATGTTTATGCAATGTAACTTTTTTTTTTTTTTTTTTTTTTTTTTTTTGTGGGGAATATAAATTAAAAAAATTTTTTTTTTTTTCCTTTAAAAATTAAAAATTTTTTTTTTTTTTTTTTTAAAAAAAAAAAAAAATTTTTTTTAGGTTTTTTTTTTACCCCACAAAAAAAAATTTTTCCCCCCGGGGAAAAAAAAACGGTTTTTTGGCACTT